>Ga0181601_10002122_pt1 | contig 17016 bp, 14 predicted proteins | sample 041ome_8_FD_133020 | JGI IMG/M metagenome (GOLD analysis project Ga0181601, IMG submission 133020) | Coastal salt marsh microbial communities from the Groves Creek Marsh, Skidaway Island, Georgia - 041407BS metaG (megahit assembly) | ecosystem: Environmental > Aquatic > Marine > Intertidal zone...
ATTCTTATGACCTTGATTGATGAGTCGAGCTATATTTTGAATGTACTGCGAGCGCTTAAATCCATTACAAAGCACAAAGGTATCGTCCTTAATACTCCCCTCCTTTTTCAATTCTTCTACAATATTAATATCAAAGGCTGAAGAAGTTTCAATGTGAATGTCATTTTTGAGTGCTTCATTTAAAATATGTTTAAAATGAGAGCTCTTAGTACAGTAGGAATAATAATAGTTACCGGGATACTGATGTTTATCCATTGCAGCCTTAAACCACTGCTTAGCCCTAGTAATATTTTGTGATATCTTAGGTAAATATGTGAATTTTAATGGAGTTCCATATTCTGCCACCAGTGCGTTGAGATCAACGCCATGAAATAATAACTCACTGGATCTCAGTGAAAACTCCTCTTGAGGAAAATAATAAGTTTGATCGATTAAATCTCTATATCGTATATGCATTTTGATAAATTTTAAATGATTGAAAAAATCCAAAAGGATTTGAAGTTCAGATAAAAAGTATCAACTAGATATTGATTTGTTTTTGAGTTGTAGGCACGAAGGCATAGTTGTACTGAGGAAGTACAATAGGAGAAATAAGAATTGAAGTAAGCTTTAAATATTGGATACCTATCTCATAGGTTGCGCATGATAAATACTTCAAATTTAACCTACGCCCAAACATTGAAACAGCGTTCATGGTGTTCAGCAAATTGGTTACAAATGAAAACAATTATTTTCAGTTCTAACAAAATTTGTGTCTTAAATTACAAAAAAAAATAAGTTCATTAGAAAAATTTGCAATTATCAAACATAATCACTTGTATATATGATGCTTATGATTTATTTTAGTAGTTCATCTTTGACAAAAACACCTATATTATCGATGAATTTCATTATAAAAAATCCAAGTGAAAACAAAAATCACCTTCGATTAGCTCGTGTGTTTGATCGTATGAATCGACATGAATTTATTAAATTTTACTTACAGTTAAAAAAACTCAAGGAAAAGCGTTCTCATTATCGAATTGATTTTGTTTTAAAGCAAACCTATCCCGATTTAACCCACTACTCTCTAATAGAGATTGATGAGTACATCACTAGAAACTTCATCAACTCTTAACTATAGAAGATTTCTTTAATTGATTATAAATCAGTAAAGGAAGCATTAAGATTGAAAAGGCATAAAACACATCTTCTACGGGTATGGTTCCTAGTCGAATCCCTAAGTTTTCTTGATTATTATACCAGACCACTTCTTCTGAAATTCCAGTTCCAGTTAATATACCATTGACTACAAAGAAAGGAACAAGTATTATTATAAATGAACTTAAAAAAGAGGTGAGTTGTTGTTTGTATTTAACATAGGCTATACTGTAAATAATCAAAAACACCAGCGCATTGACAAAAGTGTAGCTTTTATCATAATTCCAAATACCTATAATTAATACCCCTACTACAAGCACACTGCTTAAAAACGTTAGTACATGACTTTTAAAAGTCATGAATTCAAGCCATCTAAATTTATGTAAATGAATATGTAAAAATAAGGAGGCATAGGGTATACATAGAAAGAATAAACACTCCTCTATGGGCAAACCAAACAAACCAAAACCAATAGTGTATGCATCACTAAATCCCCATACCTCCTTTGTTGCAAACCAAACATCCCAAAGTATAAAAAACGAACCACTAAGTCCAAGCGCTATAAAAAACTCTTTATGATTTTTATAAAATCGAATCTTAGGATGGTACGCCGCTATCAAAGGGACAATGATAGTAGCTACATTTATCAATAAATAAAGATTTTTCATTTAGACTTAGATCGATCTTTATAGTCATTATAGTACTTTGACGGAACCCATAATAATCCAAAACATTCTCCATCTTCTTTACCTAAGTGTTTGTGATGTATCTTATGAGCCTTGCGAATAGCTTTACCATAAACGGATTCTGTTTTAGAGAACCAACGTAATCTTCGATGAATAAAAACATCATGTATCATAAAATAAGTAAAACCATACATAAAAATTCCTAAACCTATCGCGAGTCCATATTCAAAATCACCGTAATTCCATGCGGCAATGCAGGAGATACTCACCAATGCATAAAAAATAAAGAAGCGATCATTCTTTTCAAATATTGAATTATGATTTTTTTGATGATGATCTTTATGCCAAGACCATAAAAACCCATGCATTACATATTTATGGGTAGCCCAAGCAAGACCTTCCATTAAAGTAAAAACAACAAGTGTTATTGCTATATGTATCATACTAATCGTAATTGGTAATAAATGTAACTTTTTCCTAAGAGCATCAATTTGACCGAATTAGGAACTCTTATTCTTGAATTTGTTAAATTTTCAACAGAACTCTTTTCTAATTTATCTAAAAGCTTTAGATAATATCGATAGGCAACATATACCCCTAATTTAGCATCAAAAGGAAGTTGTGTAATTCCTGTGTAAGCTTCATTAAAATCAGCTTTAATTTCATCAATCAAACTCGATTTTTCTGACTCACTTAACGAATTGAAATCGGTATTTGGAAAATAAGATCTTCCAAGTAACTGATAATCATCTTTTAAATCTCTTAAAAAATTAACCTTTTGAAAGGCAGACCCTAATTTTTGAGCAAATGGTTTTAACGCCTCAAACTCGTGTTGATCTCCCCCAACAAATACCTTAAGACACATTAGGCCAACCACATCTGCTGAACCATATATATATGCTTCATAACTAGGTACATCATTATATTCTAATTTTTCTAAATCACTTTTCATGCTATTCATAAAAGCATTGATGTATTCTATGTCAATTGAAAACGTATTAACCGTATGTTGAAAAGCATTTAGGATGGGATTCAAACTAATTTTTCGATCAATTGCAGTATGAACATCTGACTCTAATTCATGTATTAAAGATTGTTTATCATAATCATGAAAGGAATCCACAATTTCATCTGCCAAACGAACAAAACCATAAATATTATATATATGTTGTCTTATAGAGGGTCCTAAAAGCTGAGTAGCAAGAGAAAAAGATGTGCTGTACTTTTTAGTTACACCAACAGCAATGTCATTTGAAATTTCGTCAAAATAAGTTTTCATAGGCTAGCGGCTAATAAGAATTTTTGTCTAGACGTATCTAAGGGATTGTATTTTAATACCAAATCTGCTACTAATTTACCTGAAATTAACGATGGAGGAACTCCAGGTCCAGGAACGGTTAATTGACCGGTAAAAAATAACCCTGAAACTTTTTTTGACTTGAGTTTAGGTCTGAGTGCAGCGGTCTGTAGAAGTGTATTTGCCATACCATACGCATTGCCTTTATAGGAGTTATACTCCTTTACAAAGTCATTAATGGTAAATTGCTTCTTAAACAATAAGGAATCTTTGATGGATACGTTACATTGTTCTTCAATACGTTCAATGACTTGGTCAAAATAAGCATCAATGACCTTTTGATCATCCTCCATACCTGGAGCTAATGGTATCAAAATCGTTCCAGCTTCCTTACCTGCAGGAGCAATACTGTCATCACTTATAGTTGGAAAACTTGCATAAAAAAGAGGATCCTTAGGATAGGTAGGCTCATCATAGATAGCCCTAGCATGTTCGTCAAAATCAGTATCAAAAAAAAGAGAATGATGTGTTAAGTTAGGTAGCTTCTTATCAATTCCAATATAAAATAACAATGCAGAAGGCGCATAGGTTTTTGACTTCCAATAGTCATCAGAATACTGTCTGTATTCCATAGGAAGAAGTGATTCACTATGTGCATAATCTGCACCACTAACTACAATATCAAATGGGTGAAATTCTTGATGCACATATATTCCATCAACCTTACCTTCATCTACAGAAATGGAATCTACTGTAGCGTAGAATTTAAAATCAACACCTAAACTAATGGCTAATTGAAAGATCCCTTGAACTACAGCATACATCCCTCCTTTTGGATACCAAGTCCCCATACCAAAATCAGCATAATTCATAAAATTATAGAACGAAGGTGTCTTTGAGGCTTTAGCCCCTAAAAATAGAGCTGGAAATTCTAATACCTTTCTAAGTCGATCATCTTTAAATTGAGCCCTAACATCTCTACTAATTGTGGAAGCGAACTGATGTAGTTTTTTGAGCGTTTTCATACTCACCAATTCACTCAGAGATTCGCCAGGTTTGTATACTAGATCTTGAATTGCAATTTCATAATTATCTTTTGCCGCAGCGATGAATTTCTTTAATTTTTTTCCTGCACCTTTTTCAATAGATTCAAAGCGCTGAGCTATAGATTCTAGATTATCATCTACCGTGAACTTATCATCGCTTCCAAAGTAAATTTCATAGGCAGGACCTAGTTGATCTAACGTGTAAAAGTCCGCAGAGGTTTTATCAAAATCAGCAAAAAATCGTTCAAATACATCAGGCATCCAATACCAAGAGGGTCCCATATCAAATTTAAATCCATCTTTAACGTACTGTTGAGCTCTTCCGCCAATGGTAGCATTTTTTTCAAACACGGTAACTTCATAACCTGCTTTTGCCAAATAGCAAGCTGCTGAGAGCGATGAAAATCCTGAACCAATAAGTGCTGCTTTTTTCATTTTGTTTAATTATTTTACTACTAAATTAAACAAAATAAATAAACATAATATATTTTGTTTCATCTTTTTAAAGATTACAACAGTATATCTTTGATTTTTAACTGATTATCATACAGATAAAAAGGAGCCTCATAGGAGTCTTTACATGCTTTAAAAATTGAACCCCAAGCATAAAATTTAATATTCTTATGCACTAAAAGTTGTTCTTTTACCGCTGATAAATAAGCATCGACGGCATCTAATGCTGGTGAAACTGTAAAAGAACTGATGAAATTAATTCGATTAGAAAGGTGTAACATCGACACCAATGAACTTAAGGGAACTGAAGCCCCTAAATAAATTACCTTTTTAGCGTTTTTCAATAATAGATACTGCATGTAATAAATACCAATATCATGCAATTCCCCCTCTGGTAAGTACAGGATGAAAACCTCATTAGACTGAGGGTCTTTAGTTTCTATGGCTGCTATTTGAAGTACTAATTTTTCTTTGATTAATCCCGCAATAAAATGCTCATGAGCAGGAGTTATAACATGGCTTTGCCACAAAAAGCCAATGCGATACAATAACGGTTTATAATAATTTTCAAATCGTTGTTCAAAAGAAAATCTTGAGGCTAATTTTTGATCAACTTGTTGAAAATGAGTTCGATCAAAAGCATACATAGCAATGATAAATTCATTAAGGTAATAGTCAACAGGTAAGTGTTGATCGATCGAAGTAGCGATTGCTTTCTGAAATTCAGCAGTGGTGAATTGTGAAATGTTAGAGATTTTGTAGCCCTTATTTTTTAAATAAGCTACATTTAATAACTTTTGCAAACTCAACAAGGAATACGTTCTTATATTGGTTTTTGATCGCTCTGGTGCTAACAAATTATATCGTTTCTCCCAAACACGGATAGTATGTGCTTTTATTCCTGAGAGTTGTTCTAAATCAGATATACTAAACTTGTTCTTAATCAACTTCATTTTAATGACGTTAGTTACAACAAAGCTAATTAAACAAATGGAATAAAAAAGCGGAGGTTATTTTGTATTTTTATTCAAACTTTACACCATGAAATTCAATAAGATTATTCGAGGCAATAATAGAGAAGTAAATACAACAGAAGAGATGTATGCGGTATTAGACGCAAATTTTTTATGTCATATTTCCTTTCTATATAATGGCAAACCACATTGCATCCCTACGGCATTTGGAAGAAAGGGGGACACGATTTATATTCATGGTTCTACAAAAAATCATATGTTAAATCAATTAATAAGCAATGATGAAGTTTGTATAACGGTGACGCATTTAGATGGGGTTGTTCTCGCTCAAACACTTTTTAATACCGCTGCTAACTATAGATCAGCAGTGGTTTATGGTAAAGCTCTTGTAGTTCCTCAAGAAAACGATGAGTTTTTAGTAGGCTTAAAAGTCATTACAGATCACATCATAAAAGGGCGCTGGGACGAGGTATATTTAGGAACTACGTCTCAACTAAAAGCAACGATGTTGCTTAAAATTCCAATAAACTCTGCGTCTGTAAAAATTAGAAGAGGTGATCCACAAGGTGATGAAAACGATTATTCTAATCAATGGTCTGGATATATCCCGTTACAACTAAAAGCCCTAGAACCAGTGGAGGATTTGAAATTTAAAAAAAGACACCCCCTTCCTAAGAGTGTCATCGATTTTACCAATCGAGAGTTCTAATTACAACGCCGTATTCAACAATTCTCCTGAAAGTTGAAGCAATTGAAGTTCAGCCAGTTTAGCTTCGTATTTAGCAATAGTCCATTGATTTTGAGCATTCCTTAAATTGAGTTGGGCTTGTCGAAACTCAACAGCTGTTATACTCCCTAATTCGTATTGAGATTTACTTCGTTCAAAATTATAACTACTGGTAACTACTTGCTGTTGTTGAATTGCATAAATACGCATGGCAACTGTATAATTGTGCTTAGCATTCTCTAAATCTCGTTGAAAACTTTTAGTTATTTGAGCACTATTTAACTTGCTGTTTACACTATTGAGTTGTGCATTTTTAGTTTGTATTACAGTTCTTCCTCCATCAAAAAGATTCCAACTTAGACTAGCTCCAATTCCTGTAGAATAGGTGGTGTTATCCGTTCCTGGGAAAAAAGCAGAATCAGCGCTTTGATTTAAATTCCAACCATATGAACCTGTCAATCCCAGTTTTGGCAAATAACCAGAACGAGCAACCTTTATATCATATTCATTTATTTTCTCGTTAGCTTGAGCTTTTAATAACTCGACATTTTTTAATTGTGCATCCTCGATTTTAGAGGTCAACACTAATTCTTCTAAAAAATTGATGGTGGTATCCACCATAAAAGATCGATTCATAGGTTGATTTAACAGCAAGTTCAAATCACGAATCGCATTGTCTTTTTGCAATTGAATTTGAAGCAAGTTAACTGAGTCATTGGTCACATCAACTGCAGCATTTAACACGGCTAGCTTATTGCTTTGTCCATAGGTGAATGCAAGCTCAGCCCGCTGCTTTCTTTCTTTAGAAATTGCTAATGTAGTAGCAAAAATTTCAGTAGATTCTGAGAGTTGAGCTACTTTAAAGTAAACACTAAATAACTGTAAAATAGTTTGTTCAATGGTACTTCGTAATTGGAGTTCACTTATTGAATACTGTTCTTTTAACTTCTTGTACGTGTACATTCTCCCCAATCCATCGAAAAGTGTATAATTCAGGCTAATTCCTGCATTATAACGTTGAGATTCCGCATTAGATAAGATCAGATCGGGACGTGGAGTGCCATCATCTAAAGTTTGACCAGGAAAAGCAATAGTAGAATTAGAACCATTGTAATTTGCTCCAGCAGTTGAAGCTATAGTAGGGAGGTATCCAGAATTGAATACACTTTTATTATTATCAGCGATTTCAAGATTATTTTTAGACATTAAAATCCCAAAATTTTGTTCCAATGCTATTTGAATGGCTTGCTCTTTATAGAGCATTTCTTGTGCCATTGACAATGACCCTAAAAAGACCATCACCAGGCTTATACAAATTCGTAACTTCATTTTTGTTGGCTTAATGTTTCTTTTCTTCATCGATCCAATGTTGTTCTTCTTCCTCTATTAATGCTCTTTCCACTGATTCTTTTGCAGGAAATTTACCCTTGATCAACCACTTGATATAAATCTTAATACTATTGTTGACGGAGATATAAATCGGCAGCACAAGTAACGTAAGTAACGTTGCAAAACCAATTCCATAGGCAACCGATATAGCCATCGGTTTTAGAAATTGAGCTTGTCTACTTTTTTCAAATAGCAAAGGCGCTAAACCAGCAATTGTAGTTGCTGAAGTTAAAAATATCGCTCTAAATCTTGATTTTCCAGCATCTAAAAGCGCCTCATTAAATGACATTTTTTTCTTAAGATTGCCATTGAATTTTCCCACCAACACCAGTCCATCATTAACCATAATTCCAATAAGTGCAATAATTCCTAAAAGCGAGGAAATATTGATTGGAAAACCATGTATCCAATGTCCCCAAGCTACTGCTACTAAACTTAGAGGAACTAATAAAAATAATAAAATGGGTTGTGAGTAGCTCCTAAACGTAAAGGCAATCACTAAATACATTAAAAATAAAATAGGTAGCCCAACTTGGTTTAAGGAATTCGTAAGTTTAGCCGCCTCTCTATTTTGACCCTCATACGAAGGAGTAACAGAAGGATATTTTTTTTGAATTTTGGGAATAATATCTAACTTTAAATCATTCATCACATCGGTCGCGGAAGTTTTTTTAGGATCCACAAGATCAGCACTCACCTGAATTTCTCTTCTACCGTCAAGGTGATTGATTGCTACATCTCCTCGAACAATGGAATAGGTAGCCACCTCTCTGAGTGGTACTCTACTTCCATCTAGTAGTGTTAAACGCATATCTTCCAACTGTGTTATCGATGAACGATCCTCTTTGTTATAGCGAACCCATACTCGAATTTCATCCTGTCCTCTCTGAAATCGCTGTGCCTGAACTCCAAAAAAACCTGAACGCACCTGGCTCATAACAGTTCTTAAGTCAAGACCTAGGGCGTATGCATTTTCTTTAAGTTCAAAACGTAATTCTTTAATACCTGCAGGGTCATTATCAGCAATATCTTTAAGCTCTCCGTTTTTTAGCAGTATATTTTTAAGCTCGGTTTTTGCGGACTTAAGTTCTTGAATATTATTACTCAATAAGGATACTGAAACAGGACTACCTCCAAAATTTCCACCAGAGCCATAAATCAAACTCTCGACTCCTATTATGGGTCCTACAAGCTCAGAAAGCCGCTTGGTAACCACATTAGCTTGAATTGCATCAGGACGTCGCTCACCCGGTAATAAATTAATTTGAAGACTTGCTCGTTGTGTTCCAGGACCAATACGCTTTATCACATTTTGAAATAACTTTTCATCTGAATTTTTAAGGTATTTTTCTGTGAGTTCTTGTTCAACAACTAATGACTTTTGCTCGATGAAAGTAATGATTGAATCGGTCAATTGTTCATTGGTTCCGTTAGGCATATTGAGCGTAATAGTAACTCGATCACTAGCTAGCATTGGAAAGAATGAAGTTCTGATGATCCCTCCTCCTATAGCACCAAGCGTTAAAATGAGTACAGAAATAAAAAACGAAAAGGTCAATAATTTATGTTTTAAACTAAATTTTAATGCTGGAGTATATAATCGATCCCTCATGAAAAACATAAATGACTCTCCTAACTTATTCAAAATTCTAAGTTGAACAAATACTTTAGCAAGAGCAGATTTTGGCTTCTGATCTAACGCATGTAAGGCTTTAGAATGCGCTAAATGGGCAGGTAAAATCAATAAAGCTTCAACAAGAGATACCACTAAAGTTAAAATCACAATAACAGACACCTCACTAAAGAATTCTCCAATTCTACTATCTAAAAACAAGAAAATTGAAAAGGCTAAAACAGTAGTAATAATTGCTGATACTATAGGAGGAATCACTTCCAAAGTTCCCTCAATAGCAGCTTTTACCGGATTTGAACCCCTTTCATAATGCTGATAAATATTTTCTGCAATAACGATTCCATCATCCACCAAAATTCCAATAACGATAATCATTCCAAAAAGGGAAAGTACATTTATGGTAACTCCTAATAAAGGTGCAAAAATAAACATACCCAGGAAGGCTACTGGCAATCCAAAAGCAACCCAAAAAGCCAATCGAGTATTGAGGAATAAGGATAAAAATAATAAGACTAATAGGATTCCTTGAAATGCGTTGGTAAGCAACAGTTCCGTACGTTGATTTAAAATTTCAGATTGATCGCTTAATACATTTAATTGAACACCTGAATTGGAAGCATTATACTCCTTAATATAAGCTTTAATCTTATCTGCTGATGATATTAAATCCTCTGAATTGGTTGAATTTATTTCGATTACTACCGATAGATTTCCATTGAAATAGGTAGCATTAGGAGTCTCAGAAAAGCGATCACGAATCGTAGCTACATCAGCTAACTTTATAAGGGTTCCGTCGGGTTTTGAAGTCACAATTATGTCTGCAAGATCATCTGCATAATACCCTTTATTAGTGGCTCTAATTAAAAAGTCTTCTGCTTCGGTTTGTAAACGACCCCCTGTAACGATTAAATTAGTTGAAGCCACGGCATTAGCGACAGTACTAAAGCTAAGACCATAGGCCAATAGTTTTGATTCTTTTACTGCAATTTCAATTTCTTCTTCTGGATAACCACTTACAGAAATTTGTGATATTCCGTCAATAGCTCTTAAATCATTTTCAATTTGTCTTCCTATTTTTTTTAGACTTAATAACGGAACCTGTTCTCCACTCAGTGCAAAACTGATCGTAGGTCGAATTACCTCTTGCTTTGAAACCACCAATGGCTCCATTCCGGTTGGATAACCAGGTACTCGATCTACTGCGTTTTTAACTTCAAGGAGCATAAAATCAATGGACCTACCTTTTTCAATTTCAACGGTTACGGATCCAGAATTTTCTCTAGACACCGAAGTTACACGATCTACTCCCTGTAACCCTTTTAGATTATCCTCAATTTTTAATACAATCCCTTCTTCAATCTCTATGGGAGATGCTCCAGGATAGACAATAGCAACAGTTATTATTTTAGATTCAGTGAGGGGGAAAAAAGAAGATTTTAATGATTTTGCTCCAAAAAGACCAAATAAAAAAAATGCAACAACAACTAAATTGACTGCTACGTGATATTTAATAAAATAATTTAATAGTTTTTTCATCTTTAGCTACTTTTAATTACTCTATTGGAGTTGAGTTGACTTCCATTCCTTCAAAAGCACCTAAAACTGGTAATGCAAGTAGTTGTTCCCCATCATTTATTCCGCGAACGACAGCATGAGTTTGAGTATAATATACCACTTCTACTTGCTTTAATTTTAACTGATTATCTTTTACTACGAATAATTGTTGCTCGGCATTGAGTAAGCCTCGTTTAACCATAAATGCATCAGCTATATCGATTGCATCTAATTGCGCCGTTAAATAGATTCCTTCTTTTAAGCGAGAATCTTGAACTAATATGAATACCTGTACAGATTGAGTTTTACTATCCACTGAAGCATTTATGCGACTTATTGTTCCTTGGTATTGCTGGTTACCATCCAATGAATTAAGGGATACTTCTAATCCCTCTGCTATAAATTCAACATAGGTTTTTGGGAGTTGAACTGCCAACTCATAAATTCCTGGTTTGATAAATACTCCTAGTTGTTGTCCAGGGCGAATTAATGATCCTTCAGTCACGGTAGCCTCTACTAAAACTCCGTCAAATGGGGCTCTAACACTATAATAAGATAGGTTTTGTTCCATACTTTGCACAGAGTAATAACTACTCAACAAACCTCTTCCTGAAACAAATAGTTTTAATTTTTCTGACATTTCAGGAAGTTCAGGTAATGATTGTGTTAACTTTAAATCCGATAAAAATTGAGACCAATTTGAAAACTCATTAGAAAAATCAAGCTTTAAATCAGGTATAATTGAAGTGAGCAAACTTAAGAAATTAGCTCTTGCAGCTTTGACACTTGCGCTATAATCAGCATCATCAATTTGATAGATCATATCCCCTTTTTTATAGGATTGAGCCGTTTTAAAAAGTGGTTCTATGGTTTTTAGTACCCCTTGCACCCTTGAGGTCAAGGTAATGCGTTGATGCGCTACGAGCACTCCATTGGTGGGCACCTGTGTTTTTATGCGTTGATTCGTAACTTCCTGAACATAAACTTCTTTGACGTTATTTTTTGCTTTTGAACCATAAACAGGTTTATTAGCAATGATTTTTCCAGAAACGAAAATAGATAAGACAACTAATACAATTCCGAGAACTGCTAATATGATTTTTCTAAGCTGATTCATTTGAGATGAATTATCCATACTATAAATTTTATTAATACGTTATTAGACCATTAAATCATCAAAAGGTTTAATCCTAATTCAATTGATTTGAGATAGACTCCCATTTGACCATCAATGCATCTAATTCTTTTTTATTATTTTGATAAGCATCGAAAAAATTAGGGTCTGCAGCAGTTTGTTCATAGTTCATCAATAATTGATGATCTTGTTGAGCAATCGTCTTTTCCAACTTTGATATAGCTGCTTCTACCTTTGATAATCTATTTTGAAGTGATTTTAGATTCTTTTGAGTTTCATAATCATTTTTATCCTGCTTCTTTTTACGTTCCTTGGGCTCCTCCTTTTTTTCAATAGCTCTAAAATCTTCAGCCTTACGTTCTGCTAAATAATAATCAATATCGCCCAAGTATTCCTTGATAGCCCCCTCTTTGAACTCATACACCTTATTAGTAAGTCCCTGAAGGAAATCCCTGTCATGAGAGACTAACAATAAGGTTCCTTCAAAATTTTGAAGTGCTTGCTTTAAAACTCTTTTAGACGCGATATCCAAGTGGTTGGTCGGTTCATCCATTACCAACACATTAAAAGGTTCTAATAGCATTTTCGCTAGGGCTAACCGATTTCGTTCTCCCCCCGAAAGAACCTTAACGTATTTTTCCACCTCCTCGCCTGAGAATAGAAAAGAACCAAGTATGTCCCTAACTTTAGCTCTGTTGCTTTGATTGGCGGCATCGATCATCGTTTCTAAGACTGTCTTGTCAGGATTTAAATACTCTGCCTGATTTTGTGCAAAATAACCGATTTGTACATTATGACCGAGTTTAATACTTCCACTACTAGCTTTTAACTCACCAACAATCATCTTGGCTAAGGTGGACTTGCCCTGACCATTTTGACCAACAAATGCCGTCTTAGAATCTCGTTCTAACAACAGGTTAATTCCATTAAGCACCTGATGATCTCCGTAAGATTTTGACAGTTGATCCAATTCTAAGATGATTTTACCAGGAGTAACTGATATTGGAAAACGTACATTCATGACCGCTTGATCCTCAACATCAACCTCAATAATGTCCAGCTTATCTAATTTTTTAATTAAGGATTGAGCCATAGATGCCTTTGAAGCCTTAGCTCTAAACTTTTCAATCAACTTTTCTGTTTGCTCGATTTGCTTTTGTTGGTTCTTTTGAGCGTTGAGTTGATGTTCTATGATTTCTGCTCTAAGTTTTAAAAACTCAGAATAAGGTTTTGGATAATCGTATATTCTACCCAAAACAATCTCTATGGATCGATTGGTTACATGATCTAAAAACATCTTATCATGGGACACAATGACCACCGCTCCTGAATAAGAATTTAAAAAAGATTCCAACCAAATAATAGATTCGATATCCAAATGGTTGGTCGGTTCATCCAATAACAACACATCATTAGATTGCAATAGTAATTTTGCTAATTCAATACGCATTCTCCACCCTCCAGAAAAGGTTTCCGTCTTCTTATTGAAATCAGAGGCTTTAAATCCTAATCCTTGAAGTATTTTCTCTGTTTGTCCCTGATAATTATATCCTCCTATTAGCTCATAATGGTGCGTTACATCCGACAGCTTATCGATTAAATCATGATAAGATTGAGACTCATAATCGGTACGATGACTTAACTCTTGGTTAATCTGTTCGAGTTGTTGTTCTAAGGCTTTGATTTCGACAAAAGCCAATTCCGCTTCTTCTACAACAGTCCTCCCGACTTCAAAATCAATATCCTGCCTTAAAAAACCAATTCTACACTCTTTTTCCTTAGCAATAGTACCTCCATCATTTTCCAAATCACCTGCTAATAACTTCAATAATGTTGACTTTCCAGCTCCATTTTTACCGATGAGACCAACACGGTCTCCTCCTTTAAGACGGAATGAAATCTTATTGAACAAATAGGTTCCTGAAAAAGAAACAGATAAATTATGAATATTTAGCATATCGGTAATATAAGTTACATTTCTTGAATAGGAAAAATGTATTTTTGTGAAAACTTTTGCAAATGTTAAAAAAAGGAAGCAAACTCTATAGTATTTTTAAAGGAACTTGTCCTAAATGTCAAAATGAGAGCATGTATAAGGAATCTAATCCTTATAAAATCAGTAAAATTTTTGACATGTATGACACTTGTTCCCATTGTGGATTACACTACAAAATAGAGCCCTCCTTTTTCTATGGAGCTATGTATGTAAGCTATGGTGTAGGTATTGCGTTTTCAGTTGCTGCATTTATTATTGCTAAGATATTCTTTAATGCGAGCTTGATTCAGAGTTTTATGGCTATAGTTGGAACTTTGATTGTTTTCTACCCTATCATACTAAGAGGGTCAAGAAATATTTGGATCAATATCTTTATCAAGTACAATCCCAAAGCAGTAAAGAAGTAACTAGAAGTCTTACGCGTTAAAACGAGCTATAGAAACCTCTTCATCTAATGGATGATTGTATTCTATAAAATCAAAGAGTTGTTTACTTAAGGTTGGCGCGACTAACACACCTCTAGTTCCCATTCCATTGAACACATATGCATTACTATGGTTATGATGCCTTCCCAATAGAGGTCTTCGATCGATAACCGTTGGACGAATACCAGTAATGTGATCAACAACCTTATAATCGACTTCAATTAATTGATCTAATTTGGATAGCAATTGCGCTTTGGCCTCTGGAGTTGGCTGGTTTGTTTTATCCTTCCAATTGTAGGTGGCCCCCACATAATAACGATCATCACCTAAAGGAAGAATAAAAACACTGGATTTTAATATCGCTGCTAACTTCAATTGAGGCGCTTCAATAATAAGGAGCTCTCCTTTAGTGCCCTGTAGGGGTAAATGATTAAACAACGGGTTACACTTTAATCCATATCCTGTAGCAAATACAATATGTTTCGCCTTATAATTTTTATACGAAACGATACCATTATTAAATTCAAGAAGATCAAAATCGAACGGTTGATTGACAAAAGAATTGTTAGCACTCAAGTACCTTCGATAACTGGTGATGAGTTTAGCTACTTGAACTCTACCTAACTGATTCAATTGACCTAATCCATAATCAGCGTTGATGGAAGGATTCTTATTTTGTTTGATCTGAGTAGACATAAATGAAGCCAAATGAGGCTTATCTAAAGCCTCAAACCATAAGTTCTGTTCCTCAATAGAGGCAAATTTACGATAGAGTTGTAAGGGGACTACAAATGATTCATCGAGCTTGTTTTCTAGAGCTTTGTAAAAGGGAAGGGCATACTCTAACTGACTAACAGCGTTCCACGCTAAAGTAAACCGTTTTAAAATTACTGGATTGTACATTCCTCCGGCAACCCAAGAAGACTGTTGAGAATCATCATCAAAAACCACAAACGATTTTTGATGCCGCTCTAACTGTTCACAAAAGCTTAGTCCTGCAATGCCGAAACCAACGACAATATAGTCTTTTAATAATTCCACATATCTGCTTCTTTATTTCGAATCCATTCTCTGATTCTGTTGGATTCCATAAGCTGAAATAATGAATTGTTTTTGAGGTAATCTTTGATCTGTCTGTTATCGTAGATATTATCTTCAGAAATAATCAATGAGTTAAAATAACGTGCTTCAAAAAGATCTCCAAAAGAGTTGGGATTAAAATCATTACTGGGATTATATACCTTGGCTTCGTGGAGCAAATCTCTCACCTCAGGATACCACACCCAAAAGAGGGGAATTAGATTTTGATAGGGATCTTCCGAGGAATCGATAAAGTTAACATCGGGGGCCATTGGAGCAAAGGCTAACAATCGATATTTAAGTTCTCCTAAACGCTTATCAAAATACCACGTACCTCTTAGAATGTATTGTTTGATATCAGCAGCAGTAATCGAACGTCTAGTTATGTATTGAGCAGAAACCGGTTCATTAGCATTAAACTGTTCCAATCCCAAATCGGTAGTGTCTACTTTGATTAAAGAAGCCTCTAAATCCTTCAAGGTTCTCTTTTCACGAATATAGGCATCCGTATATACAGCTTCTATAGCTCCACTTTTAATATTTTTAATCAGCACATCATAAAGTGATCTTCTGTAGGTCTCTACCCTAAGAGTGTCAATTGGATAGTACAACGGAAAGTTGAGTTTCTCATTTAAGTCAATAACTTCAATCACAGTTTTTGACCAAAAAACATCTTTTTTATTGACGCCCGGAATAAAGAGAGGATTACTTTTAAGTTCATCAGTGTCTATAAAATATGAAGATGCAGGATCAAATTCTGGATCTATTTCTTGTGCTTTCGAAATGGAAAGGCTTACTAAACTAAGACCAATTATTAGTATATATAGTTGTTTTCTCATCATGATTAATTCGTAAGTTCTACAATAACAGCAGTCACATTTTTAAAGCGATAGTTCTTGTTATTTGGGTTTTCAACAGCAATATCAAAAATCTGAATCAGATCACCACGTCTGGCACGCTTTAAAGCAGCCTTAGCTCTATCATCTAACTTAGCACCATTGACCTCCACAGTTGGCTGACCCGGTACTTTAAATTTAAATCCTTTCACGCTAAGGGTCAAATCAAAATCAAAATCCTCTAGCATAGCACCAACAGTTGAAATTTCTAGATTATTGCGAGGCGTTTTAACTGTTCCGGATTCACCTCGAATGGTCCCTTGAGGCTTCGGAATATCTTTAATTCGAAATACAGAGGTGGTATTGATAATGTTTCCATCAGGAAGCTGACCTGCAGCCGTAATTGAAATTTGTCTTCCCTTAGAGGGATTAAGCACGTAAGTGCTTCCAGATACTTTTTTAAGACCATCAGCTTTAGCAGTTACAAAATTATCAGCAATTCCAGGAATAGAAATGGTCATCGGGTTATCTAATCCTCGGTAAACAACATTCATCTTATCTGCAGCTATCACTGCGGAATTAGGCTTGCTAATTGTAACAAAACTAGCGTTGACAGGCACATTCGTTTCTTTTCCATCTTGAATA
>Ga0181601_10002125_pt1 | contig 17013 bp, 20 predicted proteins | sample 041ome_8_FD_133020 | JGI IMG/M metagenome (GOLD analysis project Ga0181601, IMG submission 133020) | Coastal salt marsh microbial communities from the Groves Creek Marsh, Skidaway Island, Georgia - 041407BS metaG (megahit assembly) | ecosystem: Environmental > Aquatic > Marine > Intertidal zone...
AAAACTAATGCCGTCCGCTCCTCGGTTGCAGGTACGGACACTTCCAGCACAAGTTCGTTTTGATTTCCAAAATTATTTTCCCCGGAATATGCAGGTGTCATCACAAATGACAAAATTAACAATGAAATTTTTACAACAAACCGCCAACCCATTTAAAAACCACTCCAATCAAAATTTATACTAAAGTTATACTAAATATATCCCAAAGGCTAAAAGACTTTTAAGTATATGAATATGTCCTTTGGTATATTTTGGGCTTTTTCATAGTCCTTTAGGAGGTAAAAAAATCGAAAACTTTGGTAGATACCACCCAAAGTAAGGGTGGAAACAATCACCTTGGTATTTCAGAATATTTTCATCTCTGATTTAATACCAATTACGCTATGTTGCCGCGAGGATTTGCAAAAACTGATCATCAAGAACAAAATCACCATACCAAAAGTAAATGATTTTTATCAGTTTGAGTAGATCATAATTCTAAATTTCAACCACAACGTGGTGCATATCTTACTCTAATTAATAAATAAATATACTTTAGTATATATTTTACTAACTGTTATCTCATTGATTTCATGAAATGTTCTTGTGCAGTTTTTGCTTTGCCAACATAATAGTTCCAGACCTATTTTAACATTTTTATGGCGTACAAAATGAAAATTCTAATTGCAGACGACCACGACCTACTACGAGATACGCTCGTTATATTTCTTCAAGGCGAAGGAAACATCGAGACGGTGACCGCGTCCGATTTCGATAGCGCAGCCGCGTGTATGGATACAAAGGGTCCGTTCGATTTGATAATGCTTGATTATAACATGCCAGGGATGAATGGATTGAATGGCCTTAAAAAAGCTTTGGCACACAATGGGGGCCAGCGGGTTGCATTAATGTCTGGCATCGCAACAAAAAACGTGGCCGAAGAAGCCTTGGCCGAAGGTGCCGCGGGGTTTGTTCCAAAAACTTTGTCCGCAAAAACACTGGTGAACGCTGTACGCTTTATGGCGATGGGTGAACAATACGCGCCAATCGACTTTATGACGCAAGAAGAAGAAGACGTCGCACCAAACCCGCTGGCCGAAAAACTGTCACGCCGCGAGCTACAAGTTCTCGAGGGGCTATCGCAGGGTAAATCAAACAAAGAGATTGCTCGTGACCTGAATTTACAAGAGCCCACAATTAAATTGCACGTCAAAACACTGTACCGCAAAATTGGCGCAGGCAACCGGACCCAAGCGGCATTGATGGCAAAAGAAGAAGGCCTGTTCTAACCAAAACATGACAAGCCAATTCAAAAGCGGTATGTGCTTGGCACAACCGCTTTTTTATTTTGGGTCAAACCGTGTCACAAACTCAGACATTTCAATGGCACAAGCGTGCAAAAATCATTGCGTCAGGTAGCGGCGTAACAGACTATAATCTGGTTCAAAGCATCTATCCTCAACTGGGCAAAGTACTGCTCGCGGATCAAGCAGCTGCACTGGCAGCCTTATTTGCCGCCCTTCGTGATCAATTGGGCGATGTAATTATCAGCGAGACGACCTTAGAGGTTATAAAATCAGCTTGCGACCCGCTGCTCCACTGTCAAACAGGTGGAACAACTGCTGCACCTAAACGCATTGCACGAACCTGTGAAAGCTGGATAAAAAGCTTTTCCATCAATCAACAAAGATTTGGCAATTCAGGGCAGATTTACGCAACCCTTGGTACATTGGGTCATTCCTTGACGCTGTATGCGGCGTGTGAAGCGATACACAATGGTGCGACCTATCTGCCTGTTCATGGTCACAATGACCCACTGGGTGCGCTTAATGCGCACAAGGTGACTGTTTTATACGCAACACCAACACAAATGCGCATGTTAGCCTTGCGGGCAAAAGGAAATCATTTAGCCCATCTCATCCATATCATGATTGGTGGCGGCAAGCTTGATGAAACAACACGCACGTTGATTACGACACTCGCGCCGAATTCACAGATTTGGCAATTTTACGGGGCTGCCGAAACCAGCTTTATCTCGATATCTGATGCAACCAGCCCTCCCCTTTCGGTCGGCAAGCCATTTTCAGGTGTTGAAATCCAGCTGCACGACGTTATCCCTGAAACAGGGGTTGGCGAAATTTGGGTGCGCTCACCTTATCTTTTTCAAGGATATTCCCTTGGCGTATCGGCTGACACAAAATGGAATCAAGGCTGGCTTACCGTTGGTGAACGGGGATATTTTGACGAAAAAGGGCATTTATTCATTTCTGGCCGTGCCTCGCGCATGTTTACGATCTCGGACAAAAATGTCTTTCCCGAAGACATTGAAACGTGGTGCCTGACACATAATGACGTTCACGCCTGTGCGGTTCTGCCAACCCTAGACACACTGCGCGGGGCACGTGTTACAGTTTGCATTGCAAGCGAAAATCCGGAATTACAGGCGGTTCTGAGAGCGCAGGCAAAACAGGATTTACCACTCTATCTGAGGCCATCGAGATACATTATCTTTACCCCAAATGAATGGCCAATCCTCGGCTCTGGCAAACCTGATCTAAAACGACTAGCGGACCTAATATGACATTTCCCAAAAGCGCGCCAATCATTCTCTCTGGGTTCCGGACAATCGTCGCCCCCCGTGGTGGCAGCCTATCCAACTTTGATATCGGCGCACTTGCTGCCCCAGTTATTGGTCGCGTTCTGCGTGCCGCCAACCTGAGCCGCGATCACGTTGATGAGCTTATCCTTTCGAATGCCTTGGGCGGAGGCGGTAACCCTGCGCGGTACTGCGCCCTTGCGTCGGGCTTGCCTGATCGCGTTGCGGGACTTTCTATTGATCGTCAATGCATTGGCGGTCTGGACGCCTTTAATTTGGGTGCTGCGCTCATCACCTCAGGGCAAGCAAAGGTTGTCGTCGTTGGCGGTGTGGAAAGCCATTCACAGCGACCACTCAGGTTGAAAAACAGCTCGTCAACTTTACCGCCACTGCCCTATTACCGGCCAGCTTTTGCGCCGACATCGGATCAAGATCCTGATCCCGATTTTGCGATGGCATGCGTTGCCAAAGACCACCACCTTAGCAAACACACCCAAGACACGTGGGCCATCGAAAGCCATCGAAAAGCCATATTCCATCAATCTGATCTTGAAAAAGAAATCGTAGAACTAGGCACGTCTGGCGTTCGCGACCCCTATGCCCGTACATTAAACCATAAAATTTGTGATCGGGCGAAAATAGTATCGGGCACCGTGACCTTTGCCAATACTGCTGTGGCTGCTGACGCAGCCGCCTTTGCTGTAATGGTTCATCCAAGCATCGCTGCAGACAACGGTTTGCCGGGCGTTACCTATGTCGGCGGGGTGTCTCTGGGCGCAGATCCTAGGCGACCCGCGTTGGCCCCTGTGGACGCCATTAAGGCCGCTTTGACACACCATAATCTTACCACAGGCGACATAGACCAGGTTGAAATGATGGAGGCTTATGCAGCACAAGCATATTTATGCTGCCATCACAGCGGGCTAGACCCCGCAAAAGTCAATCTAAAAGGTGGGGCTTTGGCGCGCGGGCACCCGATTGGGGCCTCTGGCACAATTCTTGCTGTGCGCCTGTTTCACGACCTTTTAGGGACAGGAAAAACAGGATTGGCCGCAATAGCCGCCGCCGGCGGATTAGGAACCGCCGCCGTTTTCAAAGGCTGATCTTAATGACGTGATAGCAACAGATGCGGACGCGCGCGATAAATTGCCTGCGTTATGAAACCGGCAAGCGCAGCTTTGATCAGATCGCCTGTGATAAAAGGCAACATAAGAACAAGTGCATCCGACAATGATTTCCCTAACACAGCTGACATGCCCAAAACGCCAGGAATATAAAGCACGATGATACCGCCCACAATGGATGCCAGGATACCCATAACAAGGATGTTCTGGCGCTGAAAACGCTCCATGATCCAACCGGCTGCAAAGGCAGCAAGGGGAAAGCCAATGATAAACCCGACGGTCGGACTCGCCAGAAGACCAAGCCCCCCACGTCCGCCCGCGAGTAACGGCAAGCCCGCAAGCGTAAGCAGGACGAACAACAATGCGGCAGCCCCGCCGCGCTTTGCCCCCAATACTGTACCGCAGAGCATGATACCCAAGCTTTGTGCCGTTATTGGTACACCGCTGGTTAGCATAATTTTTGGAATTAATCCCAATGCTGCAATAAGTGCTGCAAACAGTGCGACCAACACAATTGATCTTTCCATCTTGAAGTCCCCAAGTGCTTTTAGACGCCGCCGCGTGCGCGCAGCGCATTCGAGATGTTGTCTGCATCATCTAGAACAGAAAAGACAAGGGGTAAAATAATGCGCCAGCTCGCGCGTTTGCCAGAACGCGCTCGATAGGCCAATGACAAGTGTTGTGCACGTGCAACCAAAACCGGAATGAAACGAATAACCAAGGCAATCGCAATTCCGATTGCCTGTGGTGACAGGCCAAACCAGCGCGCCGGTCTAGACACACGGACAAGGAAATCAATCATATCTTGCAACCGCGTCGTCATCGTCACCAAATTTGCCAGCGCAACCGCAGATATTAACCGCGACAAAATAATGATGCCTTGGTGATAATCAGCCAACCAAATATGCCATGCCCCGATCAAAATCAAAAATGGCCACAAACCAATCAGTACGCGCATACCTTTTAAAAAAAAACGAAAGCCAAGTGCCGCATAGACCAAGATAACGCAAAGGGCTATGGCGACACTCGATACGGGATCTGATATTCCGAACAAGAGACTGGTCACTACGCACAAAAGTATCATCTTTGGCCCTGCGGCCAGACGGTGCAATCGGGTTTGGTGAGGGTATGTGAGACTCAGCATCTATAGGACATTCACTTGCTCCATCGCTGCCATGAACGGCGCAAGGACATCGGATGGATGGCCATCCTTAACGATCAAACCCTCGTCAATCCAAATCACGCGGTCCGCATTCGTGGCAACCGCAGGATCATGGGTTATATGAATGATGGTCTGGTCAAGATTATCCAAAATTTCGCGCAATGCGCGGGTGGTCGGAATGTCCAAGCCACTGAACGGTTCATCAAGGATTAAAACCTTTGGCTCCATGGCAAGCACAGACATCAAACAAATCAATTGCCGTTGGCCTTGTGAAAAGGTCATCACATTTCGGTTATACCAGTCTTGCTTGGCAAACTGTTCCAGTATTGCCCGCAGCTTGTCTTCGACGTCGGATTTGGAATACCCAAGTTGACGCAAGCCAAATGCGATTTCTTCGCCAACTGTTGGAAAAATGATTTGGTGATCAGGGTTTTGGAACAGTATCCCAACCGTTTTCAAGGCGGCCTTGCGATCTTTTGCAATATCAATATCGTTTATATGAACTTGGCCCCGGGTTGGTGTAATTAACCCCGACATGAGCCGCGCAAGAGTCGATTTCCCGGACCCATTGCGCCCAATAATCGAAATCCGTTTTTCAATAAAATTCGCAGACAGCGGCCCTAATACAGCGACACCGTCAATTTCGAATTCAATCGCCTCTATTTTGATTTCGGAGTTTTTCATCACGCACTCTGATCAGGTTCATCTATGCACCCCTAACCAAGACTGTGGAAATTTGTCAAATGACATAAAAAAGCTGGCCCAAATAGGACCAGCTTTCATAAACTGTATCAGCAAAAATTATTTTTTGCCTGCTGCAGCTGCGATCAAAAGCAACAAGATTGCTGGCATGATCAAGTTTGAACCGGAAGAAGAAGCTGCTTCTTCAGCCATTACAACTGGCGCTTCCATTACTGCTGGTGCTGGGTTGCCTGCGAAAGCAGATGTAGCTGCAAATGCGAAAGCGGCGGCAAGAGCGATTTTTTTCATTTTATTACCTCATAAGTCGCAAAACACGATGTATTAGTCAGGGTTTTCCTGATGTCCACAATTTCCGTAATATAACCAGTTGTACGGATCATGCAATCTTTAGATTAACGATAATACGAAAATGGATGTCAAATTAGCAACACTTGGGTGCCAACCTTGGCCATTCCAAACAGCTCAGCGATATGTTCGTTGTATAATCCAATACAACCATTCGAGGATCTACGGCCAATCTTGCGGGTATCGTGTGTTCCGTGAATACGGTAATACGTCCAAGACAAATAAAGGGCATGTGTTCCCAAAGGGTTATCAGGACCAGGGGGAATAAAGCTTGGCCATTCTGGGTTGCGCTTTAACATAGACGGTGTTGGGCGCCAGCTGGGTCCATCAACTTTTTGCACGATTGTGGTACGACCACGTCGGGTCATTTCATCAGTCAATGGCACACTTGTGGGGTACAATTTATAAATTTCTTCGTTCTGAGCCCAATAATGGAGGGCTCTTGATGAAATATCGACAAGAATCGCGCCCTTGGACAAATCTTTGAAATAGGGACGCCAATCCAATGCACGAAAACTGGACGTGTTATGACGGATAGAGCCGCTTACATCATGCTCAGTTTCAGTTGTATGGTCAGCATTAACCGCATCGATTTGTGCCAAAGCTGGGGTCGATAGAACAGCGCCGACACCTCCAACAAATCCGCGTCTAGAAAAGTCTGTCATGGTTTTCCTCATTTGATGAGCAACTGTTATGGTAACAATGAAACAGTCTCAACTCAAACTCACGTGATATAGCAATTCTCTGCCGATATGGGTTTGATAAGCAACTGTTTGCACTGTAGACAGTGACCATTATGCAATTTTGGGGGCGAAATGCACTACGTTAGACATACAATTGCGATTATTGCTGTTGCGATTCTCTCTGCTTGTGGCGGTGCCGAAGAGGTTCGCTTGGCCCCAGACGGAAAGCCGCTGCCCAAATTCTATAATCTTGCGGAACAAGACGAAGCCACGCTGCAATATAGGATGGTTGATTCCGTCAATGCGCTGCGTGCATCGGCAAACGCGGGTCCTTTGGAATTGAACGCCGAACTAAACGCTGCGGCTGCGACCCATGCGCGTGATATGTCCGTCCAAAACCGCCCTTGGCATTTTGGATCAGACGGGTCATCACCGCTTGAGCGCGTCAAGCGCGTTGGATATGATAAAGTTTTCTTGGGCGAAGCAATATCAGAAACCTATGAAAACGAACTTGCAACATTGTCCGCGTGGATGGAAAACCCCGATACGCGCTGGGTCATTTTGGACGACAACGCCACCGAAATGGGGTTCCATTGGTTCCAAGAAAGCAACGGCAAAATTTGGTGGACGCTGGTGACAGGTGGCCCTTCGCTTAGCGCTGTGGCGCTTACGGCTGAATAAATATGGGGGTCCTTAGCGGGACCATCCCGTAAATTTCGCGGATTTCATGATTTTTAACCGCGATACATCCTGCCGTCCAATCACGTTTGAACAGGACAGGCCGGCGCGCTTCGCCGTGGATGAAAATATCACCCCCGGGGGATTTACCTAACAAAGCGGCCTCGGCACGGTCGCTTGCGTCTGGATAGGATATTCCCAAAGATAGATGAAATTCAGACTTAGGATTTTTTCGATCTATGAAATATCGACCCTCTGGCGTTTTACCATCGCCTTCGACCTTTTTATCACCAATAGGAGAAAAACCTAAACCGACATCATAGGCTTTCAAGACTTTCTGATTGTGAAACAGGTACATTTTGCGGGCCTCCTTTTGCACCACAATCGCTGTCACACTCGGACCACTGTAGGGCGCGGGTACGCGCGCGCACGCCGCCAAAAGGCCGGCACCGACCATCAAAGTAACGAAAATAAAACGACGCATATTTTGCCTGTTTAACTGCTTTGGTGCGACTTTATCAAAGTTTTGCAAAACTTGATAGGCCTACAAAAGGCTAGCTTTTTGTGAAAGATGCGACCAATTCCACATGGCTGGACCATCGAAACTGATCAACGGTTTGCACAAAATCCAAACAAAACCCGGCAGAAACAAGTGCGGCAGCGTCGCGCGCGAATGTTGTAGGATTGCATGAGACATAGGCAATTGTTTTGACGTTTGATTTTACAAGCTCTGCGATTTGGGCCTCTGCACCAGCTCGGGGCGGATCAATGACGGCGGCATCGAATTTATTCAATTCATCTGACAACAAAGGACGACGGAACAAATCGCGCGCCTCGGTCGTGACTCGTTTCATCCCTGACGCACGACGCCAACCCTGATCAAGCGCGGCGATCATGTCGGCACTGCCTTCAACCGCATGCACCTCAGCCGTTTGGGCCAAAGGCAGCGAAAATGTGCCGCATCCTGAAAACAAATCAACGATCTGCTCAGCCACACCAACGATGGATTTGACGGCCTCGACCAAATCACGTTCGCCTTCGCGGGTTGCTTGCAAAAAGCTTCCTGCTGGCGGAGTGACCTGCGCCGACCCAAACATCTGAGCAGGCGGATGCCGCATCGCAATTGTTTCATCATTCCAACTTAGGCGGGCCAATCCATGCGCCTCGCAAAATTGGCCGAGCTGGATTTGCAATTCACCGTCCAGCGCGCGTCCACCTGATACGGCAATGTCTAAACCATTCGCGCTTGAGGTCACGGTCAAGGTCAGTTCGCCTTTGCGTGACGCAACCGCACGGGTCAATTCAGTTAAAACTGGCAATACGGATTTAAGATCCTCAGTCAACAGAACACAGTTCGGTATCTCGACAATCGTGTCAGATCCACGCGCATGAAAACCAACAGTTGCCCCTTTTTTGGTCCGCCGCCCCGAAAAGGCCGCACGCCGGCGTGAGCGCGCAGGCGAGGTCAAACAGGCACGCATCTGTGTGCTTAGTCCATGTGCGGCCATTGCGACCCGTACGACATCAACCTTCCATCGAGCGACAAAATCATCAGAGGCGTGCATCAATTGGCATCCCCCACAGGATTTGAAATGCGGACAAGGCGGTTTAACCCGAAATTCTGAGGGCGTCACAATTTTAACGTCACGCAACGTCTTACCATCCACAATGCCTTTGACGATTTCATCGGGCAGGGTTAGCGGCGCAAACAACGGTCCCTCGGCAATACCGTCACCCTGATGTCCCAAACGTATAATGTGATGTTGTTCCATAGGGGTTTCATATCCCATGCCGAATGCGGGAAAAACCCCTATTCTGCCGCCTGTGCCTCAACCCCGATAAAGCCGCCTGATTGACGGTTCCAATATCTTGCATACAAACCATCTTGGGCCAGCAACTGCGCATGTGTACCATCCTCGACGATACGACCTTGATCCAATACGATGATGCGATCCATGCGGGCAATCGTTGACAGGCGGTGCGCGATGGCAAGAACAGTTTTGCCTTCCATCACTGTATCCAAGGAAGACTGAATTGCAGCTTCGACTTCGCTGTCCAGCGCGCTTGTTGCTTCGTCCAAAATCAGAATTGGTGCGTCCTTTAGGATGGTGCGCGCAATTGCGATCCGTTGGCGTTGGCCACCTGATAACTTTACCCCGCGTTCCCCCAAATGTGCATCATAGCCCATTCGGCCCTTGAAATCGCGCAGATCCTTGATGAATGCCGCGGCCTCGGCCTTTGCTGCGGCCGCATAGACAGCTTCAGGCGATTTATCAGGATCGCCATAATGTATATTATCAAACGCCGATCTATTAAACATTGCGGTATCTTGGCTGACCATGCCAATGGCGCGGCGCAGGCTAGACTGCGTAAGGCGCGCAACATTCTGCCCTGACACACGAATTTCGCCGCCTTCGGTGTCGTATAATCGCAACAGCAAATTGACCAATGTCGTTTTCCCAGCACCTGATGCGCCGACGATTCCAATCTTTTGCCCTGCGGGAATATGCAGGGATAAACCGTTCAACCCGCCCGTTTTGCCACCATAAAGGAAAGTCACATCGTCAAATTCGATGATCGCATCCCCGATGACCAAAGGCTTGGCATCGGGTGCATCCACTAAACCATGCGGCGGTGTCAGGGTGCGAATGCCATCCTCAGCCTCGCCAATATTGGCGTAAATTCCCATAATCGTGAAACTGACCCATCCGGTCATTTGCGACAATCGCAAAGACACCGCGCCGGTGGTTGCAATTTCACCAACAGTTGTGGCGCCATTCATCCAACCATTTATGGCCAAACCAACCAAAACTACAGGCAAAACTCCACCAAGAAACATCAAGCAAAACCGCAGGTTCACCATATCTGTTGCGCGATCCACAGAGCGATCAAAATAGCCGTCCATCGCCTTTAATATCGCCTTATCTTCGTGATCCTCATGGGCAAATAATTTCAGCGTTTTGATGTTTGACACCACGTCAACAATTTGGCCGACGACAACCGAACGCGCGTCGGCATAGGCTTTGGATTTCTTGCGGACCTTTGGGATAAAATAGCGCAATGTTAGAACATATGCGGCAAACCAGACCACGATGGTGATTACCATCAGATACCCCAAACTTGCCACGATCAAAAGTGCTCCGATCAAGGATGCAATGGCAAATACGACCGTATGCAATAATTCGATGATTACGTTTGTAACCGCACCCGCAGTTTGAATGATTTTTTGCGAGATACGTCCAGCAAAGTCATTGTCAAAATATTCCACAGAATGCCCCGTCGTCCATCGATGCAGCCGCAGGGCAACCATATTCAACAGGTTAGGTTGAATGATATAAGATTGAAAAACTGAACCACTCCAAAAGGTTAAAGGTCGGATTATTAGGAAAAAAACGACACCCAATCCCATCAACCACAGGTGTTCGCCACCGAATGTTTCCGGGTCGCCCGACACCGCTGCATCAACGATCCATCCCAAAACAATCGTGGCCGCCATATCGAAAAACCCCGCCAAACCACTTGCAAAGATCGCAATTGCAATGACATGAAAGCTTCCTCGCGTGGCCCAAATTGCAAAGGGCAACAAACGGTTTGGGGGCGGCCTGTCAGCGGGTGCCTTGAAGTCAATCAGTTTTGCCAGTCTGCGCATTAAGGTGTTCCAGTATCCAAAAACCCACCCGATTGGCGGGACCAAATTTGGGCATATAATCCGCCCTTGGCCAATAAATCTTCGTGAGTGCCGTCCTCAATAATACGGCCTTCGTCCATCACGACAATGCGGTCCATTTGCGCAATTGTTGACAAACGGTGCGCGATGGCGATCAAGGACCTACCCTGCATCATTTCGTACAAAGTGTCCAGTATTGCGGCTTCAACTTCGCTGTCCAATGCACTGGTGGATTTGTCCAGCAACAAGATCAACACCCCCGCAACATAAACAAGCACATAGGTGACCGGATCAAAGAGATTGAACACCACTACGCCAACGTACCAGCGTCGCGATATTGGCGAAATCTAAGGTCTGTAACACGTCAGTATTACGTCGGTATTTTTACCGATTTTCTGGATCTTGGCGCAAATGCGTCATAAGATCAGATGCGGTCATCGTGAAATCAGAAGCGATCCAAACCTGTTCCAATCTGCGCAATGCGGCACCCAATGCCGCGCCTTTTAGACCAGGCATCAAATCAGTGGCCGTAATTGGGAATTTTGCGTTCGCAGCATCGGCGATCATGACGCTGGCATTATTTGGCACATGGGTTTCGAAAATGGCGGACCGCAAGACCGTCACAGACCATGCGGCATCCAAGCCGTGACGAAAGGCGATTTCACCCAGCCCAGTCATCGACCCGATGTTATCGCGCAGAATTTGTAATCGTGCCGTCTGTGCCTTGCTTAACCGCAACCGATCTGCGACGTCATCGCCCCCCAAAACGGCTAGACGCCGGATTGGATCCGCCGAAAGGCCGGCTTCGGCCTCGAATTGGATCAAAGGGCCCAACGCACGGTCTTCCGCCGCTGGTAAAGTGGCCCCCAAGACACCCGTCATCCGCATCGATGCTATCGCAGGCGATGGGTTGGGCGCGCTGAGCAGTTTCATCATCTCTGATCCAATCCGTTCACGGGACAGTTGGACCAAACCATCGACATTGCGGGCGATCGCATCCAAGGCATCGGGGTCAAACCCTAAATCAGGATCGCCATAAAACGTGGTGAACCGGTAAAACCGCAAGATGCGTAGATAATCTTCGCGGATACGATCGGCTGGGTGATTTATAAACCGGACATGACGGCGGTTCAGGTCAGCGAACCCGCCCAGCGGATCAATCAGCATGCCGTCGGGACGCACATACAGGGCGTTCATGGTAAAATCGCGCCGTGCCGCATCTTGGGCAACATCAGTTGAAAACATAACGCGTGCATGACGGCCATCGGTTTCCACATCATGACGAAAGGTGGTCATTTCAAATGCTACACCATCGGCAATAACCGTTACTGTGCCATGATCAATTCCGGGGGGTATGACGCGCATCCCCGCAGCGGTCGCCAGCTGCATAACCATTTCGGGCAAAGCATCCGTTGAAATATCTAAATCATTAATGGGAAAGCCGAGCAGTGCATTTCGCACGCACCCCCCAACAAACAGCGCTTGATATCCCTGATCCGTCAGCATCGAACAGACCGCTTGGGCCTGAGGTGCCGAGATCCAGTCGCCCGTGATAATCATTGTGCTATCCGCGTTGCCAATCCATACAACATACGTGCCGTTGCCCCCCAAATGTAATAGGGACCATAGGGTACGGTAAAGAATTTTCGGCGTGACCCGCGCCAGATGCGGGATTCAACCAGATAATTTTTAGGGTCCATCACATGGGCCAAGGGGACGGTGAACACCTCGGCCACTTCGGATGGATCAGATACGGGGCGAAAAGGGCGAATAATTTCGACGACCGTTGGAATGACATTGAACCCAGTTACCGTTTCATGGGCGGACAGGTGGCCTATCACGTCAACGACGTCGGTGGGCAAACCAATTTCTTCGTGCGCTTCACGGATCGCAGCCGCGGTTTCGTCGGCGTCGCCTTGGTCCATTTTACCGCCAGGAAAGGCAATCTGACCCGGGTGATGTTTCAAATGCGATGCCCGTTTTGTCAGATAGACGACCGGTGCGCCCGCGTTGTCATAAATCCCGATCAACACCCCCGCAGGGCGCAAAACACGATTAGACGGCAGGCTAATTTCTGGGTTCAGATCATAATCAGACGACGCGCCCGCGGGTGCGTTTAACGCGGCGTCGATGCGATCGCGCCAGTTATACATGGGTCATTACCGCGCAATCAATGACCGCCCGACGGGGGGTTAACAGCGTGCGCAGAACGCCCCCCAGATTGGGTCGGGCAGGCGTTGATTGCGCTCCACTGTGGTCGAACTGCGTTCGACTGGGCGTAATCTGGTTTATACCAAAGTCCGCGCTATTCACCGTCTTTATTCGCCTCAAACCCAACGGTCGCAGGGTCCAAATCGTAATGCGCGCTGCAGAATTGGCAATCGGCGGTGACACGACCTTCTGGCGTTGTCATCTTTTCGATGTCTTTGGCGGAATAAATCGACAAAGATTGACGCACACGCTCTTCGGAACAGGTACATCCGAATTGAACGGTTTGTGCGTCGAACACGCGCGGTTGTTCTTCGTGGAACAGACGGATTAACAACTCTGTCGGTGCAACCGATGGCCCGATCAATTCTAAATCTTCAACCGAGTCTAACAAAATATTGGCACGGTTCCAATTTTCTTGGTCATCACCGTCGACCAAATCTTGGGCGGTCAGCAACCCATCATCGCCCGACCCCCCTTCGCCTGAGGCAAAGGGGCTGGCTTTGGGCATGTGCTGTAGCATTACCCCACCCGCACGCCAATGTTCGGCGACGCCGGGTTCAGAGGATTTTCCAAAGCTCAAGGAAAAGCGGGTTGGTAATTGTTCGGATTGCGCAAAATAGGCTTCGGCACAGGCCGATAATGATCCGCCTGTCAAAGGCGTGATCCCTTGGTAAGGTTTCATCCCGTTGCCTTGGTCGATCATGATGGCAAAATACCCGTCGCCCACTTGGTCAAAGGGCGCACCATTGGTCAACCGATCGGCATCATAACTGGCATAAGCACGGATTCGTGCCGGTTCGCCGTCGTCGGTCGGACCGTAATAATCCGTTGCGATCATACGTACAGGACCGCGTGATTGCACCTGAAGCGACAATTTCCAACGCAGTTTGATCGACTGCCCAATCAATGCGGTCAACAACGCCATTTCGGCAACCAGCGCCTCGACCACAGCAGGATAGGCGTGTTGTTTCAACACACCGCTCAGAACGCCATCCAAGCGCGCAACACGCCCACGAATGTCGGCGCGATCCAATTGGAACGGCAATACCGTGTCGTCCCATGCAATTTTATTTACCATCGTCATCATAGATTCCTATTCGCGACTTTTCTGTCGCATACAGGTTCTATATAGGTGGGGCAAGTATTGAACCAAGGATGATTTAACATGAAACGTTTTGGCGAACGCATCGTAGCGGGACAAAAATACATCCGTAGACCCGGATCATACGTGATTTTACCCTATGGCGATCGCGTTATTTTAACCCTGCAAGATGGGCCAGAGCCAGAGTTTCAATTACCGGGTGGTGGCATTGAGGCCGGCGAACACCCCATCCCCGCCCTGCATCGCGAAGTTTTAGAGGAGACAGGCTGGATCATCGCGCAACCACGCAAAGTCGGGATATACAATCGATTTGTATATATGCCCGATTATAACATGTGGGCGGAAAAAGTGTGTTCCATCTATGTGGCGCGTCCCTGTTACCAACTGTGTGATCCGCTTGAACCGGCCCATTCGGTCCATATCCTTCCACACGCAACCGCCCTTGAGGTTACCACTGACGAAGGGCAAAATGCATTTCTGCGCATGGTTCTGACGCAAAGTTAAACACATTCCACCATCAGAATCGAAATATCATCGGGAAATTCCACCTTATTACGATAAACACGCAGATCCTGCATAATGGCATCAATCAATGCATTACCTGATTTTTCACGATGCTGTGAAAGGATAGATTGAAACCCGGTTTCTTCGAGCAAAGTGCCATGCCTATCAGGACATTCGGTGATCCCTTCGGACGCGATGAACAATCGATCACCTTTGGTCAGCATGAATTTGACCGTATCATACCGCGTATCATCAATTAATCCAATCGAAACACCTGTTGAACCGCACAAAGAAAACGCGCCATCGCCATGTTGAATGATTGGGAGGGGGTGACCTGCCTGTGACAATTCAATCTGCCCCGTCTCTAGATCTAAAACAGCCAACGACATGGTAAAGTATAAATCAGTCTCCATCTCATCCAAAACCCGTGTATTCAAGGTCGCAAGCACTTGCGCGGTGGGCAACGGCCTAATGACGCCATCCGTACCTGCACCAAGTGCGATGTTATGCTCTGCCGAGCCAGAGGATAAATAGCCTGCCAAACGCGCCGTAAAGAGAGCCGAGCTGATGCCATGGCCCGACACATCAATTCCAAACAATCCCAAATGTCGCTCACCCGCGGGAAACTGGCCAACCAAATCCCCCCCACATGCCCAGCGCTTTGTAAAAATTGGGTAATCTTACAGGATCCTACACTGACATTCGGTTCGCGGATCAACGAATGTTGTAGCTTTTTTGCCTCGATCAAATCAATGTCGATGGCGTGATATAGCTTGCGCAGCTCGCTTAATGTGTCTGTGATAATCGCATTACGGGAATGCAATTCACGTTCCATAGATAAAATGCGTTCGCCTGCGGTGATGCGTGCGCGCAATTCATGCGTATTTACAGGTTTGGCCAAAAAATCATCCGCACCGGTTTCTAAACCCTTTGCGATATCATTTTTTTCCGATTTCGATGTCAGCAATATGGATAAGCTGTGATGATCCGGATGCAGCTGCCGAAATTGTTTGCAAAACTCCAATCCGGTTAAACCGGGCATCATCCAATCCGAGAACACCAAATCTGGATAAGTCTCTTTACAAAGAGACAACCCTTGAAATGCATCCTCTGCCTCGAAAACCTCGAACCCCCAGCGGGTCAACATGGATGACAAAATGCGCCGTTGCAATCGACTGTCATCCACAACCAAAACACGGCGAATAGCGTTTGATGTTGTAGTATGTTGCACTGCTTGTTGCACGAAAACCTCTGAAACGAATAACGCTTTGGGTATAGGGTCTGTATGCTTAACAGACACTGAATAAGAATAATTCGATTTACTAAAATCTGAAATTTAGCGCCCTGTTTACACTTTCGATGTCATCTCAGTTGTGGGAAACACAGGAGGGTGCCATGATTAATTGGGAACGCGTGGAAGAATTGCGCAACGAAGTCGGACCAGAAGATTTCGAAGAAGTCATCAAACTTTTTTTAGAAGAAGTGGATGATACAATCGGTCGCCTTGGTCAAACCGAGGCAGAGCCATCCTTGGAAGAGCAATTGCACTTTCTCAAGGGCACCGCTCTGAATATTGGCTTTGGCGTTTTTGCTGATCTTTGCCAAAACGGGGAAACCGCCGCAGCAAAAGGACGTGCCGGCGATATTGACCTCGACGCCATCCGTATAGCCTATGCAGAGGCGCGACAAGAGTTTTTAGACAAAACGCATCGCGTCAAGGCCGCTTAACAGGTGTCATTTTCTGTCCAAAAATATCCTCGCCGAAGGCATGCGCGATCGCCCGCCTGACACGGTTCGGATCAGCCAGCCTAGATTAACAAATGAATCTTTTCTGGATGGGTCGATCCCGTTTGATCCAACGCCTTGCGCCGCAATTTACGCATGCCCTTGATCCACCTGTCGTGGTCAGATGCCTTATGCGCCACAGATGATCTGACAATTTCATGGGGCAAGATCAGGAATGTTTCTTTCACAATCCCTTCGATCACAGTTTCAGCCACCTGCGCAGGCGTTATTAGCCCGTCGTGAACAGGTGCGGCCGAGGGGTCAGAATATCCCAACATATCTGACGCAACATATTGCGGACAAACTACGGAAACCTTGACCCCATCTTCCCCATGAGAAATCGCAAGAGACTCGGCAAAACTGATGGCGGCGGCCTTGGACGCGCTATAAGCTGCATCACCAATCTGACTTAATAACCCCGCAGCAGAGGCAACATTAATCAAATAGCCGCTTTTGCGTTTTATCATATCAGGCA
>Ga0181601_10002136_pt1 | contig 16968 bp, 7 predicted proteins | sample 041ome_8_FD_133020 | JGI IMG/M metagenome (GOLD analysis project Ga0181601, IMG submission 133020) | Coastal salt marsh microbial communities from the Groves Creek Marsh, Skidaway Island, Georgia - 041407BS metaG (megahit assembly) | ecosystem: Environmental > Aquatic > Marine > Intertidal zone...
CCGGCATCCTCCGCGTGCGGCGGGTGCTCGATCTCGACGTCCCCGTCCGAAACCGACGCGTCGAACCCGTCCGAAACCGACTCTTCCTCCGCCGCTCTTCTCTCCTCCTCGAGCGCCGCGACCTCGTCCGCGCGAGTTAAGGACCGCGCCGCCTCCTCCTCGCGCCTCTGCGAATCGCGGAGGCGGCGCGCCTTCTCCACCAGCGCCTTCTCCTCGGCGCGGCGGCGCGACGTCTCCTCCGCCGCCGCCGCGCGCGCGTCGGACGCCTCGCGCTCCGCCGAGAGGGATCCCGAGAGGCTCTCCTCCCGGAGGCTCTCCTCCTCCGCGGAGAAGCCCTCCTCCTCGGGTTCGAGCCCCCCCCCAGGCTCGCGCCCGGCGCGCGCGCGGCCCGCCGCGTACTGCGCCTCCGCCTCGGCGGCGGCGCGCTCCGCCGCGCGCCGCTCGGCGGCGACGTAGGCGTGGAACTCGCGCTCGACGGCGGGCGCGTGCTGCGCCACGGCGCGGCACGTCGTCGCCGCCTCGCCGAGCGGCATGGCGGCGAGGTGCTTGAGCACCGCGACGGGGTCCGCGCGCGCGTGCACGGCGGCCAGCCCTGCGGCCGCCGCCGCGCGCAAAGGCGCGTGCCTGTCGGACACGAGCGGCGCGACGCGCGCGACCCATCTTCTCAACGCGGCGGATCCCGCCGACGCCGGCGACGCCGTCGCGTCGCCGGGGCGCGTCCCGCCGCCCTGCCCGCTGAGCACGTACAGCGCAAACTCGAGCACGCCCGTCTTGGCGCGCGGCGCGCGCGCCGCGTCCAGCGACGCGAGCAGCGAGGGCAGGATGGCGTCCGCGGGGAAGGCGTCGCCCACCGCGGCGAGCGCCGCCGACGCGAGCCCGCGCACGCTCTCCTTGGCGTCCACCAGCCGCGGGAACAGCGGCGGGCACAGCCGCTCGAGCTCGGGCTCGAGCGCGGACCCCGCCGCCGGCACAGCCTCCACCACCGCCTCGAGCACGGCGTGCGCGACGCGGTGGTGCGGGTCGCCCACGTGCGCGACGAAGACGTCCGCCAGCTCGCGCGCGCGCGAGGACGCCTCCGAGGCGCACCGGCGCCCCCCGGCGCGAAGCGCAGCGGCGAGCGCGTCGAACGCCGCCGTCTTCGCCTCCCACGACGCCGTCGCGTGCGCCCGGCGCCCCGAGCCGTGGAGCGGCGAGCCGCGCGCGCGGAGCGCCAACGCCGCGTCGAGCGCGGAGGAAACGGAGACGCTGACAAACGAGTCCCCGCCACGGATCGCGGCGGGCTCCGCCTTCTCCGGCTCCGGGTTGACGCCTTCGCGCTCGCGGATCGACGCCTTCGCGCGCGGCGCTTCGCGCGACGCGGGGCGGCGCGAGTTTGGAACGGCGCCTTCCGTCGCTTCCGTCGCGCCCAGACTCCGAGACTCTCGGGAGACTCTCGCCGCGTTCGAAGCGCGGGATCGTCCTCCGGACGCGCCCGAGGCGAGGGTTCCGGAGACATCCGAGACGCCGCCGATCGCGGAGGCGCGCCGCGCCGCCGCGGCAGCCGCGCGGCTGGCGGTGGTGGCCATGCCGCCCACCGAGCCGACGCGGTTAGCGCGTTCGGCAAGTCCGCTCGTCGTCGCCGCCCGCGCCGACGCGCGCTCCGCGCCGCCGCCGACGCGCGCGACGCCCAGACCCGAGTCATACCCCTTGGAGGCCTCGGCGCCCGCGCGGCGACCGCCGCTCGCCGCGACGGTGCTCGGCCGGTCCGCGTCCCGGGGCTCGGTCGGACCCGGGCGCGCCTTGGTCGCTGCGGTGTGCGGCCGGCGCGCGAGCAGCGCCGACGCGGCGCGCTCGCGCTCGTCGTCGTCGTGCGCGCCGGCAGCCGCCTCGCGCGCGATGAGGCGGTTGGTGTTGGCGTCCAGCCTGCCGGCGACGCGCGCGGCGCCCTCGGGGTACCTCTCGCGGTACGCCGAGAAGAGCTTCCGCGCGCCCGCGCGCACGTCCGGCGACCCGTCCGCCACCATCACCTTGAGCGCCTCCTCGACGCACTCCTGGTTCCGCGCTCCGCCCAGCGCGTCCCACTCCCTGGCGATGACCCTGAGCCAGCCCGTGGCGTGGCACCGCAGCTTGACGCTGCGGTCCCTGGAGGCAGCCTCGCACAGGCGGGGCACCAGCTGCCGCGCCTGGCAGTTGTGTAGCACGCCGCGGATGCCGTGGTCGCCGCTCTCGGAGATGATCTGCACGGTGATCACCACGCACTTGAAGAGCTCGGGCACGAAGTGCGCCGCCTCCTTCTCAAACTCGCCGCCGAGCTCGGCGGACAAAATCACCAGCAGGTGCGCCGCCTGGCGGACGATGGACGACCGCCGGTCCGCCACCTGCGCGGTGAGCGGCCCGCGCAGCTTCGCGAGCTGCGCGGGGAACGCGTCCCACTCGGCGGCGCCGCCCAAAAGCAGCGCCTCGACGCGCGTCATCGCGCGTATGCGGTCGGTCCACTCGTGCTTGGGGTCGAGCTGCTCGGCGACGCGGTCAATCTCGTTGGACAGCTCGCGGTCCGAGTCGACGTGCGCGGCGCGGGGGGGCGCGCCCTCGGCGATGCGGGGCACCACGCCGGTGGCGCGGCCGTACGGCGGCGGGTCGTCCGGGTCCGCCGGCGCGGTACCGCCCGAGAGCGACCTCGCGATCGGCCGCTCGCCCCCGGCCACCGTCGCCGGGCGCGCGAGCAGCGACGCGGCGTGCGCGCGCGACGCCGAGGAAACCGCGGGGGTCCCGAGGCTCCCCGCGCGCCTCAACGAGGACGCGCCACCGGACGTCGCGCTCGAGCCGTTGCTGCTCGAGCCGTTGCTGGTCGTGCGTCGCACGCCGGAAAGCCCGGAGAGGGAGAGGGACCCGGAGAGGGACCCGGACGTCGACGGGCGCGCGCCTTCTTTGCAGACTAAAGAGCTTTGCGGCGCGGCGCGATCCCGAGTCGCGCCGAGCGCGGGCGACGCGACGCGCCTCGTCACGGGCGTGGGCTCGTCCCCGCGCAGCCTCGCCTGGATCTCCTTCATCTGCCCGGGGCGCACGGTGTGCTTCTGCAGCAGCCGCAGCACGTCGCCCCCCGCGGCGGCGGCGGCGGCGTCCGCCGCCACCACCGCGCAGATCGCCGCCTCGCGCACGGCGGGCTCGCGGTCCTCGAGCGCGCGCGCGGCGACTGCCACAACCGCCTTGACCGGCAGGGAAAGCTCCCCGGCCTCGATCTCGCGGTCGAGCTCGGCGAAGGCGCGCTCGACGACGCGCAGTGTCTCCTCGCGCACGCGCCAGTTCTTGTGCCGCCACGCCGGGGACGCCTCGCCGACGAGCTCGGCGGGCGCGACGGCGCCCGAGCTCATGAGCGCCAGGAAGAGCTCCCGCCCGGCGTCGCGCACCGGCGCCTTGGCGTCCCCCAGCCTGTCGAAGGCACCCGGCAGGATGCCCTGAAGGATTCCCCCGCGGAACTGGTCCGGCGCGCCGAGAACCGCCGACGCGGTCGCGGCGAGCGCGCCCGCGCACACCTTGTAGTTGGCATCCTTCAGCGCCTTCGCAACCGCCTCGCACAGGGAAGACGCCTCGTCGCGGTCGACAACCTCCTCGCGTTCGAGGTACGTCTGCGCGAGGTCCGTGCGGTCGTTCGTCCGTCGAAACGAACGTCGTGTGTGGTGTGAATGGGTCAGTCGCTCGAGTTAAGGCATGAGCGCGTGGAGGCTGTGACGTTCGACGAAAGCGCGCGCGCGCGCGAGACGCGAACCCGGGGGATTCCGGCGGATCCGCGGTTCGCCACCGAACGCACGAAACCAACCGACACGCAACCGTCGCGACGATCGGACGCGGCGTCCGCGCGGTTCGCGCGCCGATCGGGGTCACGCCCCGCGGTCACGGACGTCGCGTGGGACGCGCACAGCGCGACTCGCGCCGTGCGGCGCGCGCGTGACCCGCCGCGGGGCGAGAGGGGACGCTCGGCGGACGCCGACGACCGCGGTCGTTTGAAAAGAGGAAAACGACGACCGAAGCCGATGGGCGCATCGTCCGTTCGCGACGAGAGGGGCACGGACGCACCTGCAGATCTTCGACCGCGGTTATGCGGCTCTTCATCGTCGGCGATGCCATGCCTTCGAGGAGGCGCTCCATCGTGGCCGCTGACACGCACTCGGTCACCGGCCGTCACAGATCCCCACCACCCGAAGCTTTATCCCGCGGTGCCGTGCGATGGCCTCTCCCGGCGTCCACGCGTGTATTGACCGCGCCCCGTGCCGCGCGTTCGCCGCCGAAGACTCCGCCCGCGGGTCCGTACGCCGCGGGCGACGACCTTCCCTCGCGTTTGCCTCGCGCGCGCGACTCTGGCGCAGCGACCGCAGCGGACACGCCAGTCTCGAGCGACCGCGGACTCGGTGGTTTTGTCGGAGGCGACGACCGGACTTGAAACCGGGACGGCGTTCGTCGAACGGCGTTTTCCAACGGCTCTCACGAGGAACACCACTTCGCATCGACTTGCAGACAGCAGAGGTTTGCAGACAGCTTCGTTTCGCGAGTTCGCTCGAAGAACGGAAATCCGAAAACGACCGACGACTTTTTTGAAAGGGAAAACAGGAAATCCCGGTTCAATCCGCATCCGATCGCTTTTCAGGTAATAGAGAAAAGCGGTTCCCTACGTCAAAGCGCTCAGTGCGCTTCGCGCGCGGCCGGCCGTCATGTCGACCGCGGTCTCCGGGGTGAAACCTCGCGCGCCGAAGCCCTGGGACAAACTCCGGCGGCACGTGCGCTCGCCTTCGTGGGGCGCCGTCTCCCAGCCCTCCTCGCCTGGCAGCCCCGACGGCGAGCCCGGTCCCTTCCACGTCCTTCCCGACGAAAAGCTCCAAGAGCTCAACATCGCGAGCGCGGGGGGGTCGCCCCCCTCCGCGCGCCACTCCGAGCGCGCGGAGGGCGCGAGCGCGCCCGCCGAGCTCGCGGCGCAGGCGGCGCCCGCGCGGGCGGGTGCGGCGTCGACCCCGCCTTCGCGCGTCTACGCGCGGTCCAAGTCCTCCCCGGGCGCGTCGTCCGCGCCGAGCGACTCGGCCGAGCCCAGCCGCGTCAGCCCCGTCGCGAAATCGGACGCTTTTTTAGTGAAATCGAAATCGGACGCTTCGGCGACGGCGACGACGACGTCCGCGACGACGACGACGTCCGCGTCGTCGTCTCCAGAAAAAGAAAAAGAAAAAGACAAAGACAAAGACGACGCGTTCCAGTGGTTACTGACGCGCCAGCTGGAAGTGGAGATGAGCCTGCGCGGCTCCCCGCCCGCCACGCAGGCGGACGTCGAGGCGACGCGCGCCACTTTTGCGTCGTTTTGCGAATTCTTCGACGCGCTGCGCGACGGCGCGCGCGCGCTTTCCGATCGCGCCGCCAGCGGAGCCGGCGCGAAAGCGGTGGCGCGAATTAGCCCGGGGGTGAAGAACAGCCGCGCGGGGTTTCTCGTCCCACCCGAGGACCGAGCTGTGCCGGGACCCGCGTGCGAGCCCTTCGCGCTGTTCCAGGAGCTCCTGCACCGCGTGGCGGGATTCTCCACGCGCGGCGGCGCCGAAAATTACGAAAATTCCGGCGGCGGCGCCGGCGACGGAGTCGGCTCCGCGGCGGGGACCTCCGCGGAGGTCCCGATGCACCAGGCGAAGGTTTTGTACCGCGCGAGCGTCGCGACGGACGCGGTGCTGCGCGAGGTGGACGACGTGCTCGGCGCGGAGGCGGTGCGCGACCTGGTGGCGAGCGTGCGGCGCATGCGCGGCGTGCTGCGGGTGAAGATGGAGGATGCCAACGACGTGCGCATGGCGGAGGAGGCTGTGCGTGGCGCGCGGAGATTCTTCGACACGCTCCAGCGGCACGCCGAACAGGAGGGCAAGTCAGACGTGGAAGTGCTGCGTTCGCTCAGGGAGGCGTGATGACGTGTAGAGGAGGTTCGTGTAGAGGAGCGTTAGACTGGTGTACATAGAGAAGAAGCGCGGCGCGCGCGACGACGCGCGTAGACGCAACAAGCGCGTTCACTTTACACAAAACGCCGTTTCGGCCGGGCGACGTTCGCGTCTTGTGGGCACCCCGGAATTTGATTTTATAGGCGTCAATACTCGGCGTGCCTTTCGTCGGCGATCTGAGCCATACTACGCGCACGGCCCGCGCGCGCACACCCACCGCAGGAAACATGCCGCTCGGGGATGGCGACGCCGAGCGCTTCGACCCGATGATGCTGCAGATGGCGCAGCAGGTCGCGGCGATGGCGGACGGGGAGAACCCCATCGAGCTCCTGCTGGATCTGTACTTCGGGTTCCTTCGCCGCAAGACGGATTTCTTCGACGCGCCCGAGCGGTGCAAGGATGCGGTCCTCGCGGCGTACCAGCGCCAGGCGGACGTCGTGGCCGCGGCGAGCGCCTCGAAGCAGGCGAAAGCGGCGAAGCAGGCCGCCGCCGCTGCCGCGGAGGCGGCGGCGAGGCAGAAAAGGGAGGCTGCCGAGGACGCGGCGCGCGCCGAGGAGGATGCCGCGCGCAAAGCTCGCGTGCGCCAGGCGGAGCTCGACCGCGCGCTCGCTTCGCAGAATCTCGCCGCGGACGGCTCTCCGAAGATCACGGAGCTTCCTGATTCGGGGGATGACTCCCCCGCCGACGCTCCCGACGCTCCGGAGGACGAGGAGGATCCGGACGCGCTCGAACCTGGGACCATCGCGCCGAACGCCGGGAACGGCGGCGACGCCGAGCACTACACGTGGACGCAGACCCTGCAGGACGTGGAGGTGCGCGTGCGCGTTCCGAAAGACACGCCCGCTAAGCGCGTCGCGTGCGACATCAAAAAGAAACACCTCACGTTTCGAGTCGAAGGCTCCGGTTCGGACGCGCCGTTACTCGACGCGGACTTTTTCGGGGAGGTTCGCCCCGACGACTGCTTCTGGACCGTGGAGGACAAGTCCACCGTCGTGTTGACGCTCGCCAAGAAGAACGACATGGAGTGGTGGCGGTGCGCGTTGCGCGGCGATCCCGAGATCGACACGAGGAAGGTGCAGCCCGAGAACTCGCAGCTGAGCGACCTGGACGGGGACACGCGCGCGACCGTGGAGAAGATGATGTACGACCAGCGGCAGAAGCAGATGGGCCTGCCCACCAGCGACGAGCAGCAGAAGCAGGACACGATGAAGAAGTTCATGGAGGCGCACCCGGAGATGGACTTCTCAAACTGCAAGTTCAACTGACAAGCTGACAAGCTGACAAGCGTCGTCGGGACGAACGACACTGTGGACGACGTACACGTTCGGACGTGAAAGAATCACGGAGGATATATAAAGAGAGACGCGCGCGTGGCGGGTGTTCGATGTGTACGTGAATGATGAGTGGTGTTCCTTTGAATCGAGACGCCGCGTCTCGATCCGCTCGATCTCTCGCCTCTCGTCTCGCGAAGTCCTCCACGTCTTCCTGCAGTCTACTGCATGGCGTCGCCGTCCTCGTCCGCGCCCTTCATGTACAGCACGTTGTTACACCTGCGGGGTGGGGCGCGCGAGGGACGATCCGGAAATCGATCACGGATGTGGCGAAGGTCAGTATCCGCCGCGTCGCTCGAGAAAGGGGGCGCGCCGTCGCGCGTCGGAGCGCCGGGCCTCGTTCTATTCGAAAACCGAATTAGGGTTGCCACGCGTCCACGGCGAGTCGAGGTCGGTGTGAAGCGCCGGGCGCGGCACCATCGCGCGCGGCTCGAAAACCGCGCCGAGCGTATACCGGGAGGCGTACCTGATGAAGACCTCCCCGAGGTTCCCCGCGAACTTCCCGTCGATGAACTCCTCCGTCGACGCCAGCTGCAGGTTCATGTACGCGTCCGTGGACACCAGGAACCCCTTGTACTCCATCCCCCACTTCAGCTTCACGAGCACCTGCTTCCCGGTGAGCTGGTTCAGGAAGGGCTTCGGGTTCACGGGCACGGTGGCGCTCATCGCGCGACCTGGTCCGCTCGACGCCGAGTAGGGCGGCGCGCGCTGCTCTCGCGCGTCGGGTTGTGAGGAGAACGCGATCGCGAGCCGCCCCGCGCGGGAGATTTTTCGCCCGGCGCAGTCGGTTCAACTCGCGCCCAAACTCAAGAGTCTGTCGCGTGAAAGGTGCCCAGTCATTTCGAGCCGCGTCGCTGCGACCGGCTTCCGTGGCTCTCTCGCGCGCGCGTCGGTCGAAACCAGGCCACGCGGAGCTTGTTCGGTCGACATACACACTCCCGAGCGTTCAAGGCGTCAAAACAGGCGATCTCGTCCCTAGCGAGGCTCGACCAGGCGTCGTTTCGAGCAGCGTCGTGCGGATTGCGCTTCGGGTTCCCTCTCGTGAGAATCACGGCGATCTGCCCAGTCAGCAACGCGCAATGTCGGATCTAGGCGCGCCGGGAGGTACGCGACCGATTCCGAACGGGTCCAAATGTCACGCGCGAGCCCGCACGACGCGTGATCCCGCGGCGCTGCGTCCCGTTCCGTCTCGCACGCGCCCACTCGCGCGAAAGCCGGCGCGCGCGCGTTTCCGAAAACGACATCTGACATCGCGCGCCTCTCCGTCCTTTCCGCCTTCCGCCCACCGCAGGCCCCGCGACGAACGGCGCGACGAGCGCCCTCGCGAACCTCTCGTTACGACCGGCCGGCGTTTCCGGGAACGGTACGTCCCAAACGCGTCGCGTGATGCCCTCCCCGCGACGTCGATCGACCGCGCGCCGTCTCCCGCGCGCTCCGCGCGCGTCCTTCCGTGTCCTCTCGCTCACTCCCCTCCCTTCCGTCCCACGAAAATTCCGCTCGCGACGCGTCCGCAGGCGAGGCTCTCGCGCCCCAGTGGCTCGGAGGTTTCACCAGCGCCGTCGGCGGCTCGGACGCGAAAGCCGCGGCGCAAGCGGTACGTCGCGACCCTCCCCTCGTCCTCCCACGCGTCCCCGCGGACGTCCGCGCCGAAGCAGATCTCGCCGCTCGCGGACGATCCGCGCGCCGCTCGACCCGAAGATGCGTTTTGAGAAGTTTTTTTTTTGTCCCCTCCCCCGACCCGCGCTCGTCCGGACTCGACTGACGCGCGTCGCGGACTCCCGTGTCTTAACTGAAACGCAGATGGCCTCCAACTCCGCGCTCGCGGGGGACTCGACGCACGCGGGCTGGGGGGACAAGAAACCGCAAGCCGTCGGCGGATGGAACGAGCGGCGCTCGCGGTGGCGCGAGGACGAGCGCGACGTCGCCGGCGCGCGCGCGAACGGCTGGACCGCCGACCGCCGCGACCGCGCGCGCGGGCGCGAGGGCGCCTCGTTCCCCGCGCCTTTGCCCCCGCACCCGGCCGGCGGCGGAAGCGCGCTGCTGGGCAACGGGAACGGGAACGCGATGCGCGACGCGCACGGTCATCACGACCTCGGGGGGGGGTGGCACGGACCCGCCGGGCCCGGCGGCGGCGCTCCGGCGGCGACGCCCGCCGGGGTTCCGTACGGAGGCCAGTCCGCGCCGGCGCCGTCGCGCGGCGCCGGCGCCAGGACAGAACCCGCGCGGCCTGACGGCGGCAGGGGCTTCTCCGTGGGGCGCGGGCGCGGCGGCGGGTTCGGCGCCGCGGGTACCGCGCGCGCATTCGCGCACGGGGGCGCCGGCGCGCCTCGGCCGCAGACGGAGCCCCCGCGCGTCGGGCTGGGAGGCGTCGTTCTCGGCGGCGGCGGCGGCGGTGGTGGCGGCTTGGGGTTCGGCGGCGGTCCTGTGTTGCGCACGGCGCTCTCGGGCGGCGTGCCCGCGCCCGCGGAGCCTATCCAGCGGCACGGACCCGTGCGTTTCAAGTACACGCACGCCGAGCTCCGGTCCCTCCGCGCCGCGCTCGGCGCCGGCGCCGCGCTCCCCGCGCCGGTGGACCCCGACTCAGTGCCGCTGACCACGGTCAAGCCCGGCGACGCGATGTGGGAGCTCACCGTGGAGGGCGCGCGCGGCGGCGCCGCGCGAGGGCTCGGCGGCGCGGGGCGCGAGTGGGCGACGACGACGATGGGCGACGTCTCCCGCGGCGGGATCTCGGCGATCCCCGCGCCCAAGCTCCCGGTCGCGAGCCACGCCGCGAGTCACGCCGCGAGCCGCGGTTTCGGCGGCGGCGCGGCGGACGCGTCCGCGCTCACCGCCGCGGCCGCGGCGCGCTTCGACGCCGCGCAGTCCTCGTGGCTCACGGAGGGAGCGGACGCGGGCGGCGCGCTCGAGAGCGAGACGGAAAACACCAACCGTGGGGGCGGGGTGGCGGGCGACCCGGACGTGGACGACAACGACGGAGACGCGCCGCCGCGCGCGGAGGCGCGCGCGGCGGCTTCCGCGGCGGGCGACAGTCTCGTCGCGAGTCACGAGTCTGCTGACGGGTCCTCCTCCTTGTGGATCTACAAGGACCCGAGCGGGACGCACCAAGGTCCGTTCCCGCGCTCGGACCTGCTGGAATGGCACAGCAGCGGGTACTTTCCCCCCGACCTGCCCCTGCGGCCGGCGGAGGCGCCGCCGGAGGCGCCGTTCGCGCCCCTCGCCGAGATGCTGGCGCGCGGGTGGCGCTACCCCGGGCCGAGCGCCGAGCACGCGCGCGCCGAGGCGGCGCGCGCCGAGGAGGCGCGGCACGAGGAGGCGCGGCGTCGGCGCGCCGAGGAGGAGCGCGCCGAGCAGGACCGGCACGCGCGCGAGCAGCAGCACGCGCACCAGATGCGGCAGCAAGCCGCGAATCTGCGAGCCGCGAATCAAGCCCCCGTCGCGCCGAACGACGGGGGCACGGGGTGGATCGGCGGCGGGCCTCCGCGGTCGCTCGCCGACCTCGAGGGGTCCGCGTACGGGGGCGTCTCCTCCCCCCCGGGGCCGGGAGGGCACGCGAATCTGCTCGCGAACCTCTTCTCGGGCGGAGGGGGTCAGGCGGGCGGCGCGCCTCCCCCGCCCCCCCCGGGCGGGGGCATGTCCCTCGCCGACCTCGAGCGGTCGATGGCCGCCGGCGACGGTCCGCCGCCGGCGCCGCAGCCGGGGTCGTTCGACGCCGCGCCGACGTGGGGCGGCGCGCCGGGCGGCGACGCCGGGTCGGGCTGGGTCACCGCGCCGGCTCCCGGCGCGCAGCAAGCCCCCGCGCCGCCTGCGATGCAGCCCGCGACCCCCCCCGCGCAGCCCGCGTGGGGCGGCGGCGCCGCCGCCGCCCCCGCGCAGAAATCGTTGGCGGAGATCCAGCGCGAGGAGGAGGAGCGCGCGGCGGCGCGCCGGCGCGAGGCGGAGGCGCGCGCCGAGGCGAACCCGGGCGTGTTCGGCGGCGGCGGGCTGGCCACCGCGTGGGGCGGCGGCGGCGCGGCGGCTGGACCCTCTTTGGCGCAGATTCAGGCGGAGGAGCTCAGGCGCAGCGCCGCGCGCGCGGCGGCGGCGCAGCAGCAGGCGAAGCAGCAGCGGGACGCGTTCGGCGGGGGGGGGGGCGGTCCGGGACCCGCCGGCGCCTGGGCGGGCGGCGCCTCGGCGGCGATGCGCGCCGCGCCCGCCGGGCCTCCGCGAGACGTGGAACCGACACCCTCTGCCCCTCAAGGGCGGCAGCAGCATCCGCAAGCCGGCGGCGGCGGGTTCTGGGACTCGCTCCCGGCGGGGAGCGCCGGTACTTCTTCGGCGGCGCGCCCGGACGCCGGCGCCGGTCCGGGTCCCGGTTGGGGCGCGCCGACGAGCGAGTCCCAGAACCCCATGATGAGCTCGGCGCCGACGACGCGTTCGGCGCCCGAAACGGAAAAGGATCCAGGCGACTTCAAGGCGTTCTGCCGCGCGGAGATGCGCGCGCTGAACGACTCGGACGACCTGACTTTGGTGGACTTCCTGCTGTCGCTGCCGAGCGCAGGCGAGGTGACTGAGTACGTGCAGCTGTACCTGGGGAACTCCCCGCGCGCGGCGGCGTTTGGGAACGAGCTCATCCGCGCCAAGCGCGCCAACCCGGGCGCGGCGAGCGTGGAGGACCTGTCGAGCGGGGGCGGCGGCGCGGCGGGCGACGCGGGCGAGTTCAAAAAGGCGAAACGGCGCGGGAAGAAGTGATCCGCCGCCGGGGCGGCTTGGGCGCGGCTTTACGCTTCCACCGTGGTAACTACGCTACGCCCGCGTCGGCGTTCGAGTCGTGTAAAACAATAATCAGTCGGAGAACCGAACAAGCGAATTTCGCTCGCGCGTGATTTTCTTGTGTTCATGAGCAAACAGTCAGATACATTGGTACGAACCTCCAACACCCCTCTATATTCGGACTGCTTTCGTGCTCGCCGGGTCGCCAGAACCGACCGCGCGAGGTGCGTGCGAGGTTGTCCGGCGGACATACTCCCCGGGTCGACGAGACGAGCGGAAATGACCGGCGTCGGCGAGCTCACCCCTCTGACGCTCGCGGAGGCGGGCCGCGTCGGTACTACCGATCCCCAAGGATGTCGTGAAACCACCGAAACCGTCTCGTCGTCGTGGTCTCGCGCGAGCCGAGCCGTGGCGCTCGCGGCCGTGCTCGTGGTGGGCGCGCTCGCCGCGCTCGCCTCCGGCGGCGTCGGCGATGGCGTCGCGCTCGCGAGCGCGCCGCTGGGCGCGGGCAGGAACCGCCTGTACCAGGCGGAGGAGACGCGCGAGGCGCAGGCATCGGGTCTCGCACCCGAAGTCGAGCGTCCGCGGCTCGGCGAGCCCGAGGCGGAGGCGGAGGAACCGACGGTGACCACCGAGAAGGACGCGTCGGACGCGAACGACGACGCCGAAGACGCGCGCATGGAGGAGGCTGTCGAGATTGCCGTCGAGGACACCGTCGAGAAGGACGTCCCCGAGGAGACCGTCGAGGAGGACGACCCCTCCTCGGAGGAGACCGTCTCGCTGACCGAGGAGATCCAGGACGCGCGCCCGACCGAGGAGGCGGGGGAACCGCCGGAGGAGGAGGCGACGCAGTCGGCCGCGCTCGGGAGCTTCCCGACAGCCGCGACGCGGTACTGCGCGGAGGCTTTCATGGCTCCCGCGCGCGTCGGAGATCTCGGGGAGACGCGCATCTCGGTCACCATGGAGGGCATCCTGAAGTACGCGGACCGCATCTACGTGCTGTGCACGGATATGTGCGACGCGCTGGTGGTGCCGAACGCGCTCGCGGACAAGGTGACGCTGGTCGACGGGTACGCGATCGACGCGTGCGGCGGGTACGGCGACGACCTGCGCCACTGGGAGAAGGCGAGCCTGGCGCACAAGGCTGCGATGCAGGACGCGTTCGATTCAGATCCAGACGTGAACGTGCTCGCCATCCTGGAGCAGGACACGGAGGGCGACGGCGACGTGAACTGGTCCGGCGACGACTGGGCCGCGCTCGGGGCGGCGCTCGACCGCGAGGACTGGAATACGCTGCGCATCTCGTACCGGCCGTACGACTTCGAGAGAGGGCGCGACGCGCGGCTGGGCGAGCCCGGCGTCGCGTGCCCCACGGAGTGCGCGTGCGACTCGCTCGGGGACAAGCTGTGCGCGATGCGCTCCCGCGGGTGCGCGATGATGTCCTCGGACGCGTACTTCGTGCACCGCCGCGCCGTCGCCGCGATGGTGCCTCAGCTCGGGGCGAGGCGGGTGATCGACTACCACGTCCTCAAGGACACGCCGAACCAGCTCTTCCTGGCGCCCGCGGTGGCGCGCCAGACCTCGTATTCGTACGCCCCGGACTTCATCACCGTGGAGGACGGGAAGGAGTCCGTGCGCGTGTTCCTCGAGAAGTGCAAGCGCTGACGAGAAGGGTCGAGACGCGTCGCGCGAAATAGAGATTCGCGAGATTCGCGTAGATACGATACGATACTCACGTAACTACAACGCCTTCAATGCGTGTTCTCTATACGTGCGTCACCTCCCCGCACGCCGCGGCGCGCCCGAAAGCGCGGGGGCCGCGCCCTTCTGCATGGTTTCGTACGGCGCGCTCGCGTCGCAGTGCGCGTCCGGGGCGAACAAACCCGGGTTCCGGCGGAACATCTTGTTGTAGACCATCTCCTCCGTCGAGCACACGCAGCACCAGTCGTCCTTGGCGCGCGAGAAGCCGTCCTTGGCGTACATGAACGCGTGCGTCGGGTACCCCGGCCGATCGTGCGCCGCGTCCGCGTCCGCGGCCCACGTGAGGTTCTGCACCGACCACCCCGCGAACCCCGGGCCGGGGAACTCGTGCTCGTAGTCGAACAGCACGTCCTCGAACGCCTGGCGCATCGCCGCCACGCCGTACACCGAGGCGCGGAACCGGGAAGCCACGAAGTGGTTGGACGTGCACGGCCCGACGCGCTGGCCCGGCGCGTAGCAGCCCATCTGCACGCGGTCCGCCGCGGGGAGCGCGCCGCTGCCGCGCGCCGCCGGCCTCCCGAGGCTGGCGGAACCGTCCGTCCCGCCCGCGTCGCCGAGCGCCTCGGGACCGAACGAACCCGAGCCGCGTCGGGTCTCGCGAGCCCGCTCCATCGCGGCGACGCGGTCGCGCGCGTCCACCTGCCAAGTCATCAGCTCGTCCTCGGGAAGCTGGTTCTTCGCGGACCAGCTGTAGGTGATCCCGGGGATGATCTTGAATCCCGGAGGAGGCTTACCGTCCGCGGCTCCAGACGCGGAGGCGTCCGCCGCCGCCGCCGCCGCCGCGAGCGTCGCCGCCGCGGCGCTCGCTCGCGCCGTCTCGTCCGCTTCCCGATCGCCGCCCTCGAGCCGATCGGACTCGCGCGGAATCGGCTTCCACTGGAACAGGTCCTCGAGCCTCACCCCGCGGCCGCGCGCGCCGCCGAGGTTCGCGGCGAGGTCGTCGCGCTCGGCGTACAGATCGGCGTCGACCCACTCCATGCGCGTCGCCTTTTTCCCGCCGGGGAGCGCGAGCATGTGCGCCGCCGACTCCACCAGGTTGATCTTGTTGAGCCAGATGAGCTTGGTTTCGCGCATCTTCTCCGAGCACGGCATGTTCTTGACCAGCGAGTGGTCCGCGAGGTGCCAGTCGCCGTAGTGCAGGTTGCGCAGCGGCAGCTTGACGCACAGGAACCGGGGCCCGCCAGAGGACGCGCGAGACGCCCCGCCCGCCGTCGACGACGTACCCGGCGCGTACGCGGAGGCGCCCTCCGCGTACGCGCCCTCCAGGGACTGGCACTCGTTGGAGGTCTCGGCGGTGTACACGACGACGCTGTTCCCCGACCGCGCCGCGGCGCGCACGAGGTTCCCGAGGCCGCGGCGGTAGTACTCCGGGGTTTTATCTTTTCGCGCGCTGCGCCACCGACCGTGCTCCGAAAGCGGGTCCTCCCAAAACGCAGACACCACGCCGAGGTGCTCGGAGGCGTCTTCGAAGACGTCTTCGTCTCCCGAGACGTCCCCGGAGACGTCCGTCGCCGCCGAACGACTGTGTTCGGCGTCGGCGTCGTCGCGGGTCAGCACCGTGGTCCACGCGTTCCCCGACGCGTCACTCGTCGTCGCCGCGCCCGACGTCGGCGGCGCCGTCACCGGGCCCACCTCGGCGACGATGCCGGGCAGGGGCACGAGCGAGCGGAACGCCGCGGGGGGCTGGCCGACTGGCGGGCGCGCCGGGGGATGCGGCGGGCGCGGCGTCGGCGGCGGCGGCGGCGGCGGCGATGGAGGCGGCGATGGCGGGAGCGGCGGGTACGGCGCGGGAGGAGGGCGAGGCTGCGCGTCCGCCTCGAGCGCGTCCAGCAGGTCCTGCGCCGTGAGCGGCGCAGGGAGCGGAGGCGGCGACGCGGGGGAAGCCGGAGAAGGCGCGGGGGTCACGAGGACGGGCGTCGGCGGAGCGTCACTCGTCGAAGCGTGTTCGCCCTTCGCGTCCTTTTCGTCGCCCCGCGCGTGCGCGACGGCGGCCGACGCGGCGGCGATGATTTCGCCTCTGCTCGCGCGCGCCGGCGCCGGCGGCGCCCCAGGCGGCGCCGGAGGCGCCGCCCACGACGCCGCCTCGCGCGTCGTCCGCGCCGTCCCATCCGCCACCTGCGCCGCCTCCGAGTCCGCGCTTCGCTCGGCGGTCGTCTCATCCGATGCGTTCGCGACGTCGTCCGACCGCGGGCTCTCTTCCGCGCCTTCCTCGGCGATCTCCCCCCGGGCGATCCGGCGCGCGCGCACCCTCCGCGCGCGCGCGGCGAGTCTCAGTCGGTCCGCCTCCGCCGCTTCCTCTTCGCTCGCGCCGGCGGCCGCCGCCGCCGCCGCCGCCGAGGCTCGCTTCTCCGCCGTCTCCTTCTGCGCCCGCTCCGCTCTCTCGCGGCTCGCGACGCGCGCCGCGGTGCGCCGCGCGACGCGTCGCGCTTTCATCGCCTCGGGGCTCGCGTCCGCCTCCTCCAGGACGGGATCGAGCGCGGGCGGTTGTGCGTCTCCCAGCGCGGGCTCCTCGAACCGACCCGCGTCGTGCGCGTAGTCGTAGTCGTGCTCCATCGACGCGAGCGCCGCGCCGGACTCGTTGACTCCATCGCGAACGAAGCGCGCCTCGTGATGCCGCGCGAGGCCGCCGCGCGCGCTCCCGACCGCCAGCACCGCGCCGAGCACCGCGAGCGCCACGAGGATGAGCCCCATGCAAAACGACCAGGCGGTCTTGCCGAGGTTCAGGCCGCCCGCCTGCTTGCTCGCGCGCGCCTCGCCGTCCGCCACCAGCGGAGTGCGCTCATCCTCCCGCATCACGTCACGCCCCGAGCCGGCGTGCGAGCTGGGCCGCCGTGGATCTCGCGCGTCTCGCCAAGTGCCGGCCGGCACACGGTTTCGGCATGGTGTTGAGCTTCCGACGTTTTGGGTGTTCCAAAATCGCGCGGCCGGCGGAATCGGCCGGCAGAAGTTGTCCCGGGCGATGGGAAAACCGCCGGGACATTCTTGGGGGCGAAGGATTTTTTATTGGGCGCCACTTGGCACGCGAGCACGCGCAATCGCGTGTGGCCGAACGAGGGGGGGTCCCACTCTCCGCGCCATGAGCCCCGCGGCGGGTGTCGCGCCGTCGCGCGTGGCGTGGTGCGCTCGCGTTGTGGCGTGCTCGCGCGGGCGCGCCGACTCGTCGTCGCGGGTCGCGCGGACGTCCGCCTCCC
>Ga0181601_10002140_pt1 | contig 16951 bp, 7 predicted proteins | sample 041ome_8_FD_133020 | JGI IMG/M metagenome (GOLD analysis project Ga0181601, IMG submission 133020) | Coastal salt marsh microbial communities from the Groves Creek Marsh, Skidaway Island, Georgia - 041407BS metaG (megahit assembly) | ecosystem: Environmental > Aquatic > Marine > Intertidal zone...
GAAATTATTCCTGGGTCTGAAACCTGTATACTCTGGTTTTTACCCTTCACGATCAATCGCCCCTCGCCCTTAGTCACAAGGTCCAGCTCTGTTTTGCCTGCCCAAATATAAGACACGACAAGAAGTCCAACTATTACAATTATTAAAAATTTATTGGTCGAATTTTTCATATTTATTGCTCATTCAGGAGGCAGCTTTACGCTCATTGATTAGTTTGATGTATTGCTCGCGATCACCATCCCATGCAATGCGCCCGGCCTCGACCACTATTATTCTTTCACATGCATTCAAGAGAGCAGGCTTATGCGTAACTAAAACTAAAGTTTTATCTTTGCTTTGCGCTCTCATATTCTTGATGAATTGTGCCTCCATAGCTGCATCCATTGAACTGGTAGGCTCGTCTAAAAGTAGAAAAGCTCCATCGAAGACAAATGATCTTGCCAGCGCAACTAGCTGCCTCTGGCCACCAGATAAATTTGCCCCCCTGTCGGTACATAGACCGTCCAAAAGTGCATTCAAATCACTGCCCAAAGCTTCACCACCAGCAAGACGAAGCGCGTTCACGACTTGGTCGTCAGTTATATCGTCGTGTCCTAAAGCTATGTTCTCACGCAATGAGCCTGCAAAGACCCACGGGTCCTGAAAACACACTCCAATTTTTCTATAAATCTCGGATCTTTCAATCGTTGTTACGTCTACACCGTCTACAAAAGCTGTCCCAACTTCGGGCTCAACAAGTCCGCAAAGTAATTTGACAAGAGTTGTTTTTCCTGAACCCGACTTCCCGATAATTGCAACTTTTTCTCCACGTTTTATTTGTAGATTAAGCTGATTAAAAATTGGTTTAGCCCCATCAGATAGACGCAAAGTTACATTGTCTATTTGAATACCCTGCTTAATTGATACATCAAATAAGTTTTCCTCTGTGACAGTATTTTTTCTTTTTTGACTAAAAAAGTCTCGCAAATTTTTCCGCGCAATGAGTGCCGAGTTTAATTTAGCAAGCGTTTGAGATAATTTCGCAAGTGGCGCAAGCGTTTTGCCGGACAATATCATCGTTGCAATAATTGCACCCATTGTAATTTCTTGATTTACAAAAAGATGAAAGCCATAGACGATTACCGCAACCTGCGAAAATTGTTGAACAATTTGAACAATATTCCCAGAAGCCTGACCTAAATTTTTTGCGCGTGCAGCGGCCTTGCTATAGCTACGCGATTCACGGACAAAACGTTTTCTAAGCTCTGCGAACGCTCCATTGACGCGCAATACATCGAGTCCTGAAAGGAGCTCAACCAAGTATCCCTGCCTCGATTTATTTGCTTCGGATAACTTTTTTGTGCTCCCGTGTAGCAATGGCTGGATAAAAAGAACGGCCACAATAACTATCGGTACACAGATAAGAGGTACAAGATACAACTGGGCGCCGACAATATATATCACGTAAATAAAAACAAATATAAATGGCAAATCTATGAGCGCTAGAATAGTTGCAGACGTAACAAAGTCTTTATTTGTCTCGAAATCCCTAATTATGGTCGATAACGACCCCACAGAACGTGAATTCCGCGCCCTCACATCAACAAATTGTTCAAAAATTTCATTCGATATATGTTTATCTTTTGAAGTTGCAGTGTACTCTAGAATGTTGCTCCGAGCCCATTTTAATAATTGATCAAATATTACTGCGATCGCGACACCAATCGCCAGCGCGTAAAGTGTTTCGTTTGCCTGATTTGGTAATACTCGGTCATAGACGACCATAACGAATAATGATGTTCCAAGGCCAAGGATATTTGAGAAAAGGCTAGCAATAGCCACGGCACCAAAATTTCCGATACCAAAACCATACATCGGGTTTAACAACTTTAACCGTTGCTCTACATTCTTTTTAGGTTCGTCTATTGGCTCAAAAATTACTAATTTTGCGTCTTTAAACTCTGTTTTTAATCCATCGATGTCATATTTTTTTGTGGTGCCATCAGTCAGGCTTTCACAGGTAACAGTACTATTTTTATTACTTCTACAATAATAAGTCCGACCATCATTAGAGATGAGCAAAGTCTCATTTAATTTTTTGCCACTTTTTACAGAAGTAAGCGGTCCAAAAGTACAATTAAGTCTAAGAAATACGCACGCATCGCCCAATACTTCATAGACCGTCTCAGATGGTGAGCTTCGCAGTGTTTCTGCAATCGTATTTTTTTTCTCACGCGTACCATGCGCCGAAGCAATTAACTTGAGACTGTTGGCTAATCTATTGACGTCATATGAGCGCTGAGGTTTATTTTCGGTTCCTGGCTCGCGTTTATTTTCCAATATTTTCAATGCTCCCCGAAATTGAATCACAAGACCCGGTTAATGAACAAACAATTCCGTAGTTTGAAGCATACTCTAAGACTTGAGACCTCAATTCTCTTTTTTTATCAAGGACTTGAAACTCCAATTCAGCAAGCACCATCATTTCAGAGACGAGGTCTGAAATACTTGCGCCACCGTAACCAAGGCGGGTTTTTAGATCGTCCACAACTTCATTAGACAACTTCTGCTCATCTGCGAGCATCGCGAGCGTTTTTTTAGCATCCAGTAGATAGCGTGTTAATTGTTTTTGGCTGTCAGAATTTCTTTGCTGCACTGCATTTATGGATGCCTCGACACCTTTTGATTGTTCCAGCTTTTCTTCAATCAACAAATCTTTCTCACCGCCGTCATAAATTGGTAGTATTATGTTTATTCCGACGAAGGCCGACCAATTTTCGTCTACGGCTGCGGGCGACGTTAAGCGAGACACAAATGACCCTTGCGGCTTCTTCTGACCTTCTAAAAGTGCTAACTCTGATTTAAATATTGATACTTGCTTCGTTAATTTTGAAATTTCTAAGAGATCTTTTTCAGATGTTGCACGGCCAGCAATATCATCGGCAGAAAGGTTGGATATGTCAGTATATTTCCCTCTTACTGCGTCTATATACTTCTTAACATTTAGCTCAAAAAGCGCGTGTGCCGCATCGGCCTCGTGTATCTTTCGATCATAATTGGCAAAGGTTTTTCGAAACTTAAAGTTTTCCGAAGAATTAATAACGCCCGCCGAAATTGCCGCGTCTAATGCTGGTCTATTTTGTTGATACATTGACTTATATTTTTCATAAATCAACCGCATACGATCTAGGTGCATTTGAGATAATTCATACGACATTACTTGACCAAGGATCTTGTCGATTGCCGATCTGATATCTAGTTTCAATAGGTCTTTTTGCCCCTCTAATATTGAAAGTGTCAGCGTGTTTTCTGACTGCAGGTTCAAAGACTTTTGACCCGTCAAGGATGTGGTCGCCACACCTTCGCTATTAGCTTCATTTCGAGCGCCAAAATCTCCCGAACCAGTCAGCTTAAACCCCTGAGATGCCTTTGTCGCATCATAGCGGAGTTGAGCTGACTTATATTTTGATATTAACACCTCCAGTTCAGGCAGTTTAAAAACTTCGGAAAAGTCATTGTCGCGTGCCGCAACTTTTTCCGTCTGAATATTAGGATTGGGAATTATTTGTCCGTCGGCCTCACTTTTTAAATTGGACATAGTCCAATGGCGTGAAATATCGAATTTCTCAGCGCACGCGGCAACAGAACATAGCAGAAAAATTAAAAATATGTTTTTCATTACCGAAGGCTATTCTCATGCAAGTACACAATCAACAACATTCATCGAATTTTTGCAGTTTCTTTTAATTTATGCAATCTAATCTCTTCAGAGTGGCGCGACCGCAGTCGCGCCTCCTCATTTTCCAGTTGCTTTTTCAGAGAATTAATTTGATGCATGTAGTGCTGCTGCAAAGCTTCACGCTCCGCTCGATGCTTCTCATTCAAATCCATTCTAAGCTCCATTCATGGGATCGGTATCCAGAAAATCAAAGAAGTCCATCGTGAAATCTTCTATAGCCATTTCCATTGCAATTTCGAAGTCTGCAGCCTGGTTATTCTGGACCAGCTCAAAGGCTGTACTTTCTAGACCAAAGACTTCTACAGATATCGCATCGTCGGGTGTGTAAAAGTTCACCATCGATACACTTTGTGAAGGTACAAGTAGAATTGGAAAATCTCCCTCTTGCATGGAGAGCGGCTCATAATTCCAAATCAATCCGGCGTCAGATACCCCATAACTCAACGCCGCTTGCGTTTCAGCCACACCGTCTGTCGCATCGTCGTCAAACACGTACTCTGCCGTATACACTAAGTTGTCCAAGTTTGCCTCTCCGACAGCATCGGCAACAAACCCCTCCAGGTCATACAAAATCTCACCAAGTGTAATGCCGTTTGCATCCACGTAGGTATCCAGTATCAGCCCAAAGTCTGTGAATGTAGACGTAATTGTACCCTCGTGAGACGTAACCCCGTCGTCTACCGTGAAGGTAAACGTAGACTTGTCCTGCGAATAGCTTGTATTCTCAGTCTCCGAGCCACTCGCGTATGCTGCAGTTAAGGCATCTTCGCCATCAAAGTAACTCGACGCATCAACAACGATATCCAGAACTGGATTGTCGACGACGTAATAATCTAAAATCCCAAGATCTGATGGGAAGTCTTTGTCGTGGAATGCATGCTGGATGAATGCATCAATACCCGCCTCGACCTTCGACATGTCAAGGTACGTATCTGTAATGACTGGATCGGCATATGCGTCTCCACCCGAAATCGATATGGCCTTCCCATTAATTAGGTCAAATCCGGTGCGTATTGTCCAACCATTCACACCAGGCAAGTTATGCTGGATCAAGACATTTTTTCCAACGGTATTCCCAGATCCATCCACCCATTCCTCGAGCCGCATAGTGGCTTGAGAGAGATCATAAAATTCATGGTCAACATCGACATTGGGCTTGAAGACTGTGTTGAGGAATGCCCAAGCCTCCGACGAAAGTTGCTCCGTCCCAGGTCTGAAGTACATGTTGGAAGCAATTTTAGTGGCGCCAACAAAGGTATTACCATCCGCATCTTCAAATGGATCTTCAGCGGTAGACTGCGTTGATTTCCAAAGCCAGCCAATATAGCTGTCATCAGGCCGTCTTAATTCATAGCCAAGCTGTGTGTCGCCAAAACTCGCGTTCCATGCGTCCGTAACTTCCGTTACAACCACACGAACACTTCCGTCTGGTGCCGCGACGAGCAATTTCCCAGTCTCGTCCTCCTTAAAGTAGCTTAGAGCCCCACTATTGAAGCGACCATCTAGAATACCCGTGTCATTTACCAAATCCAAGAAACCAGTACTGAAGTCATTGAGGTCTGTAATCTTGGTTAGGCCCGCTCCCTCCCGGACGTAACTGCCCAAAGTATTCCAATCGCCATCTTTAACCGTAATGATGGGTCCATCGTACAAGGCGTTGAAATAATCCCAGTTTTGTCGTCCAGTTTGATCGTCAACTTGTATAAATCTTACCTCGTTTCGTTCATCATAAGTGCCGTCACTGTCACCGTCATTACGCCATATGCGTTTTTCGATAGCTCCCACAGTCTCCCAGTCAAATCCATCCCAAGTAATACCATAAGCCACTTTGAGTGCAGCCCAATCATCAGGATCTAACTGTTCTTTGTAGTAGTATTCACCAATTTGAACACCGTTCGGCTTTTCCAGTACGTTCCCGTCTCCATCGAGAGCATTCCATCCGCCTAACCGAAGAATGTTGTTGCCCTGCGTGTCGCGAATATCGTAGCCGTAGTACAGTTCCGTTCCGCCATTTTCAAAATTTTCGTATCGTTCTACAGTCGCAATAATCGAACCATCTTGTACCAAAATCATAGGACCTGAAGAGCTATCGATGATTTCTACGGAATTTATATCCAGATATTCTGCGATTATATCACCATATTGCGTTATAATTTCCTTGTCTGCAGCATCAAGTGCTGCCTTTAAGGGGATACCCTCAACGTCACCAAATACAATCTGGTCAACTCTGTTCCAATCATTATCGTATATGGTGAGAAGATTACCCGAACGCTCAGTAGAGGCAACTCGCTCCGTCCATGTGCTCCATGCATCTCCAACTTCAATGAAATATTCTATTCGCTCCTGGTCACCCGAATACACGTGATCTTTATCACGATTGAAGTTTTCAAATGATTGCCATTCATTCACACCCACAGAGAGTTCAACAATATCTTCCCATACAATGGTGCCGGTTGTATCATTCGGGTTGAACTTTTCCCAAGCCTCTGTTGACAGATCCGCCTTCTTTATGTTTGAGGATACGCTTTGCCATCTATTATCCAGTGCTGGCTCGTGATTTGCGTCAGAAACATAGCGCTCGTTTATGTCAGCTTGAGCATATCGGTTCCAGTTTTCGTCTTGGAAATTATATCCATAGCCTGCTTCATCTTCCTTTACGCCGCCGAACGTCCAGCTTTCTTGCCAACTCCATCTGCCAATTTGTAGAACCATAGTCCCGGTACTGTCAAAAGCTGCGATTGGGTCATACTCACCACCAGTCGTAAAACTTAATGCGTCGCGATCCTGAGCAGCATCCGGGAGGTTGTATTTCACCTGGTCCCAAGCCCAATCAAGCTGCGGGTTATCTACCAAAACCTCAGCAAAGGTTTTCGCATTACTGGAATCCACAATTCTCGCAACTGTGTTCCAGTCCGCGTCGAGGATTTCAATGAAACCATCTCTGTATTGCATTGAACCCAAGAAATCATGTGCATACCAGTCGCCGTCATTCATCTCGATTTCTCGAATGAATTCAATTTGACGTTCCGTACTGGTTTCATCTTTTGTCCGCCAGCGCACTGCGTATTCCGTCCGCTCGCGCGTGCCAGTCTCAATTTTATCCACATCTTCCCAGGTGAAACCCAAGAGCTCCGTTAGTTTTTCGTTGAAATACTCTTCACCAATCTTCGCCCACTCATCGGGCGTCATGTATCGCTCAAACAGTGTGGAAGACACTTGCTCCCAAACACGATCGACGTCCTTGCTTCCATCTCCCTTAATCAACGTATTTGAGCCGACTTCATATCTGGCAATGTCGATTGTATTCATATTTCCATTAGACGTATCCAGAATGCGAAAATTAAAGTTCACGTTCTCATGCGTTTCAGAAGTATATTCCTTGTCCCAAGAGCGATCCCAGGTGTCCTCGTTGCTCCAGTAACCAATCTCACCAATCATGGCTCCGCTCGCTTCAAATACGAGAATATTTCCCCACTTATCCGAGGTATATTTCAGGCTCTCTTGTATGGTTGCTCCGTTGTCGTCTTTGAAGACAGAGGGCAACATATCCGCTAATTCCACCCACGCGTCCTTGAACCCGCTGCCATATTTGAGGACCATGGCCTGATAGGATGTTTCGCTAGGGCTTGCATTTGGATCAATGCGCTGTGCGATGACATTCCAGTGTTTATCGCGTATTTCAATGTATCCATCGCGCTCCTCTACTGCGCCAACGAATTGCCCCCAGCCGTGGCCTTCCACCTCATCAAAAAACTCAATCCGGGTATTGCTGCTAATTCCGCCCCAATCGTCACGGCGATACTCATTAGATATCGACTTCCAAGTATCTGTCTGGACCCTTACTTCAGTTACGTCGTCCCACACGATTGTTCCGGTGGCGTCTTCCGGATCATAATCCGCCCATATGCTGGGATCGACCGCATCCTTATAAATTTTAACGCCAATGTTTGTTCCAGTTTCATCGTGTACGAGATTTCCGTCTTTCTCAATAATATAGCGGTCAAATCCACCCGCGTTTGCGATGTTATTCCATTCAGCATCGTTGAAGTTATAGTCATAATGAACATTTTTGACGGGTAGTACTTGTCCGTCAAACCAGCCATCCCACTGATCATCATTATTCCAGTAGCTGATCTGCGCCGCCATTACGCCGGCCGCAGTGAACGCATAGATATTGTTATCGTCTATTGAATATTTTAATACCGCTGGATCATCTATTTCAGAGGGCAAAAATGCGTCGACGTCGTCCCACGCCTGCTCCAAACCGGGCGCCTCAGCTTTTACTTCATCCCAGGACATCAATTTATCCGGATCGGCAACCCGCGCGATTGTATTCCAATCTGATCCATAGATTTCGATAAACCCACCCTGCTTATTTGCGCCCCCTAGGAACTTATTTACATACCAGTCACCACCATTCATTGGTATTTCCGCATAGAAGCGCACGCTCTGCGACGTATCTACGTCAGTCGTATCACGCCATTCATTTGGATAATGCGTGTGGGTATTTTCAGATACTTCGAGCTGGCCTACATCGGCCCAAGTTATATTGAGTTTTTGAGCAACCAAGTCAGACAAATAGGTTGCCTCCAAGCTAGCCCAGTCGCTGTCAGAAAGTTCTCGCTCATAAATCGTAGACGAAACATCGTTCCAGGAGCGGTCCAACAGGTCTGTTTCGCCATCGGCCGAATGATAAGTGTTTTTTCCTTCTCCGTAACGGCCAATATCAGTCCACTTGTCTCCACTCTCAGTCTTTTCAATGGCTCTGAAATGGAAATTGATGTTCTCGTATGTCTCGGTTGGGTACTCGTCATCCCAAGGGCGGTCCCAAGTATCGGCGTGGCTCCACGCTCCTATCTCACCAATCATTACGCCAGCTTCGTCAAAGACTAGGATATTTCCCCATTTGTCCACATTATAAAGTAGACTGGTTTCCTTGGTCTGGCCCGCTGACTTGAATGTATCTGGCAAGGATGCGCCAATTTTCTCCCAAGCCGTATCAAATGCATCACCGTAAAGCGCCTTAACATCCGCGTACTTCATTGCGTTTGCGGGATCTGTAAGGCGCGCCACTTCATCCCAATTACTGTCGCGAATTACGATGAACCCATCTCTCTTGGCGATTGAGCCGATAAAGACTGTGTTGTCATCGTTCCCAATCTTTCCATGGACAAGGATTTGATCTTCTGAGTCACTCCAAAGTTGATCCGCAGTGCGATACAGATTTTCCTTTGCAGCCCAACTATTCGTTTGCAGCTCAACATAATCAACGTCAGCCCAACTCACATTGGCACCAATCGCTGTGAGCTGTTCAGCGCTCACAGTTTCCGTGATTTTGGTCCAAGTTGCTTGATCGGTATCTGCCTTGCGGACAAATGATGCTGAACGTGATCCAGTTTCATCTAAAACCAATCCATCATCAAGAACAAGGAAGAGCTCACGCTCTCCATACTCAGCAACTCGGTTCCAGTCGGTGTCATGAAAATTGTAGCTCCACTCTTGGTTTTGCACGTCAATGACTTCATCATTGACCCAGCGCTGCCAAGTGCCCTCGTTCCCCTCATTCGACCACTTGTTTACCCGGCCAAGAACATCTCCGTTGAGCACGTCGCCAACATCTTTTGTTGCTATTACAACAAGATTATTCCGGTCGTCCGCAAATTGCACAACCTGCTCAGGCGCTGTAAGGGAAGCGGGCAGTTTATCTGATACAGCCGCCCAAGCTCGCTGGAACTCCTCCGACATTTCATCTAGCGATCGAATATTACTGTAGGCACGTTCAATGCTGGTTCCGGTCACATTGAAATCAGCGTCATAAGTCGTGGTTATAGTAAGCGCGCCATTTTTGGTTTGCGACTGGTAAGTAATAGTACCGTCTTGCGCTTCAATCTGTTCAAAGCTACCGTCTGCCATTTTCAGTCTCCATTCAGGCGGATATTAGAGCCACCAACATATCTTTTAGGCGAGAACTCCGCCAATTTCGATTAAGTAGATTTCTTCAACGTTTCCTGCTAAATCTGCAAAACTAAACGGGTCATCTAATTCTAGTGTGTCACCCACCGAGAAGGTCAGGCCTTCAGATAAGGAGGCAGTTATCGTTGTATTTTTTTCGCCGGATGAAGTAACCGATACAACTTCCGACATGCTTTGCATAATTGCTAAATTCTCTGAGATGCTGGTTGGGTCCAACAATTCTTGGAAGACAAAAACCAATTCGCCATCGTTCGAATCGAATATAACTTGATCAAGCTGAGGTGCAATTGTATCGACAATCACATCTGTGCTTAACGTTACTTTTGCAAGTGCACCAGTCACGTCTACTTTATTTCCGGCTACGTCAAGGGCTGCAGACGCGTCTACGCTTAAAATATCCAGAGCAACTTCTCCGGAAGCGTCAAGTGTATCGTCTTGAGCTGCCACCTTGTACTCTCCAACCAAATAAAGCTCTTCTCCCGTGACTTTGGACTTCCCGAGAGTTACGTTCACTCCGTTGTTTAAAGTTAGAACAAGCTCCGCATCATCAGCGAGTTCTGTACCAGTTGCCGCCAAAGGATCGGTAAAGACTGCCTTGAACCCGATGATAGCTCCCTCTCCGATCCTCTCTGCAGTATCCCCATCGAATGAGATACCACTCAGCACCAATGCAGTCGTATCATCTAACGCGACTTCAGATACAGCAGTCGAAGTTTGAGTGGACAAGTTACCTGCCTTATCGCGCATGAATCCTGCTGCGACCTCTAAAGCATCGGTAACCCCACCGGTCGCCACTATACCACCAAAGCCATCTAGATCGTGTAGATTTTTTTGCCCAACCGCAGTCAAGGTTACAATCAAAACCGTTCCATCCGCGTTTACTTTGGCTGATTCTATATCGTTTGCGCTAAAGATATGGGTCGTGCCACCTTCGCCGTCAACGTTCCAAGTCAACTTACTCCAGTCAACAATTGATTTGACTTCAAAATTATCAGCTGCAAGCATTATCGTTTTCAAACCCTCACCTTGAAGGTTGAGCACGCCATTCGCCGCGTCATAAGTATGAGGATTGTCGTCAGATCCAAGTAACTTAGCAGTGGGAGCCGTGGCATCAATTTTAATTTTCCCCTCCTGGGCAACCCCACTGAAGTTCACCTCCACGTCTGCGAGAGCTAGATCATTATTGGCTACGTTACCCGCAATGTCCTTGATGTTAACTAACGAATAATTCTTAAGCGAAAGTAGGGTAACATCATCGTCATCCTCGGAGATCACGTATGCAGCGCTAAATGTCTTCACCGATCCATCCGCGTTATCAGCGCGCAAGAGCTTTAGTTGTTTATTGTTCGAGAGTGTCAATGATACCTGCATGTTATCAAGTGAGGCTAGATCACTGGCTTCACTAACAGTCGCCGTGAAGGTCAAAGTGTCTCCAATGATGAACGTGTCGCCCGCTTTTCTTCCTACGGCCGAAGTTGCAGTGAAGGAGCCATTTACTTCTATCGACGCTAATAAAGGTGGGGATTGATCCGTGATAAATATCTCAGAAACGGCAGTTGAGGTAGAGCTTGACGAGTTGCCAGCAAGATCACGCAAAAATCCATTTGCCACATTCAACGCGTCTGGGGTTCCGCCCGATGCCTCGACACCGCCAAAGTCATTTAAAGAATGTAATTCAGCCATACCACTTTCACTTAATTGAACAGTGATACTTGTTCCGCCGGCATTAACAAGAGCACTTTTCACAAGAGAAGAACTGAATGAGAGCGTCGTCGATCCCAACCCGTCGATATTCCAAGACAGCTTGCCCCAATCTACGATGTTAACTACGTCACGTGATGTCCCATTGACAATCGTCCCTAGGTTCGAGCCTTTTAGTGTTAATTTACCTGTCGATGGGTCATAGGTATGTGGATCATCGTCCGTTCCGAGCAACTTCGCGCTGGGAGCATTTGCGTCTACAATAACACCACCAAGTTCATCGAAGACAGTTTGCTCTGAAAGCGCTTGGTCACTCAAATCAGTAACGGTTCCCGCGGAAATGCTATTGACCTCGAGAGGGCTTGACGTAGTTGCATCTGTGTCACCTTCCTGTACTTCATACTGCCCAGTAAGGAATTGGCTATCAGAGTCACCGACCGACAGCGTGACCCGAGAACCATTACTTAAGGTCATAGTCGTAGAACCATCGGCTTTCGCAGCTTCAGACAATTTAACCGTGAAATTAAGAACATCACCAATTGCCAAGGGCTGGTCTGCATAATCTGTTGTGACACTAACAACTTTGGGCGCTGGATCTGTGGCGCTAACTTTTATAGTGAAAACTGCAGATTTCTCTGATTTTGTTCCCTCTATAGGCGACCCGTCGGAATTGTAATCCTGAGCGAACACTTCAACAATGTATTGTTTCTGCGAAGAATAATCTGTGGTTTCCGCATCTTTCAGCTTAAGTTCACCCGAAGAGGTCCTTTCAAACTTATCATTATCATTTGAAACTGAGCTTGGCGCTAGCACAAAACCAGCATATTTCGATCCATCTAAAACATTTATACTTCCGACAACAGTTCCAGACTGATCATTACCGAGCGTTATAAAGTCTTGCTCGTCCGCCGCCGCCAGTCTTGGATTATCATCTGCACCGGTGATGTTCACTGAAAGGCGTAAACTATCTGACGCCCCATCCTCATCAAAAACTTTGAATGTGAAGTCGTCGGTTACTGTTTCGGCGTGTAAAGGTTCTATTTTGTCGGCATCAGGCGAGTAGACATAGGTGAAGTTAGATGGATCAAATACCATCTCTCCATAGTCTCCCGCCAGAACAAATTTACCATCTGCTCGCGCGCTTCCAGCACCCACCAGCGAAAGCGTGAGCGTATCAAGTGTATCCCCGGGATCTAAATCGTTAAATACAATGGATCCGGTTAACTTATCGCTGTCTTGCGCGGCATCGAACCCAATTGCATCAGCAGTCTCTAATACGTACGCTTTGATTTCACTTAGGGCGAATTCTGGAGCATCGTTTACATTGGTATACTCAAGAATGTAATCTTTCAGCGTTTCTCCACCCTGGCCATCAGTAGCCTTGATGGTGACTGTCTCAGCACTTAAAATTTTTGTGTCATCGGAGGGAACAGTGCCGCTTAATATTCCGTCAGAGCTTATAGTGAGCCAGGCCGGAGGATCCACCAACTCCAACGAAATAGGATCACCATCGGCGTCATTAACAAGGACTTTCTGTGAATAAGCCTTGCCCTCAGTACCGCCAATAATGCTCGCCGTGCTGAAAGTGGGTGCATCGTTCACATTTGTTATTGATACTGTTATGGTATCGAAAACAGTTTTGCCCGAGGCTTCATCAGTGAGCGCAAAAGAAAGCGTTATGTCGCCAGCATCGACATCTGCTTGCGTGATTTCGCGCTTTGCGGAAAGGACGTTATCGTTTAGAGCGAATAAATCACTATCTGTATCAAGCTCAACCGTCACATCTGAACCCTCTGGGTCTGTGATAGTGAGCTTTTTATTAACCTCTGCTCCTTGAGATACAATCAACGTTTCTTCAGATATTTCTGGGTCTTCGTCCACATTTGATACAGTAAATTTAAAATCTTGCCTGAACTCTTTTCCGTAGGAGTCTTGGACTGATAATATGACCTCCAACGATTTATATTTTTCATAGTCAATTACCACACCATCTGCGACAACAAGTTTTACGCCCTCTTGGTCCTCTACTATCTTGAAGAATTTTGCAACAGTGGCGTCAGCGCTTGTGACTTTATACTTCAAGGACCCAGTATCATCACTCGAGACCATCGCAATGACAGACCCAGAGGCTATATTTTCTTCAATGGTAATATTACCATTTTCGCCAAACTTTACCGCTGAAACCAAATTGTCAGGCGCCTCCAAATTGATGATTGTGGCCGCCTTATTCTTAGCCGCGTTCAAGGCGTCAGAAGCGTCTTTTATGTAAAAGCTGTCAGTATTCCCAATATCAACAGCGGTCGCAACATCAGCCACCAGCTTATTTGTCGTTGAGACAAATTCAGATAGATCTGTTGGTAACTTTCCATCTACCAACTCAGCCGCTGCAACGCGCTCATTTACGATACTAACTCCATTCAAAACGTCGGCAGTAACAGTTTTTAAATTTGCAACCTTAACCGCGTCAGCATTGCCGTCTACTTCGACGAGCGCTATGAAACTATCAGCTAAGGCATCCAGTCCGACTAAATTTCCATCTGTTGCATCCGTCAAATTCACTGGATTGTTTGCATCCGCTGCCTGTATTACGGTCTTGAATGCTTTTAGTGAGTTATCAAGCGAGGCTTCCGCACTTAGCCCAGCCGATACACCAGCTGCCTGTAGGGTAGAGATGACATTCATTACCTGGTGAGCTGTCTGCTCGGCTTTCAATGCTCTTTCACTATCGGTGTCATTATACGGGTTGTAAGTAAGTAAGTTGTCGATGCCTTCAAGACCAAGCGCCGCTGCGACCTCGTCTTGCGTCAGATCTCCGCTCGTGAGCAAAGTTGTGACCGGTGTCACGGCTACACCCGTTGAATTGGATGTGTCACCAGGGGCAGTGAGTTTAAATGTTTCACCAACAAGCAATCCTGATGATGTATCTAGTGTTGATGAGGTGCCAACTACGACAATATTTGGAGTGACCCCGTTTGGAATAACGATATTGCTTAAGTTAAATGCACCATCTGCGTCGGTTGAAACTTGCGCGCTATCAATACCTTCGTCCCAAATAAAGTTGTTGTTTAAATCAATAAAGACCAACGCGTTATCCAACGGGCCCTTGACAGCATTACCAACAAAATTAATGCCCACGACGGGAGATGTTCCGCTCCCGCTACCACCACCACATGCAGCCAAAGCTAATAGCCCAAGCGGACTAATAAAAGTATATTTCCTACTCATGAGCGGCTCTTTCTCTACAATCCGATTATCTACCAATCTTGCAAGAAGTTACTGTCAAATCAAGACTCTTAATATTTTAATTTAAAAAATGTTCTAAAACCCTGATGGGTTCATAACCTCATCCTTAAGTAAACAAGATCATCTAAGGGTCACCTCCCAAACTAAAAGTCAATTTCCCTTTTGAAAATTTACGTTGCCTAGTATCACCTATTTTGATGATATTAATTATAACTTAATTATTTAATTACAATTACTTATTAAGTAAATAAGCTGGTGCGTTTAAAAGTGCGCTAAACTATTATACGCGGACTTTACAAGCACCGTGTTCAACACGGTAATCATGCCCCTCTTAAACGCAGAACACAACAATGTTTGCTGTTTTTATGTGAGCTGTTCAGGAACTAGCTTTCCCCTCCAAACCGCTTGCAAGTGATCCTTCCATGTTTGGTATTTGCATTTCAAAGATCTCCGTAATTGATGAATAATCGTAATAACCCAATCGGGATATCGGGCGGATTTTCAAAATATCAAGCTTGCCGTCATCTGTGATAACGTCATCTTTGATATGTATGTGTTCCACTTCTCCAAAAACAACATCAGCTGTCGCTTGTGGAGAATTTCCATCAAATGTCACCGTCTTCAAATAACGGCATTCAAAATGTACAGGGCTATCCAAAACACGAGAACATGGCGCAGACGCACAGTCAGCCTTAATTAATCCAGCTTGAATAAATTCGTCGACTTCTGGCGCAAACTCCATTGCTGAAATATTTACTTGTTCTCTCAAATCAAAGGTCGCCATATTCCACACGAACCAACCCGTGTTTTCGGCATTTATGACAGTATCTTCCACTCCCGATGTCACCATGACGTGTTTGTAAAAGATAATTACAAGATAGGACCTGATGATTAGGGAAACACTTACATTAAAAACTGCAATAAAAGTGTAATTGTTAAAATAGACAAAAGCGTATGCGCCGTCACGACCCCTGCCATAAATTGAGCATCCCCACCCATTTGTGATGTTAGCACGTAGGATGTAGGCGCAGTTGGTACCGAGCTAAACAAAACTAAAACCAATGTTTCCATGTGGGTCAGCCCGAATTTAAGCGACACAAAGGCGGCTAAACTAGGCATCACCACCAAACGAGCCGCAGTGATCAACGCCAGCGGCTTCATATCCTGCATAAGCGTCGTCAAACGCAGGGCTGCACCTACACACAATAAGCCAAGCGGTAAGCTTCCCTGCCCAAGAAGCGAAAAAAACGCACTCATACCTCCAGGCAACCCGATGTCCGTTGCTGCTAAAAAAAGGCCTAACAGGCAGGCTATGACCAACGGGTTTGTTCCAACTTTTCGCATCAACTGCCACGGATCACGCAAAATAGATCCATTGCTTAAAGCAAAAATGGAAAAAACATTCACAAGCGGCACAGCGAGGCCGAGATAAACCGCTGCCCGTTCAATTGCAGCATCGCCACCCAGCGCTGCTAAAATAGCAATGGCCAAGTATGTGTTAAACCTTATCAAACCCTGCATGTAGACGCCAAACCGATTGGCACTTAAACCAAATATTATACGCCACAGATAAACACCAACTGCACCAATAAAGAGCACTGTCGCAGCGGCAGCAGAAAATTGCCAAAGCTGCGGATCCCTTATCGGTGCTTTTGCCAATGCGGCTAAAAGCAGGGAAGGGAAAAGGATGAAATAATTCAACCGCTCTGCTCCTGACCAAAAAGTATCTGACGCGAAAGATGACATGCGAAGCACAGCCCCAAAGCAAATCAATGCAAAAATTGGCCAAATAACAACAAACATACCGGGGACTTTCTGTGGTTGTTTACATGCATATATCTTGGAAACCAAATTGCATTACAAGATTTTTCAAAAAGCGCAAAAAGGTTCTTGGAATCTCTTCAATGAACTAATAGGCACCTCTACCAGCAAATTACCCTTAATGCGTAAAAATAATTGATCCAGATGCCGAAAGTAAGGACTGTAGACTCACTCACATCACATGCTCCAAAAACGTTTCATCTGCATTGTCGCCCAATTATGTATGGTTATTCATCAATTTCCCTCGGTTATGTGCATAATGCTCTGGACTCTAAGCTCTCGAGCATGCACCTGTTAATTTATAATTGAAACAAGCTATGTGGTCTTAGTCCAATGACAAAAATTTGGTTAATTCTTTTAGCTTATTTTTTCTATTGCTTGACCACCGGTGTTGCAATTGCGGGAGCAATCGAATTCCAAACTGATAGAGCAGACACATTACAGTCAGTGGAAAACTATTTTGTTGCCTCAGATAAAGTAATTACCCAGAAGGCA
>Ga0181601_10002155_pt1 | contig 16874 bp, 13 predicted proteins | sample 041ome_8_FD_133020 | JGI IMG/M metagenome (GOLD analysis project Ga0181601, IMG submission 133020) | Coastal salt marsh microbial communities from the Groves Creek Marsh, Skidaway Island, Georgia - 041407BS metaG (megahit assembly) | ecosystem: Environmental > Aquatic > Marine > Intertidal zone...
AAGATACTAAGAAAACCCGTGCTACAGCGGCCCCTCTCGCCAAAAATATGGCGCAAAAAACAACATCTCAGAAAAATACAGCTCAAAAAACATCCCCCTCCCGCGCCACAAAGACGGACAAAAAGTCCCCTCCTCCCGCCACGACCCAGAAGTTTTCCGCTTCTCCTAAATCATCCGCACGCAACAAGCCCGTTGCCAAAAAGCCAGCGCCCGTTCAAGCAGCAGCGCCGCGTAAGCGTGCATCAACAAAAAAAGCGTCACCGCCCAAGCTGTCGATTGAGCCCTCACACGGCCAATCAGCCGATCACTCCGGTCATTCATCTACAGCGCCGCGGCTTGACGATGCTATTTTATTGGAAAGCTGGGCCGAGATGGTGCGGATCCGGCGGTTTGAAGAACGTGCTGGGCAACTCTATTCAATGGGAAAAATTGGCGGCTTTTGTCACCTCTATATCGGCCAAGAGGCCGTCGCCGCCGGCATGCAACTTTGTGTCAAAGACGGCGATCAGATCGTCACAGGATATCGTGATCACGCGCATATGCTGACCAGCGGCATGGAACCGGGGCGCGTAATGGCGGAATTGACCGGCCGACGCGATGGCTATTCCAAAGGCAAAGGCGGATCGATGCATATGTTCTCCGTCGAAAAACATTTCTACGGCGGACATGGCATTGTTGGCGCCCAAGTCCCTATCGGGACGGGCCTTGGTTTTGCCAATAAATATCGCGGTAATGGCAATATTAGTTTTGTCTATTTTGGCGATGGCGCTGCCAATCAGGGTCAAGTGTATGAGAGTTTCAATATGGCTGAGCTGTGGCGATTGCCGGTTATTTATGTGATCGAAAACAACCAATATGCCATGGGCACCAGTATCGAGCGCGCCTCCGCACAAACCAACCTCTCACAGCGCGGCGTGAGCTTTAATATACCTGGCGAGCAAGTGAATGGGATGGACATTGAGGAGGTCTATGCCGCGGGACAACGCGCCCGCGATTGGGTTTCGGCTGGCAAAGGTCCTATTATTCTGGAAATGAAAACCTATCGCTATCGCGGTCACTCCATGTCCGACCCCGCAAAATATCGAAAACGTGAAGAAGTCGATGATGTGCGAGAGCATTCCGACCCGATCATGCTGGTCGAGCAAAAGCTCACAAGCCGCAAAATCTCAACTGATGATGACCTAAAAGCCCGCCGCAAAGTGATCTATGATGCGATTGCCGATGCGGTCGACTTCGCACTGGAGAGCCCCTTGCCGGATACGCGAGAATTAATGACCGACATTTTGGCGGAGAACCATCATGCCGATTAGTATTACCATGCCCGCCTTGTCGCCAACGATGGAGCAAGGGAAAATCGCCCAATGGCTAGTCGATGAAAATCAGACCGTCAAATCGGGCGATATTATTGCCGAGATTGAAACTGATAAGGCAATTGTGGAACTCGAGTCGATTGATGATGGCGTAATCGGCAAACTCTTATGTCCTGCAGGCCCTGACCAAATTAATGTAAACACGCCGATTGCCATTTTATTACTTGAAGGTGAGAGCACCAGCGATATCGCGGCAATGGAACAAGCGGCCCCTGTGCCCGCCCAGCAAATAGATGCTGCGCCTACGGATGATGGAGCCACGGATGATACGCCTAGGGATGATACGCCCAGGGATGATACGAAGAGCACCACTGCACCCGCTCAACTTGAGCAGCCGCTCCCTGCAGCCCCCGAAGACATTCAACTTCCCGACGATGTGAAATATGTCACCCAGCCGGTTCGCGAAGCACTGCGCGATGGGCTCGCCGAGGAAATGCGCCGCGATGAAACCGTGTTTATCATAGGTGAAGAAGTGGCCGCTTATGAAGGCGCGTATAAGGTGACCCAAGGCATCTTAAAAGAATTTGGGGATCGGCGCGTGATCGACACACCGATCACCGAACATGCGATTGCCGGAATTGGTGTCGGCGCCGCTTTTGCAGGCCTCCGCCCTGTGGTCGAGTTCATGACCTTTAATTTTGCGATGCAGGCCATTGATCAAATTATCAATAGCGCGGCGAAAACGCGCTATATGTCAGGCGGTCAAATTAGCTGCCCAATCGTCTTTCGCGGCCCCAATGGGGCGGCGGCACGGGTCGCCGCCCAGCATAGTCAAGACTATGCCTCTTGGTATGCCCATATCCCAGGCTTGATCGTGCTTGCCCCGTTCAGTGCCGCGGATGCCAAAGGCTTATTGAAAGCAGCCATCCGCGACCCTAACCCCGTCGTCTTTCTTGAGCATGAGCTGTTATACGGTGTCGCCGGCGATGTGCCGCTTTATGATGAGTTTGTGTTACCGATTGGCAAAGCTCAAACCCTACGCCATGGTAATGATGTCACGCTTGTTTCCTATTCTCGCGGTGTCGCGCATTGCCTCGACGCGGCGACCCAACTAGAACAAGAGGGCATTCAGGCTGATGTCATTAATTTGCGGAGCCTTCGCCCCTTAGACATTGCATCGATTATTAGTTCTGTTGAACGGACACATCGTTTGGTGGTGGTTGAAGAAGGATGGCCAGTTGCCGGTATTGGCGCCGAGATCACCGCCCAAATCCAATATCATGCCTTTGACGCTCTCGATGCACCGATTTTCCGGGTCAGCGGCGCCGATGTGCCCATGCCCTATGCTGAGAACTTAGAAGCCCTGGCTCTCCCGAGTGCCCATGATATTGTCTCGGCCGCCCAGCGCGTCTGTTATCGGAATAAGACATGAACCAGCGCATTATCGCCAGCCCATTGGCGCGCAAAATCGCTCAAGACAAAGGCCTGGATCTCACCACCATTCAAGGCTCGGGGCCCAATGGGCGGATAATTTTGCGTGATGTGAATGACATGCGCCCGCAGCCCGCCCAAGCCGCTGGAGCGCCGATTGCCTCGGCTCCGACCAGCCCCACAGCGAGCGGCCTGCCCGACCCGCGCCTCTATGCGATTGAAGGTCAGTTTGACGAGATACCGCTTTCGCCAATGCAAACATCAATCGCGAACCGTCTCGTCCAATCGATGCAGGCCATGCCGCACTTTTATCTCACCCGTCGGTTGCCCGTCGACAAGCTGCTACGGTTGCGTGAAAAAACCAATCACGCTTTGGCCCAACGTGGTGAGAAGCTGAGTGTAAATGACTTTCTCATTCGCGCCGTGGCTCTGGCGTTAATGGAACAGCCCGAGGTGAATGTCTCTTTCGCGGATACGGCAATCTTGCGCCATCACCATGCCGATATTGGCGTAGCGGTCGCGTTGCCCGAAGGCCTGATCACGCCGATCATTCGCCAAGCCGAACAAAAATCTGTGCAAGAGATCTCGCAAACGGTCAAAGAACTGGCCGCCCGCGCGGGCGAAAAACGCTTAAAACCGTCAGAGTATGAGGGTGGCAGTTTTTCGGTTTCGAACTTGGGCATGTTTGGCATTGATCAATTCACGGCTGTAATTAACCCACCCCAAGCCGCTATTTTGGCCGTGGGCGGACTTCAAACACATCTGACCCAAGCCGAAGATGGCTCACTGTCAAAGGTCACCGAAATTGCGGTGACCCTGTCATGCGATCATCGGGCGATTAACGGAGCGGTCGGCGCTCAATTCTTAAAAATTCTCGCCGACTATTGCGCCGACCCCTATTTGCTCATGATCTAGTAAAGCAGATCAGATCGCGAACTTATGAGGCCTTGAAACGTATGAGGCCTCCCGTCCTAGGGGCGGGTATCCATCACATTGCGCGCCACCACCATGCGGTGCACCTCTGAGGGGCCGTCATAAATCCGCATATTCCGGACGCGGCCAGCGAGCATGTGCAGCGGCATTTCCAAGGTCATGCCCATCGCACCATGCACCTGCATCGCTTGATCAATAATCTCCTGCGCCATTTCAGTGGCGTAGACTTTCAGCATAGAAATTTCCTTGCGCACATCGCGACCCTGATCGAGCTTCCACGCGCAATCATAGGCCATCAGGCGCGCCGCATGAATTTTCGTGGCGCCATCGGCGACCCACCATTGGATCGACTGACGCTCGGACAGTTTTTGACCAAAGGTTTTACGCTGCGGGGCGTAATCCGTCATCATATCCAGCGCCCGCTGTGCGGCGCCAATACACCAAGCCGCCATCTCCATTCGACGGGTGCCGAGGCGCACTTGCATGGGGCCAAACCCATCACCCTCTTTACCCAAAAGCTTCCATCCGGGGACCCGGCAATCAACCAGCTCAACCTCATAGGTGAATTCACCGCCCAACATGGGGATCCGGCGGACGGGCTTAAAGCCTGGCGCGTCGCGGTCTACCAAAAAAGCTGACATGCCACCACGTGCGCCTTTTGCAGGGTCCGTAATAGCCATTAAAATAGTAAAATCGGCTTCAGCCGCGCGTGTGATCCAAATTTTACGCCCATTGATCACCCAATCATCGCCATCGCGCACTGCACGCGTCTGCATATGAGCGGGGTCGGCGCCCGCGCCGGGCTCAGAAATCCCAATCGCCGATATTGTTTCTCCACGGGAATATGGATCAAGATAGGCCTCTTTCTGGCGTTCATTCACGGTCGCTGCAAGCATCCGCAAATTGGGCGAGTCTGGCGGCAAGGTATACACGGCGACGGTGCGCCCCAGCATTTCATTAACGCCCACCAAGGCGACATAAGGCATACCGAGACCACCACTTTCTTCAGGGGCATCGAGGCTCCACAACCCCAATTCTTTGGTCAATGTATCCAGACGCTGCTTATCTTCTGGTAAAATAACCGCATCTTCTCCATTGATGAAACGCTCGAGCACACCAGCCTCAAGCGGCATTAACTCATTCGTTACAAATTTCTCGACAAGCTCGAGCAACATTCGATGGTCGTCGTCTAGCGCAAAATCCATGTCATCCTCACCCTGTGATCCGTTGACGGGGCATCATCATCCCTCCGTCATTTAAGCAGAAACTGTAGTCGGATTTTTCCGAGCGGGCTAGGCCATGCGACATTAAAGAGCGCCGTGGCCACCACAGATAAAACGGTCTTTGACGGATACAGGCTGACAGCCTTATAACAAAGAGGGCCGTCGGGCTGTTCGCCTCGATCCTTTTCTGGGCACTCCGGCCCAGCCATGACACTATCCATTACAGGGGAGACGCGTTAATGTCGAAAAAACCAATGCGGATCAGAAGATCACAATTGGCGGTGCCGGGCTCGAGTGAGAAAATGTTGACGAAAGCGGCTGCATCGCGGGCCGACCATGTGTTTTGCGATCTCGAAGATGCTGTCGCTCCCTCTGCCAAGGTGGCCGCACGCGAGACTATTGCCCACGCCCTCAATGAGCTTGATTGGGGTCATAAAGTGCGCTGTGTCCGCGTCAATGATGTGGGGACCCAATGGTGTTATGAAGATATCATCACCGTCGTTGAAAAGGCCGGTCAAAATATCGACACCATCATGTTGCCCAAGCCCCTCTGCGCGTCGGATGTTCGTTTCGCCGACACTTTGCTGTCGCAACTTGAGAAAAAACTGGGGCTGACCAATCGGATCGGTCTTGAAGTGCTTATCGAAGAAGTTCAAGCCATGCAAAACGTTGTTGAGATTGCCAATAGCTGTGAGCGCCTAGAATGCATGATTTTCGGCATGGGTGACTACGCCGCTTCCCAAGGTCTCATGGTCAAAGATATTGGCCGGACAGAGGGGTATCCAGGCGATATTTTCCATTATCCGCGCTACCACATGACCATCGCCGCGCGCGCCGCAGGCCTCGATGCCGTTGATGGACCCTTTGTCGACTTTAAAGATGAGACCGCCTATCGCGTCGAGTGCGAACGCGCGCTCATGCTTGGCATGGTCGGCAAATGGGCAATCCACCCCGCGCAAATTGAACCCGCATTAGATGTGTTCTCGCCCAACCCCGACGACGTTGCCTTTGCCCGCGAGATTGTCGCGGTCTATCGCCAAGCAGAAGCAGAGGGCCTCGGTTCGATCGGCCATAAGGGCGTTATGGTTGATGCAGCCTCGGCGCGGCTCTTTCAAAACACCGTCGACCGCGCCAACCTCATTGGCATGTAAAACCCATATGGTAAAGAACTCTCAGGCACGTAAAGGCCATATTTATTTGTTTTTTATCTATTTTTCTGAATCAGGGTCACCGATAGCCGCATGCGTTGAGGCAATCATATTGTAAAATATATTGACAATATGATTGACACAAATCTGATTAGCTTGGTAGTTTAAGACGTATTTCAGTTTTTCGGAGGCAAGTATGCTCGAAAATGTACGTGTGTTTTTAGCCGAGTATTACATATACCTTAAATTCATTCACCTTATGGCCGTTATGGTGTGGGTGTGGAGCACATCGGTTGCCTACGCTTTTTACCTCGTTCCTGTTTTCAAAGCATGGCGAAGAAATCCTGACGATGGTGAAGTGATTGCAATGCGCAATTGGGTCATGGAACGTTTCGATCAGGGCGCTTCTTATGAACATACGGCATTTCCAATTGTCATGATAACCGGACCTTTACTCTATTGGGTTGGCGGCTTCGACATGGGGTTGGGGTGGTTGAGCCTCAAATTACTGATTGTCGTCGGATTATTTCTTCCGATAGAGGTCATGGATTATTATTTGTCGCATTTCGGGGGCTCCAAACAGCATTTCCGCGAGCGTGGCGATTGGCAAGGCTACGAGGTTGCCATTCATCGACACTGGTGGTTTTTGCTTCTCACAAGCCCGGCGATCATGATGTCGGCGATGTTTGTTTTGTTCTTAGCGATTACAAAACCCTTCTAGGCCCAGTGAACTCCATGAACACAAAATCTAATGTGCTTTTTTCCGGCTCGCCGAAACTATATCTCAAATGGTGCATTATTGGGAGCATTGTGTTTCACAGCTACGTTCTGTTCGGATATTGGTTCATTAAAAATGTGATTGTCGGTGTGCCCTGGCCAGAGAGCTATTGGCCGATTATCGCCACGATCCTATGGACTGCTTTTTTTGCACGCATGGCCTATCGATGGATTATGCGCCTGGATGCTCAATATGGGCGCGGCAAAGGGTGGGAAATGGAGTCCATCACCGTCAAGCTGCCCTATGAGAAAGCCCGCAAGACGTAACACCCTTTAGCAAGGCTTTTGAGTTCCAATTAGATCGCGAATATTAAGAACATCAAGAGATGGCTCGCCGGCGGCCAGCCTTGCTTTAACATCAGCTTCCCAAGCCGCCCGAGCCTGTGCCTTACTAATCACACTATCGATCTCTGCTAAGGGAATGACGGCCACTCCATCATCATCAGCAACGATGATATCTCCCGGGCAAACGGTAACGCCGGCGCATGTCACCGTCACATTAACCGCCCCCAATTTTGTGCGATCTGTTCCTGCTGGACATATGGCTCGCGCCCATACCGGAAATCCCATTGTCTGTAACTCGGCAATATCGCGAACACCTGCATCTGCTATGAGGCCCGCGCAGCCAGAGGCTTGGGCGGCTGTCGCCATAAGATCGCCAAAATAGGCCTTATCATCGGAAGCATCGGGCACTAACACTAATACATCGCCCTCATTTGCCTGTTCGAAGGCGACATGCATCATTAAGTGATCGCCCTTCGGAACATGAATTGTGAGCGCTGGACCTACGATTGACACATTTGGATAAACTGGCCGCAAAGACATGAAATTCCGTCGCCCCAATGCCTCGCATACCCCCGAGCTTCCGGCGGCCCTCAGGATATCCATGACCGCCTGCGAGGGCCTCCCCTCAGCACCCCTATTTTGATTACTCATGTCTCGCTCCCTAGGGCAAATACCAAATGGGTGAACTCCAGGCGCGTTCCTGAATGAGACGATTGGCCTCTGGTTTTTCCATGCAGACATTTAAGTCTTCGCATACATATTTAGACCAACGTGGGGTCGCAACTTCGAGAGTACGAACATACCAATAACTAGGCGCCTTCGGATCAAAGTCTGGATCCACCCAGGTCACACATTGCTGATCAACGCCCTCAGGGGCATCGAAGATTGTGGTCACGCTCTCATTTATCTGCCCCGCCGATACGCGGCCCTTCACAATTTCAATACGGGCAATCGGCGCAACGTCGCGCGTAACCTCAATGGCAAACTCGGGTGTGTGATCGCTCGATCGAAGTGATCCGCCCATAGGCACCGCACTCCCCCGCACACCTTGACACAGTTCATTGCGTTGACCGTCATTTTGGCCTGTAAATTTCAGCTGAATGCGGGTGCCCGACGTTCCGTAAACATGACGGTTTTTCAAAGCGTCAAAAATTCGCGCACGCGTATTTTCTTCCGCCCAAACGGCAACCAGGCCGCCTGGGTTGTATTCCATGCGCTGCAGCCGCCGGTTTTTGTTCACATCCCCCGCCCCCCAGGCGTCACCTTTCCAATCTTGCTCATCCACCAAGCCTGGCGTCGCAGTATGGTTATCGGTCGACCCAATTATACCTAATTGCAAGGGATTCAGCTTCGTGTCGCCACTTTGCGCGTAGGATTGCAAACCGCGGCTTAGAATATTTCGAGTAAAGCTCCGATTAAAAGCCCCAAGCGATTTTGGATCATCTTCTAGCTTTTTTTGCGTTTGACCAAGCAAATATGCCTCAAAGCCGCAATCCGAGTTTGGATCATCCCAGTTTTCAGCCAAGCATTCGCTATTGCCCTTGCTTTGAAACAACTCGATCAGGCGCTCATATTTAGCACGACGAAACAGCATCGCTTGGTCTCGATTTTCAACATCGAAACCACCGCCCTCGCTCAAATTAGTATTATGAGGAATGGCAATTGCCTCGCATCCATCCCCGATTTTGCACTGCTTGTCCAATGCTGTCCAAAGAGCATCCGGCGATGAATGGCGGACATAATCGATCGCCTCTCGGCTTACATTTTCGTCCTTGAAAATGACATTCCGGTGCCAATGTGCAGAATTAGGCGTTGCCGACCACTCAAAGCCAACAAAAGCCGAAAATGCGCATGCCTGATTAGCCTCATGCGCATGTCGTTGTACATTGTGCCATTGTTCTAGAGCAGCCTGCTGGCAATCGATGCCCGATTCTGAGCACAGCGCAGGAGGCTTTGGCATGTCGCCCGCAATGACTGGCAATAAGAATTCTCGAAATGCCGTCAGGCTTTTTTTGAGATCTGAGCCACCGAGGGCTAACAATTGCTGACAATATTCATAGCTCGCTCCGTGGTCGGACTCGGTACACAGATGCATAACATCGAATGTTTCCGCATGGTCTGTTACCGCCGCAAAATCCAATGGGCGCGAAATTTTTACCTGGGTGCCGTCCGGCAAAGTTTGCGCTACCTCTCCCTTGGCGAACCGAAATGCCTCGTCTGGCCGAGCCTTAGTCCCGAAAGCAAAGGCGTCCATAGAGTAGGCTGAATGCACGTGGAGATCACCCCAATAAAGATTGAGGTTGGGGTTCGCATCTGGGCACTCAGAAACAAATTGCGAAGAGGGCTCTTCGCTCTCGCACCCTTGGAGAAAAACAATAGCCGCCAAGGCAATGACATTGAGACGCAACATACACTTCCCCAATCCTTATAAGTCTTGACTTCTTATTCCACCCATCAAACTAGACACAAAACTCTGCTTAATCATATCTACCGACAGCACGGGCGATGGTTTATACCATTTTGGCATCCAATTAAGCGCCCCCAAAATCACATTGCTGGTTGCGATGGGATTGACCACGACCAAGCTCTCATCCTCTGCACCTTCTTGAATAAGCTGCGTAATCCGTTTTTGGTGACGGGTTGCACGCGCGCGAATTGCCTCTCGATGCTCCTCCGCGAGGGCCGGAATTTCGCTCATCACAGCCACGGGGCCCTCAGCGCCGGTCAGATGATCTATCTGATATCCAATAAATAGTGCCAATTTCTCCGATGGAGATGCGCCGTCTTGCATAGCTCGATCAAGCGCATCTTCAGCTAAATCAGTCGCTTTAAGATAGCATAAATTAACAAGTTCTTCTTTATTTCGAACATAGTAATAGATTGCGGCATCGGTGATGTTCAGTTGGTTTGCTACGTCTTTGAGCGATGTTCCGCTGAATCCCTTTTCATTAAAACAAGTTGCTGCAGCTTTCAGTAGCCGGTCAAGCTTATGCTTGCGTTGCTCTCCTTTATCAAAATTCCAAGCTGCTGTGATATTCATTTCAAATCTTTCTAACCTTTGCACCCTTAGACTATACGCTTCCCTCTGAGACCAGTTTATTATAATTTTAATAGCAATTAAAATAATTAAATGCAGTTTTAGTCCATGCGTCTGCGGCCTCAATTATGGCCAAAGAGAGATGAGGGAGCTAGTCATGGCCCATACAGAATTTGATGTCAAAGCACCGTTAATGCACGACCTCGTGCGCCTCAATGGCCGATGGATGCCCGGTAAACCAGCGTTTATTGACCATGAGAAGACCCATTGCTGGGCAGAGGTTGATCGCTTCTCCAATCAAATTGCAAACGGGTTACGCGCGCTTGGCGTCGAACGTGGCGATAGCGTCGCGATTGTGATGACCAGCTGCGTGGAATATGCAGAAATAATTTATGGGATTTGGAAGGCAGGTGGCGTTGTTGTTCCCCTAAATCTCGCGGTGACAGAAGAAGGCCTCATCGGCATGAAACAAGATGCCTCGGTCAAGGTCTGTTTTTACACGCCCGATCAATTCCAAAGACTGGAGCCGTACATCGACCAAGTGCCAAGCCTGCACACACATATCGTGGTCAATGCACCGTCAGGTAGCAGCTCTGAAAAAGTGCTCTCCTACTCAAATTGGATTAATGCGCAGAGTATTGACAATCCTATGGTGACCATCGCTGATACTGATGCTTGCAATATTATCTACAGCTCGGGCACCACCGGTCGTCCTAAAGGAATTAAACATGTCCATCGGCGTCGTATCCAGGCGCTTTATGAGTTGGCACTCATGCATCGCTATCACTTCGGCGCTGTGTCTTTGGTTGCCATCGGTCTTTATTCGAATATCGCATGGGCACCACTTTTATGTTCGTTGCTGACGGGCGGCACTTGCATCATTCAAAAAGAATTTAATCCCGCGCATTGGGTCGACCTTGTGAGCACTCATAAGGTGACCCACACAATGATGGCCCCCATTATGTTCCAACGCATTCTGGAGGCCGATAATTTCTCTTCCGAAGCTGTTGCCTCACTCCAAGCTGTCGTCTCAGGCGGCTCCCCCTTGTTCGAGAAATTAAAACAAGATGTTACAGAAAAATTTAATTGTGCGGTCATTGAGCTTTATGGACTAACGGAGGGGTTTTTGACGTCCTTGCAACCTGAGGATACGGTTGGACGCATCACATCCGTGGGCAAGCCGGTGATTGGAAATGACTATATTTTGCTTGATGAAGATGATCGCGAATTAGCATGGGATAATGTTGGCGAAATCTGCGTCCACAGCATTCATATGATGACCGAATATCACAATCGTCCTGATGCAACCGACGAGGTGATGTATATTGATGAGAGAGGAAAACATTGGCTCCGCACCGGCGATATTGGTCGAATTGATGCAGAGGGCTTTTTGTACATTACAGACCGCAAGAAAGACATGATCTTATCAGGCGGACAGAATATTTTTCCAGCTGACATTGAGAGCGTGATCATCCAACACCCAGATGTGTCCGAGGTTGCAGTAATTGGCGTGCCCGATGAAACCTGGGGCGAGACACCTATTGCCCTAATTGTACCAACGGCCGGAGGCGCTGATGCGGAAGCCATTAAACTATGGACGAACGAACGGGTTGGAAAGCGTCAGCGCATCCGTGATGCTTATATTCGAAGAGACATGCCACGCAATCCCAATGGTAAAATTCTGAAGCGAGAATTAAGAACAGAATTTATAGAGGGATAGGACTGTCGCCTTAGGTTACAATTAGTCCATAAAAAAACGGGCGCTCTGAGCGCCCGTTTCTGTTTTTGGCGGACCGAACGCTTAGAAGCGTTTTGTCAACTCGAGTGTCACTGAACGACCAGCAGATACACCAGCCACCTCAGTGTTCACTTTATAGGCATGCTCAATTGTCCGCTCGTCACCGAGATTACGGCCAATTAGGGTCAAATACCAGTTACTCTCAGTAGCTAAACCAATTCGAGCATTATATTTCCAATAATCCTCTTGGTAGGTTTGTGGATCAAAGTCTTGTTGACCGAAGTAATCGCCTGAATAGTATGCATCCGCATTCGCGATCAGCTTCAAAGTTGGACTAATCATTGTGTTATAGGATAAGCCAATATTGAACTCTTCTTCTGGAGAACGGTCTAGACGACGGCCTGACAGATCACCCGACGTACAGGTTGGATCTTCCAGCGTGTCATCCATTTTACGTGGACATTTTGCACCCAAAAACTCTTTGTATTCTGCAGAAATTAGGGCACCTGATGCATTTACAGACAATTGGTCACTGAGGTTCCACATTAATTCAAATTCGATGCCCTCAATTTCAGCTGAACCTGCATTGCCAATGATAAAGGCCGCTTGGCTACCATCGTAACTCGAGGTTTGCAAATTTGTATATTCGGTGGAAAAGACCGCAGTGTTGAGCATTGCATTTCCACCATCCAACAGCATTTTTGCACCAATTTCCCAGCTTTCGGCTTCTTCATCCTCAAAGTCGAACACTGCATTGCCTTGCTGAAGCGTGACACCTTGTTTGAGCTCGGCGGCAGAGAGCGAGCTTACTCCAGCATAGGCGGGTAAGAAAGTCGCATCAGCTGCAGCGGCCGCCAATAGTTGTTTACCCAAATTACCATCATTGGCTTTCAACCCACCGGGTTTTGAGCCTTCTGAATAGGCGACATAGACATTCGTCGTGTCATTCAATTCATACAAAACACGAATGGAGGGGTCGAGGCTATCATCCTCTCGGGTTTGTAAGAGCGTGTATTCGTTTGCAATAGCTGTTAATGGCGTAGATGCGACAGTTGGAGTGTAGCCATCCGCAAAATAAAGATGGTCATGTGTTCCCCGACCATCCTGCTCCTCCTCAGTGTAACGAACATCAGCCGTGACCGCCAATCGATCTGTGACATGATAGGTCAATTGACCAAACACCGACATGGTGTCTGAGTCGCGGTAGAACTGACGATCACCACCGATAGCTTTAGTTCCTGCCGGAATTTTTTGCGCGGCGATGTTGGCGGCCACAAAGTTAGGCGCTGCGACAGTGGCATAAAAGCCGCCGGCAAATGGACTAAACTGCCGCGTATAAGTGTCTGACTGATGGTAAAGCGCGCCAATGATATATTCAAAAGTATCTGAAGCTGGAGAAACAATCTTGGCTTCAATCGAGTCTTGTGAATAGCTCTCGAAAATTTGAGTATTGATTAAGAATTCAGGTAGACCATCAATATCGACATTATTCTCCGAGTCAAACTCCCAAAAGCCCGCCGTAATTTGAAGTTTGTGGCCATTCCAAATGTCAGCAGTAAGTTCCGCCGTGAAGGACGATTGATCAGAATAATCATACTCTTCGCGCCCAACGCCAGTGCTGGAATGTTTGTTGCCATCATAATTTTCTTCTGGGTAAGAACTTGCCGCAACTCCGGCAGCCGTTAGACGCGCCAACGTTACCGGGGCACTGAGAAGTTTAATCAGTTGCTGACGATTGCCGTCGGTCTCGAAATCCCCCGTTTCGGCTTTGACGAATAATTCAACATCATCTGATATGTCCCATTCAAAGCTCCCGCGAATGGCCGATGCCTCGCGCCCATTATCTTCCGTGTCAAGGAAGGTATTTTGCATATCGCCATCCATATCTTCATATAGAGCGGCAACGCGCACGCGGAACGTGTCCGACAAAGGCCCCGAGAACGCAGTTTTCAGGTAATGGCCACCATTTTCGGTTTCTAGTCCTGTGGTAATATAGCCCTCAAACTCGCTCGTTGGCCGAGCACTTTTAACGGCAATGGCACCGGCAATGGTACTTTTTCCGAACAAAGCCCCTTGTGGACCGCGAGCAATCTCGACACCACCTACATCCAGAAAGCCCATTTCCAGACAGCGTGAACGACCGCAATAAATGCCGTCATTGAAGATACTTACAGATGAATCGAATGCGATGTTGGTTACACCGGATCCCAAGCCCCGAACACGCACAGCCAAATTACCAAATGTTTTTTGAACGGTCAGGTTTGGCACAAAACTTTGCAAGTCGTTCAGATCGATAATATTATAATTATCGAGCATTTCTCCAGAAACCACAGCGACCGAAATAGGCGCGTCTTGGATCGTGGTTTCGCGCTTGGTTGCGGTCACCAAAATTTCGTCCACAATAGAGCCCGCAGAAGCCAACTGTGGTGTCGCCACCAAAGCCGCGGCAACCGCAATGCCCGAAACACCTTTTAATAATTTCCGATTAGATAGGTTCGACATAATTCCTCCTCCCAATTACGCAACACCAATATCAAATGCTAGCAGGCCGCGACAAAATGGCAATGCTTGATTAAGTCGTCATTCACTTTTTTTAATTCTTATTAAAACATTATTAAAATGTGTGATATTTTTACCACAATTATTCTTGGCAGGAATTTCCCCCAAAAGACATTAAATTTTAATACAGATTAAAATTTTGCTTGGGTTTCTATTCTATTGATGATTATCATGGTCAGAAATTCAGATTTGGAGGGAAATCATGGCACTTAATCGGCTCAAAAATGTGCATCATGCGGCCTATCGATGCCGCGATGCCGAGCAGACACGCTGGTTTTATGAGGATGTTCTTGGCCTTCCCTATACAATGGCTGTTGTCGAGGAACATTTGCCTGGCACCGACATTGCGCGGCCTTATATGCATTTATTCTTCGAAATGGGGGATGGCAACTTTATAGCGTTCTTCGACGACCCCAACTCAGCCTCGTCTGAACAGTTTGAGCATAAAGATAGTTTTGACTATCACGTCGCTATCGAGACCGATTCGGTTGACGATTTATCGCTTTGGAAAGAGAAGTTGAAAGCTGCACGCATTAAATGCGCTGGGCCTGTCGATCATGGCTTTGTGCAATCCATTTATTTCTATGACCCCAATGGCATTGCCCTTGAGATCACAGCGAAACCCGAAGGTCATGAAAAATCGGCTGAAGAACACGGACGTGATGCAAAACAACAACTCGCTGACTGGACTGCGCGCACTCGAGAGCAAAAAATTTCGATCTTCGGGCAAGACGAGCTTGATCGGCGAGAAGTCGCGAAATTTTACGATTACTAAAGCAACCTAATAGGCCAGTAATTTGAGGGGATATGATGAGCAAGCACGACTATACACGCATTCCATATGTGATCGTCTTTGAAGACAAGTCACCTTTTAAAGACACCTATGCGGGCCAGATTGATACAGTTGCTCTAAGTGCGCAGTTACTCAAGCCGGATACGCCCTCTGACACGGTGGTGATTTGGTCGCATCCCATTGGCGGTGGCTCTTACCTGCCCATGATGAACGCACTCGCCCGTGCCGGTGTGCATGTCATTTATGTCGACACAAGGTACCGTGGTGCCGACTACGCGCTCATCATGGAAAAAGTTGTGTGCGATTTGGGCGCATGTGTGCGCGATGCCAAAGAGCGGATGGGCTATAAAAATGTCATTCTGGGCGGATGGAGCGGTGGCGGTTCAATGGCACTGTTCTATCAGGCAGAAGCGGAAAACCCTTCGGTGAAGGCCACTCCCGCTGGCGAACCACCGGATCTTACCACCAGAGACTTTATTCCGGCCGACGGCATTATGCTGGTCGCCGCTCATCTGGCCCGACACCTCACCCTCACCGAATGGCTAGATCCCTCGGTGATGGACGAGAACAATCCTGAAAACAGAGACGTTGAGCTCGATATTTACAATCCCAATAACCCACACAAGCCCCCCTATAGCGCGGATTACCTCGAACGCTTCCGAGCTGCGCAAATTGCGCGCAATCGACGCATTACAGCAGGCGTGAAAGAAAAGCTCGCCGCTTTTAGAGAAGCGGGACAAATGAACCGAGAACACTGTTTCATTGTCCCACGTACCATGGCGGAGCCCAAATGGCTCGATCCAACCATCGACCCAAATGGCCGCAAACCAGGCTGGTGTTTCCTCGGAGAACCAGAAATCGTGAACGAAAGCCCCGTTGGCCTGGCTCGTTTCTGTTCACTTAGAAGCTGGTTATCGCAATGGAGCTATGACGATGCCAATGCCAATGGCCTGACATGTGCGGCGCGAATTTCCATCCCCGCCTTAGTGATCGGCAATACAGCCGACGATGGCATTACACCTGAGCATACTCATGGTCTTTATCATGCCATTCCGCATGATGATAAGAAACTGGTCTGGATCCAAGACGCCAATCATTATTACTTCGGACAGCGGGATAAGGCGAATGAGTCCGCCAGCGTTTGCGCAGAATGGCTTGTGGCAAAAGGCTTTTAAGCCTGGCCCGATGAGCCGCCACACACAGTATATTTTTTATTGAGCTGGTTCATCGCCTACAGGTGGCCCCCAATCTTCCCGCAAAGCATCACGCAATCGCGCGACATGCGCTTTCCCGATACGGCCCTCCAGAGTGTGCTCAGCCTCCCAAAGAGCTTCTCGAGCTGCATCTACCAGCGCGCGCGCGCCATCTTGAATACGAATGACTTTGGCACGGCCATCGGTAGGATCTTCTACCAACTCTAGCACGCCGAGGTCCGTTAATTCTTGTAGCTGATTACGAATGGCCTGACGGCTCACACCCATTAACCGTGCTAGTCGTACGGGACGCTTAACCCCACTTTCAATGGCCAGTAATATCATTGATTGGCTACGACCAATCACGGGGAGGCCTCTTGCGGCAAGCGTCGCTTGCAGGCTCTCATCCATCCATAACAAGGCCTGAAAAAGGAGTAATTCAAGATG
>Ga0181601_10002168_pt1 | contig 16826 bp, 23 predicted proteins | sample 041ome_8_FD_133020 | JGI IMG/M metagenome (GOLD analysis project Ga0181601, IMG submission 133020) | Coastal salt marsh microbial communities from the Groves Creek Marsh, Skidaway Island, Georgia - 041407BS metaG (megahit assembly) | ecosystem: Environmental > Aquatic > Marine > Intertidal zone...
TATAATTACTTTATGAATCACGTCTGGTATCATATTTAACTTAAAGACGTCATATTCTTTAATATTAATAATGAAACTGTCGTATGCAATAACCGTATGTAACGAATCGAAGGAATTATATTCACTCATTTCATTTTTAAAAAGAACAAAGGACACTGAAGATGAAATTAATATTTTAGTGGACACCGCTCATGTAACGCCACAAGTTTTACGTGTATTGGAACACTTTAAAGATGACATAGTTACATGTGAGAGAGATTTTGATGATGATTTCAGCGCGCATCGCAATTTTCATACGAGTAAATGTTCGGGTGATTATATATTTGTACTAGACCCAGATGAAATGCCAAAAGAAAAACTTATAAAAAACATAAAAAATATTATAAAGGAAACAAACGCCGAATTAATAAAAGTTCCGCGATTAAATATATGCTTGGGTGCGACAGACGAATGGTACAAAGACCATGGATTCACTGTAAATGAATACGACTGGGTAAATTGGCCGGATTATTTAGATCGTGTTTACAAAAATGAACCTTCTAGGATAAAGCACGGTAATAGTATACACGAAACCATATATGGATATAAAACGACTATCGGTATTTCCCCATATCCACAAATAGCTCTATTACACGTAAAGTCTGTAGATAAAGATAATAATAGATGGACGGATGGCGTACTTAAATTGAGAGAAGATGAAAATCTCTATGACTCTTTAATGTAAATTCAAGTTCATCTTTCGTGATACCCGGAAATAATGGTAAACTCACACACTTTTTGCAAAATTCAATCGTATTTTTGCACAAAATGTGATATTCACTGAAGCATTCCAATTCCGATAGAGATGAATATAAAACAATTCACGACGAGAAATTCAATTGGATACCCATTAGCGTTTCGGAGCGTTTGATTAAGTCATTCTTTTCGTGTTAACTCATACGACAGCACTCTATGCCTAGTTGTAATTTATGGTTTAGGGCAACATCTATATCTAATTCTACCCTCACTACGATTATACTTCCATTTAGTAAGTAATTTATCTGTTGGACATGAAATAGTACCAGCTTTAGTCCAATCACCCGCGTACTGCGGTTCACCGAAATGGTCTGACATCAATTCTTCACACTTACTTGCGTCCGGAGTTGCTATATTTGAACAAGAATATAGCATTTTCATAGAATTACTCCACTGATTTAATTTCCACCCAGTTATAAATTTATTACCACATTCAACTGGATGAGAATCAACATCCCACATAGCATTTCTACCACTTGAACTCGAACCAGATGCACCATGTGGTGTCGATTTTCTATTTTTATTTTTGAATTGTGTAGAACTCATATAACATTTGTACTCATTACGAATTTTATCGTCCTCGTTCTTTGTAAATTTAAAAGACATGAGCGCACCATTATGATTATCTTTATCACAAGAAATATCATGAACGTTACCATATTGTTTTGGTCCACCGTTTGGACCGTATGGCGTTTCAACTGATTTTTTAAACGTATACAAACAATCTACTGTTCGTTCATTTACGCTTTCATTCGGACAATTGTAAATGGAGCGCGTCTGTTTCATTTTGCCACCTTCCTGACACGCACCGGAGTCTTCCCACTCACCTATATAACAACAATCAATCTCCCGTGTTTTAGGTATATAACTCTTACAGTTTATAGTATCTCGTTCCTGAGTTTGTTTCCCGCCACCCCGCGCCTTACAACCACCCACATCTCGCCATTCTGACATATAGCAACAATCTTCTTCTGTTGCGACTTCATTTCCATTCAAATCGTTTGTAGTGCGTATTCTTTTACCGTTTGAACCACATGTAGTTTTCTTTGTACATTCCACTTCACGCGTCTTCTTATGACTTGGACAATTTACAATAGTTTGCTTCTGTCGTTTCTTTCCACCTGTACAAAATGTCATATCTAACCAGTTACCTTTCTCGTAACAGCAATTCATCATCTTTTTATCAATACCCTCCGGACAGCCAGTTCCATTATCTGTGTTATCTATGATAGTTTGGGTATGTATCCCCATTCCATTGGAGTGACATTCACCAGTAAGCTCCCAGTCGCCTTTAACATCACAAGCTTTTAGACCAGATGGTAATACAACGGATAGTGGATCTACTACCTCTTCTGGAACGCGTTCCACTACATTACTTGTTGGTGCGTTCGTATTTGACATTGCATTAAATGCTGTTATACCACCTATACCTATAATTAATGAACACATACACAGTAATATAATTAGAACCGCACCAGTCTTCATATATTTATATGTAATAAAATTATTTCATAACACGTGCACTCTACCATATCCACTCGACGATCGCCCTTTCCAGTCAGGTTCAGTGAATATCATAATACATAATAATTTCTCAGTACATGATATAAAATGGCTGTATCTAAGTTAGATATGCAACAATTATCAAACCTCGCCGCGAGAACGGGGCAAGATATGGAAATGTCTTATGGTACACTCTTTTTGATCGTCATCATGGGTGTGTTCTACATCGCGATCACATCAGTTGGAATTAAGACCTTCAACGAGTGTGACCAAGTCCAAAATTCTCAAAAATGGAAGAACCTTAAAATGTTCTTGAGTCACACGATGACTGCGGCTATCGCTATGATTCTCACACTCCTTATTACTAAGATCGTGAAATCCGAAGCCGCGGCATTCGCACTCTTGTTCGGTATTTTCGGTGTCATTGCATCTTCAATGACGCTTGCGATGACTCGCGAATGCAGCAGCACCGCCGATAAATCTGCTAGGAACTTCGGGATAGTTTCGTTGATAGGTCACATACTGTTATTGTTATTGTCTATGTACCTCATGATGAAGCGTCGTGGTGTGACGATGCCATCATTGAAGCGAGGGATAGCTCAACCAAATATGAGAATGTCGAGTTACAAACCACTCCCAGGACCAACTGGTATTAAATTTTAATATATATTTATATTAGATGGATAACAGAATCAAGTTTGTAATATTTATGTGCATACTGTCATCGATGTTAGCGGGTGTCGCTGCGTTTGGTTTCTTTGATGCAAAGAAAACTGGTAATGTAGAGGGCACAGAAGAATTTTATATTAAAAAGTATGAACTCGAAAAACTTAAACAAATCTTAATCGACGCCGTCGCATCCGATGCACAGTTTGTACCACCAGAAAAAACTGCGGGTGATTTCATCGATATAGATGATTATATCGAGTACAAGATTCAATTGGCGGCGGGTAAAGATGTGAGAGAAGAAATTATTAGTCGTTCGAAACCACATATAGATAAATTAAAACGTTGGTGCGCTGAACATTACGACGCACTCGCTAATTTCAGGAAATCTGCGAACAAGATCACGTACCTCGATGGTACACAACTCACAGCTGAACAGTTCTACGCGAAATTCATGCAGAACATTTCCGATGAGGGAAAATTGTTACTTTTTAAAGTTTGTAAAAAATAGATGCACGTAGTCGATTCAATTCAAATCATCTTAATGCTCCTGTCTTATGTGATGCAAAAGACAGGAAGATTAACGTTCGAAGAAAAATGTAAAATATTACAATTTGCGGGGAAACTTACGTCGGAAACAACATTTGAGGCTCGTCTTCCGTCAAGCGCCGAATCCGCATGAGTGTATAGAGACCAAGTACCATACCTACTAGAGAATGCATAGCATAATACTTAGACCCATTTCTGTACTGATAAATTCCCCATAGCATACTCGTAGCTATACCAGATATTACATATTCAGGTGTGTAACTACCAACTTTATTCATGTTGTACACGTCAGTGAATTCGCGTATCAATTGATGTAAACCAAGAGATGTCGCAATGAATACTATGATGTCGTCTGCATCCATTACAATTGTTAAAGAATTTATTTCTGTATACATCATAAATGAGCGCCGCACCCGAAACCATCCTCGATGGATATGACAACAAGTCCCCACAGGCGAAGAAGGTCGCCGAACGTGTCAAGACATTGACTGCGCGATACAAGAAAACTGGGGTCAACAAGGAAAACATCTGTGGTATCGTGTCGAGTTTGATGATGGAAGTGAATAGCATCAAAACACTCAAAGGTCCAGAAAAGAAGGAACTCGTCCTCGACTTGATTTACTCCTTGATAGAGGAAATCGACGAAGGTGAAGAAGACTCCGAACTTGAAGTTGTTCTCAAGAAAATGGTTCCACCCATGATCGACAGCTTCTCAGTTATGCTAAAGATAACTAAAGGTTGTGGTTGTTTTGGTAAATAGGATGAAATTTCCAAACTTGGAAACAATGGTTATGTATGGCATATACACAGTCAGGGATTTAGTTTTATATTCAGAAAATAAGCTCATGAAGAGAAACATTAGTGTTTTAAATGAATGCGACACATGTTGTTTTGTGTTTGAAGGGCATTCGTGTGACAATTGTAACTCTATTAAAAGGAATCAGCTATGTATTATTAAGTAATAATGCCGTGCTATCCAGTTGTCACGACTTACACGACACGTCATTTTCGCCACTTTCGAAAGTGATTGCATATGCTGCGCCGAAAGGCGAATGATAAAAACACTCAAACGCGAGTGTTTCAAACGAGGAAATCGAGGTCACCAATTTGCAGCCTGGGTCAAACGCAAGTTTGGGACGTTAGTGATACACCGAGAAACCAGTTATGGTGAGGGTGTATCACTTCCGTGTGTGTTGTGTCGCAAGGTGATAGAAAAGTATGGAATTCGTTGGAAAGCATACGATGGAGAGACTTGGATCGACAGTTTGATTACAAAAAACATACCCAAATCAAAACCAACGAATAAACAGCGTCGTCTTTTAAGGTTTGGGCTTAATGATGAGCCCAAGCGCTGATTCGAGATTATTTTGATTTCTTTTGAGTGGTTTATCTCTCTTCAATTTGAGCGTCTCGTTTTTACCAGAAGCACTCTTTATTTCATCCATCTTTTTTGTGTTTGAAATAATTGGTATTAACCGGTCTTCGTGAGGTTTAGTGTCTATTTCTCTAGGTTTTTCTTTGTCTACGACGCTATTATTCCTAAATTCTTCTATGGTGAGGTCACCACCAAATACATCGAGTCTTTCACGCAGAGGTGCTATCGTAATTGAGCCAAGTTTATTGTATAACTTTTTTCGCATAATGATGATGTTACTACATATGATACCTCCACGTGTAATTCCATATTTATCTATTGCATATCTTTTCATGCAACTCCACGAGCAGAACCCACCACACGTGTAAAATTTACTTCGCTTATCGTCATATTTATATGGAAGTTTTAAGGTTTCACCCTCAAATGGGTGACAACACCACCAACACCACATAGATTAAAGGAAGCATTAGTCTTTAAGTTTTATTTTTTTCTCAGTACAACACAAAAGATGGGTGGGGGTGGAAGTTCTACCATCAACCAAAATTTTAACATGAGTGTAGTGAATGACATCATGTATAATTCGGTGACAAACAACGAATCCATTAATGAAAACACGATGCAGAATATTCAGGGTATGGAACTTAATATATTGAGATCGGTCGGGTGTAACATAAATACCAGTCAAGAGATTACATCAAGTTTCATGGCAACGACAGAACAAATTACAGAAAGTTTCCAATCCGTCGAAAATGATATTGTGAGTGAACTCCAGGCACAGGCGAGTGCTGCTCTCGATAAACAAACACAGATGGGAAATCTGCAATTTGGTGATAGACAAAATGTGAACCAGAATATTAATTCAGAAATCGAAAATATAGTTAAAACGAATCTCGAAACGAACAACCTCACGAAGACTATAAACGAAGCTGTTAATATTCAAGAACAAACGATTAATATCGGTGAAGCTATCTGTCTCAACGGCGAAACACTCTCGTTCAAACAAAACATCTCCGCCGATCTTGCGGCACAAGCCGTCGCGAAGAACTTACTTTCCGCTGTGACGACCAACAAATTGGCGAGCGAAATCATAACCAAAGGTGAAGCCACAGCCGCTTCCAAGGCTGGTGGTGCTGCGGAAGTCATCGAATCGGCTGGTGAAGCCGTGTCGGGTGTGGTTGGTGCTATGACCGGCCCCATGAAGTATGCGATCATTGGCGCTGTGCTATCGTGTATCATGCTAATCATCGCCATGGTTATGATGGGTATGTCCCCCGCTGGACAGAACAAACTCAAAACTGCCAACTTTTCTGGTATGAAAATGCCATCTATGCGACGACGTTAATTTCCTTTTTGTTCTCTGTGGTGTACTGTGACCACTAAAAACAAAAATTTACAAAGATTCTAAATACGCGATCAATGCTTCTCGATCACCCGATTTCACGAGTGGGATGATCTTCGCGAGTTTTTCGTCATCATCGGTCAACTCTTTCGCCATACCGTATACGATGAATGGATTAATAAACTTTTCTGGAGAAGCCTCCTTGATATACTTCACAGCTTTCGAATCCTGTCCCTCCATTTTTTCACGGCGAATCGTGTACAGCCAGTACATGACCACCAATATGGATACAATTACAGCTGTGGTGTTAATCCAACTATTCTTCATTTATATAGATAAAGAAATAAATTTTCTTTAAATTAATGATTTTAAGCATAGATGTAGGTATACGGAATTTAGCCGTATGTCAATTTGATGAAACATCGAATCTGGTCGTGAACTGGGATGTTTCCGGGGTTCCACCTGAACACAAGGATGGATTGTTTGTATCCATGAGAAAACACTTGGATGATCGCCCATGGGTACTTGATTCAAACGTAATACTCATAGAGAAGCAACCGGATAGAAATAAGAAAATGAAAATGGTAGAAAATTTCCTACATGCGTACTTTGTCATAAAATCACCTAATTCAGAAACTATCATCTACGATGCGAAGTTCAAGATTCCAGATGTATGTGGACCGGGTAAGGCACAGTATCTCAAACGTAAAAAGGTATCCATCGAACGATGTGAAGCATTTTTAAACAATAATCCCATAAATAACCATTGGCTTCCAATATTTAAAGAATCAAAAAAGAAAGATGACCTCGCGGACACAGTGATGCAAGCCATTAGTTTCACGAAACGCATAGAACCACTCAAGAAAACCATAAAAAATAAAAAACTTGTGGCGAGAAAGCCTAATCAAAATCAAAAAGAAACGCGATATTCTAAATCAAATCTCGCATGGATTTATCTTAATAAACCTGAGTGTGAGTGTCTCGAGAAAAATAAGCGCTTTATGAAAGATTTAAAAAGATACTACAAATGCATAGAAGAACTCGCGAAAGAATGCAAAACCTCGTAGAAAAATATAAACGCGAAATGGAGTGGTATAAAAAAATGTCATCAACCATTAATGCTGAGGTATGCAGCAACATTCACCGAACTTCCACGTGTAATTCAAATGTTACACAGACGAGGCGAGAAAGTCATAGTTGATTACGCGAAGGAAAATTGTAGATTAAAAGACGCTCTCGATGTCATGTACACCACACAGAGTGTGATTAAAACACTCCCACCGGATTCTATGTGTGCCATAAAACTTACGAGCTTCGGGTCGAGGGAGTCCAAGTCTAAGGCAAAAGATTACGCACACTCCATCATAAAAACGGCGAAACAGCATGGTGTCAAGGTATGCATAGATGCAGAAGATGTTTTGTATCCAGACATATGTTATGATCTCATGGCGGAACATAACACACAAACGGATGTTCATGTGTACAAGACGTACCAGATGTATAGAACTAGTGCGATGCAAGAACTTATGTGTGACATGAATGACACACACAAAGACGGTGTCATGCTCGGTGCAAAGCTCGTGCGTGGTGCGTACTTGAGAAAACAAAAAGACCTCTTTTCGGACAAAGCTGCCGTTGATAATGAGTATGCGAAGGCGATGACACACTCCCTTGTGTGTCCACATGTACACACGATACTCGCAACACACAATGAGCGTTCTCTTCGTTACGCGACGAGGTTTGATAAGGAACAATACGTGACGGCACAACTTTTAGGAATGGGTAAAAATATAGGCGTCGATTACAGATATGTTCCGTTTGGAAACCTAGTAGAACTTACCCCGTATTTAATAAGACGCCTGAGAGAAAGAATGTCATGGAATTAAAAAGTTTAAGGATATAAAATGTTTAAAATGTAGATGTCATTTGAGCTACTAGAGGAATGTCTGGAATCACATAGTGTGTCTGAGATAGCTAAGAAACTAAATATAGTGTCCGGTACGGTAAATAGATGGATTCTGTTAAAAGATGTTCCATCCAATTATGAATTTGATTTACTCAAAATACTCGGGAAGAATATAGATTACAGTGAGTATACACATAAATCGAAGGATCAATTTTTTACTCCACAAGGTATGGCAAAAAAATGTATAGATACATTCTTCCACGTCACGGGTGTAAATCCAGATGAATACACGTTCATAGAACCATCCGCGGGAGACGGGAGTTTTTTCAATGCATTGTCGCATAAAAAGATAGGTATAGACATAGAACCAAGATGTGATGGTGTATCCAAATTAGATTTCCTAGATTGGACTCCACCAGATACATCTTTGAAGTATGTGGTCATTGGAAATCCACCGTTTGGATTAAGGGGGCATATGGCACTAAATTTCATAAATCACTCACATGCGTTTGCGGATTACGTAGCTTTCATATTACCACAGTTATTTGAAAGTGATGGTAGGGGGTCACCTAGAAAACGAGTACAAGGGTATAACCTCATTCATAGCGAAAAATTGAGTGGGATGTTTCACATGCCCAATGGAAATGAAACTAAAATAAACGGCGTTTTTCAAGTGTGGTCTAAACACACAAACAATGATGAATTTGAAATAAGAAAGGTGGACAACGAAGATGTGTGTGTATACTCTATATCAGATGGAGGCACTGTATCATCTAGAAGAAATGTAAAAATGATAGGAAAATGTCATGTGTACCTACCATCTACATGCTTCGGTGAAAACAATATGAAAACGTATGACACCTTCGATGAATTACCAGGTAAAAAGGGGTACGGAATATTTTTTAAAAATAATGCTGAATATTTAATTAAGAAAGCTAAGCAGATCGAATGGTCTAAAGAAAGTTTCAAGTCAACAAACTCAGCTTTGAATCTAAGAGCGTCGATAATTCATCAATTTCTTCGATGACGGATAACGGTTGAATACGCCGACGAAGCCAAGACCCAAATGCATCATCTGAATCACCGTGCGCGATTCTCAACGTTATTTCCGAATTAATACCCCTGTTAAGTACACACACACTAGTATCAAGTTTGTATACATCATTGGTTTTCTTCCTAGAATGTGCCGTGCGCTCTAATATGGGATGCTTACTCGCGAGATTATACGAGTCAATGACAGTAAAGTATGTGTCATGTGGCGAAATATCAATAAAGACCCAGAAATCCGGGGAATTCTCGTTTCGTAAAGATTCATGTTGGAACGCGAAACTCTCACCCATTCGAGCCGTCTTCACCTCGACTGTTCTACCACATATTAACATATCATATGACTTATCTGAACCCTTCTTTGAAATGTTTTTGTTTCCATCCCATTCAACGTCTATGCCATACTTTTTACAGAGGTTGAATAGGAGCGCCTCGCCCTCAAATCCGATCGCATCAGCACTCATTTTACGAATACCTTCGAGTGGCGAACCATTCCATACACTCACCTTTTTGGCGGAAATGTCAATCGACGCCACCAATTTATCGAATATGGTTGCTGCCATTTGATACTTAAAAATTTGATACTCGCGTGTATGACTTAGGTAGCGTAATATCTAATCACTTTACTTAAGGAATTGAATACATATTTAGAATAACATGCGGAAAGATGTCTTGGATCACGGGTTTGTTCGCCTCGTGGACCACATACCTCGGGAAGATTTGGATGCGTCCATCGTACAATCCGCCCGAGTCTCGTATGGAGATGGGACTAAAACCTCACGAGGAGATCGAGGACTTATTCGATATCTCCTTAGACACTGGCACACCACACCATTCGAAATGGTGGAGTTCAAGTTTCACATCAAAATGCCCATCTACATTGCTCGACAGCACATGCGGCACCGCATGGCTAGTATCAACGAACTCTCCGCAAGATATTCAGTCGTACCGAAGCAGTACTATGAACCAGACGTTTTACGAGGGCAATCCAAAGTAAACAACCAAGGTTCAGAAGGTGTGGTAGACGTGGGCGATGAATTAAGCGGAAAAGTATCCGAAAAACTGAACGAATCTTTTGAATTGTATCAGGATCTCCTCGATAGAGGTGCTTGCAGGGAACAAGCGAGAGGTAATCTTCCACAGTCAACATATACAGAATTTTATTGGAAGATTAATCTTCATAATCTCATGCACTATCTCCACCTTCGTATGGATGAACACGCACAGATGGAAATCAGAGAATATGCGAACGCTATCTACGAACTCGTCGAACCTCTCGCCCCGGTCACGATGGAGGCATTCAGAGATTTCCGTACAAATGCCATGCACTTAACTGGTCCGGAAATCAGAGCCATCGCCACGGGTGAAAAAATTAAATCACCCGGCGAACAGCGTGAGTTTGAAGAAAAATTAAAAAGATTAAATATTAATTTGTAATGGTATATTAACATGCTATCGATTGCCTCTACCCAAGCCAATATAACCGCCATCCGAAAGAAGTTCAAGAAGTACGGAAAAAAGATGAAGAAACAGCGCGCAGACGATTTTGTCACTATTCGTGAGCGTCTTTCCGAAATCGCAGAAGGTGAGAAGACTCGATCCCGTGAGATTTTGGAAAGCCACAAAGCTTTTTTCGAGGAGGAAAAGAAACCAAAGAAAGAAGAGGTTTCTATCGATTTTTATAGGAAGTAAACGCAAACCATGCACTAAGCACAGACAACAACGTAAATGAAGGTAAGTGTTCTATCATATTTCCAGCGAGCACCGCAGTCAATACACTGTATTGCGTGTATCGCATCTCTCTTCTCGTCTTTTCTAACGACCTTTTCATAGATGTTCTGGATTCCTCCAAACCCAGAACAGCTGTACTTATGTTTCGTATACGCGACGGCATTTCCATTGATGTGGACAGCGCTTCTTGTATATCAAACGATTCTATGAATTGTTCCTTTATCATCGGTTCTAAGTATTCATAATAATTGAAATTTTCGTCGAGTTTTATACATGTCCCTTCAACAGTTGAAAATGCCTTTGCGAGATACACGAATGATGTTGGTATCAAAAACGGCTTTTTATCTGCGAGAGACATGAGTATTTCGTCATCCAATATATCATTTTTAAATGCATTCGCATCTAATGTTTCGAGATAGTTTAGCGTCGTTTTGAAGAATACCTCTATGTCACCCGTATCCGTGGTCGTTGGAACTATTATGTTTAGTCGTATGAGTGTGTCTACTATACCCTTTGTATCTCTATTTATTATACATTTAAATAGTTCTTGAAACCCAAGTTTTAATTCATCGGATATATCTATGACGAGTCCGAAATCATAAAATACGAGCTTACCCTTTTCCGAAAAACCTAAGTTTCCTGGATGTGGGTCTGCATGAAAAAGACCCTTATCCATGGTTTGAATCACATATGACGTGATCAGCGCTTCACATATTTTCTTTGAGTTTATATTTTCATCGGCTAATTCAGTGAGTTTATCCGACTTTACATACTCCATCACTATCATGTCGCGCGTCGAGAACGATTCATATACTTTAGGTATTTTGACCCACTTGACACCTTTAAACGCTTTTCGCATGCGTTTGGCGTTGTGCATCTCTTTTTCGTAGTCGGATTCAGATAAGAGATAGTCTATGGATTCGTGCAACACTTGACCGGAAGTTGCACCTGTATCTATACCCACCCGCTCTAAAAAATTAACGACATCGACTATGTTATCTGTGTCATTTTTCATTATGTCGTATATGGCGGGTCTCTTTATTTTTACCACAACCTCTCTACCATCAAGTAAACGCGCCATGTGTACCTGACCTATACTCGCAGATTTGAACGGTGTGTAATTAAACTCTGAAAATACATTATTGGTGTTTACAACATCTTTTACACATCCCTCATCTATTGGTGGGACATTATCCTGTAAAGATTCGAGCTCTCGTGTAAACTCTACAGGGTAAAGGTCTGCGCGCGTTGATACGATTTGACCTAGCTTTACAAAGGTTGGTCCGAGTTCTATGAGTTGATCCCGAGTCCAGACACCAAGTTCAGATTGATTTTTTACAAAATTCTTCTTCCATAGGAATTCAGCCGCAAACTTCCACGTTTTATGTTTCTGTTTCTGTTTCACGGGTGAAGGTATCTTTATTGACGCACATGTCAGCATCCTTAGTATGTTGAGACATTTTATTCTTTAACATCATGGCGTTATATAATGATCCATCTGGTGTGTAATGTAACGTTTTGTACATCATGCGATTTGGATCCCATACACGCTTGGTTGTAAGTTTCACTTGACTCTGTGCCACTGTTCTCCGTATCATGTCTTCTCTGCTTCCCACGATGACACCTCTGTGACCGGGTACAACAGTTTTCATTATAGACTCCATTTATACATGGTTTGTGGTAAATCTTTAAGTCATATCTAATTCTTACCAACACTGAAAAATCTCGTCATTCTAGAAAATTAAAAATAAAAAAAAATTATTTTTTTGAATGCTTTCTTCTTTGAAAAGAAAAGAAAAAAATAAAAAAAGTTTTTTGTGTTTTTAAAATTGAAAAAGTACCAAAATACTTAGAATATTAAAATTTGGTATACCTGTATCAAACCAATTTACGGGGTTATATAGAGTGTATGTCTATTTATTACCTATATGCATTTTACTCCGTCCCAAAATTAAAAATAAAAAAAATTATTTTTTTGAATGCTTTCTTCTTTGAAAAGGATCGAAAAAAATAAAAAAAGTTTTTTGTGTTTTTAAAATTGAAAAAACATGGTGTTACTTCGCGACTATCCCCGTCTTTAGGTTTGACGTTACCTATGTTCCTACATAATTTAAGATTTTATATTTTTTTCTACGATGATAGTAAACATGTGGTACATTTTCTTAGTCCTGTATGTTTCCTACTTGATCCTTGGTCCACATTGGGAGTCCAAACTGATAGAGAAAAAACCCATGTTAATAGTCGACAGCGTGAGAGAGCTTTTCAGGAGATCTATATTCATATCTTACGTTTCACTCCTGTATACCGCGTGGTTCCTATACAGTCCATCCTACGCCACCGCTGTGAACGCCATCATACTTTCGGCGGGTGCGACGTATGGGTTCTACACGAAGTACGGACCAGAGAAACCATTTCCCATGCACATCATACTAAACGTGTTTCTCCTATTCACATCCATGCCGTACCTCGATTTCCAAACCGTGTTGACGGTGTGTCTCATGATTTTCTATCAACTCACGCGGAACGTGTTGTATCTTCCGGCGTAATATTTTTGGTACCCTATTATAAATGCGAGTCCACATCGTGGGTGCCGGACCCACAGGCATGTCTATCGCTTGGGAACTTCTCAGATCCACGAACCACGAGGTCATCATATATGATCGCAAACCATCGGCGGGTGGTTCGTGGTGGGAACCAGAAACAGAGACCCGTGATTTACACGCACACAGAATCGTGTTTGATAACGCATTCGTAAACACAGACAGTCTCTTCAGGGAAATGGGAATCAAATGGGACGACATGTTTCAACCCGCGAAGACGGATGTTTACAAAACTATATTTAAAAGTCTCGGTATACAAGATTATCTCGCACTCACAGCACTCGCGGGTAAAGTCCTCGCGAGACAATCGAGATACAAATCCATATCACTCAAAGACGCCATTGGGTCTCTCACGGAATCGGGTGAACGACTCATACGCACACTCACGTTTATCATGGACGGTGTAGATTGGGAAACCATGTCGGCATACGAGTTCGTGAATAACTTCGATCACGTGGGACTCTCTAAACAATACACTCAACGTGTTTCCGGTAAAGTCATGTGTGACGCCATGCAGACTGCGCTCTTAGAAAAGGGTGTGACGTTCATGTTTAATACACAATTAGACACAGTTGAATATCCTGAAGATGGATACGTCGCGACTTTCACGGATGGTGTCAAAATAAACGATGGTCTCCTCGTGTTATGTGTGGATAACAGTAAAGCACTTGGGCTCATCGGTGACAATTGGGGTCCGGATGCGACAAAGAAGATAGGTCCAAGTACATACGGGTGTATTAATGTGTTACTCGACTACGACGAACCAGTCACGATACCATCCGACCTCGAGGTCGGTATGAATACGGTGCACACACTTCAACCCGTGGTATTGTCCGACGGTAAGACTATCTCGTGTGTGATATGTGACCTCACGGATGAAGTGTTAGCCATGAATCCAGACACACTCAAAGCGGAAGTCATACGAGAACTCAATCTCCCCGAACCAACACATGCGAGAATCGGGTGGGGTGCCGAATGGAAAGAGAATACATGGAAGTTTGAACAATCATCGGGTGTTTTGAGTTTGCATGGACAAGTACCTTTCTTCGGTAAAAGTAAACACGTAGCGTTGTGTGGCATGATGTCTCCTAGAAACACACCTTACTCGAGCATAGAAGCTGCGGTAGAGGTTGGTCGGTCATTCTGTAAGCAAGAATTTGACACGAGGGGGCCTTTACAACCTATACGAGTCACACTCGTGCTATTCGTACTTATAGCTTTAATTCTAATAACTATATATACCAGGAAATCATGATTCATATGGATTGTGAAGTGTATGAACCCATGTACGAATATAACGATAAAAAGTACATGCGTGTGATAGTGAATGATAGAACACGTGATTACATACATGGACTTCAAGACAGTAAATCTAAATTCATCATGAACAAACAAAAAGTCGACGACCCACTCGAGGGAAATGTTTTAACAATCAAAGTACCATTCAGATACAGACGCGTGATGTGTACCGTCGAAGGTGACACACCCGTGCAATCTCTAGCTAAGGGTGACAAAGTCAAAATATTAGCAAATTTTAGTGGCGCGTGGAACGTCGCAAATCATAGTGGATATGCCTGGGTCATTAAGACGATTCAGACACCTCCTTTTCCTCTTCCTTCTTCTCTGGAATATCAATCTCTTCCAAACCGTTCTCCTTGAATCCCAAAAACACGCGGAGACTTCCCTGAAGCCTGTGAAGCTCTTGGTAAGTCGCCTCGATGGCTTCTTGGATCTTCTTAATGTTTTCTTCAACGTTCAACTTTGGCATCTCGTATGTACTCTATTAAAGTTTCCAATCTTTAATACAGTAGTATGCTCACAAGGAGTGGATACATAATTAATAGTCCTCCACCCGAAATAAAAAAGGAGCTCACGGTAAGAGCCGTAGTAAACGATGACTTCGGATTCCCTCCACCACCTTTTAAGGTATTTAGACCAACTAAGAACGGAATCTGCGTTCCAAGATACTATGGAGTTAGTAAAATGGGGGAACCTCATGACGACAAAAGACCAGAACCCGTTCGAATCAATATACGCTTCAATGGAACGCTCCGAGACGCCACCCATCAGAACGCCGCACTTGCTGCGGCTATTGATGCAGGTCATGGAGTCCTCAGCCTTCCGTGTGGGTATGGTAAGACCACCGTTTCGTTAGCCATCGCGTGTAAACTAGGATACAGAACTATGATTGTCGTGCACAAGGAATTCCTCGCGAATCAATGGGAGGAACGAATCAAACAGTTTTGTCCGGGTGCCACCATAGGTCGAGTTCAACAAAACAAAAAGGATGTCGATTGCGATTTCGTCATCGCCATGTTACAATCGCTCTCACTCAAAGAATATTCATTCGGTGATTTCGATAGCGTGGGTACACTGATAGTCGACGAAGCACATCACATATGCGCCAAGGTGTTTAGTCAATCTCTGTTTAAGATGTGTCCCAAACACATATTTGGTTTATCGGCGACACCGAATAGAAAAGATGGACTCACGAAAGTGCTTCACTGGTTTATGGGTCCCACATTTTTTGCAGTAGAAAGAGAGAATCAACAACAGGTCGAAGTGTTTCCTATAGAGTTTGAGTGTGCGCGATTCAGAGACCCACCCCCATGTACGCGTTTCGGTAAATTGTCACTGTCAACCATGATTACAGAACTCACGGAGATGCGCGAACGTAATACGATGCTCGTCAATCTCATCAAAAGAATCGCTAAAAGTACACGACAGATACTCGTATTGAGCGACAGGCGACATCACTGTATGTTTTTACACGAATGTTTCCCCAAGACATCTGGGTTATACATGGGAGGTATGAAGGAGGCTGACCTCACTGCATCGAGTACAAAACAGATCATATGCGCGACATTTAGTCAGGCACACGAGGGCTTGGATATACCTTCTCTCGACACAGTCATTCTCGCAACACCCAAATCGGATATAGTTCAATCCATTGGGCGTGTCATGCGCGAGACCAAAGGTAAAAAGAACAACCCAAACATATATGACATATTCGATCAATGGTCTGTGTGTCACGCTATGTATAACAAACGTCTTCGCGTGTACAAACAGGGTGGTTTCAAAATGCCTAAGATGAAAGAGGAGGAACCCGATGTATTTTCGCGAGGAGAGTGTCTGATAAAATTGTAGTGTAATTACAAGATGCCGTGTAGCACAGATGATAGGTCTCATCGAAAATACTACAAGCGAATAGATGATATACCACATCTCACATTAGAAGACGTTACACTTGCTGGTAATACTACAACGGAGGGTATAAATATAGATGGTTCCATAGATATAAATGGCTATTTCATA
>Ga0181601_10002173_pt1 | contig 16795 bp, 10 predicted proteins | sample 041ome_8_FD_133020 | JGI IMG/M metagenome (GOLD analysis project Ga0181601, IMG submission 133020) | Coastal salt marsh microbial communities from the Groves Creek Marsh, Skidaway Island, Georgia - 041407BS metaG (megahit assembly) | ecosystem: Environmental > Aquatic > Marine > Intertidal zone...
GGCCAAAGACTCGTTGCTTTTGGAAGGTATGCCGGATTGGTAGGTGCTTACAATGGACTAAGAGCCTATGGTTTAAAGCATGAATTGTTTGAATTGCCTAAACCCAGTGATTTAAGGGATCTAGAGGCACTTATAGCTGCTATTAAGTCGGTTACACTCCCTCCAATTAAAGTAGTACTTACAGGAGTAGGAAGGGTTGGCAGTGGTGCTGCTGAATTATTAGACGCTGCCGGGGTATTGAAAGTGTGCCCGGATCATTTTATGGGAAGGCATTTTACAGGCCCTGTTTATACGCAGATAGATGTTTTAGAATACAACAAGCGAAGTGACGGACTTGTTGGCGACAAAAAGGATTTTTTTGACAATCCAGAAGCTTATGTCTCGAACTTTTTACCCTACACCGAAGAAGCAGATGTTTTTATTGCAGGACATTTTTACGGTCAAGGGGCTCCGGCATTTTTTAAACTCCAAGACATTCAGGGTACTCATTTTAAAGTGTCTGTAATAGCAGATGTGAGCTGCGATATTGGTCACCCAATTCCAACAACCCTTAGGGCGAGTACCATTTCAGATCCAATTTATGGCATAGATAGAGAGACAGGTAAAGAAATAGATTTTATGCACCCAAATGCCATAGCTGTTATGGCAGTAGACAACCTTCCTTGTGAATTGCCAAGAGATGCCTCTGAGGGTTTTGGCGCTGCTTTTTTAACCCATGTAATTCCTGCATTTTTTAATGGAGATAAAGACGGTGTTTTAGCAAGGGCTCAAATGACCAAAAACGGAAAGCTCACAGATCGCTACAGCTATCTAGCGTCTTATGTCAATGGGAAATAGGCCTACTTAAGGCCCTTAACGGTTTTTCTGATAGCCACTAAATTGGTCAGTAGTCTTTCTAGGTGGTCTATATGAAGCATGTTCGCTCCGTCGCTTTTGGCGTTAGAGGGGTCAAAATGGGTTTCAATAAATATGCCGTCGGCTCCGGTAGCAATTCCGGCCCTTGCGATGGTTTCAATCATGTCTGGTCTGCCGCCAGTCACGCCGGAAGTTTGATTGGGTTGTTGTAAAGAGTGGGTTACATCTAATACAACAGGTGCGTAGGCTTTCATGGTGGGTATTCCCCTAAAGTCTACCACCATATCTTGGTAGCCAAACATGGTACCTCTGTCGGTAATGGCTACTTGATTATTTCCACTGTCCAATACTTTTTGAACGGCATGTTTCATGCTCTCTGGGCTCATGAACTGCCCCTTTTTAAGGTTCACTACTTTTCCTGTTTTAGCAGCTGCCACCACTAAGTCTGTTTGTCTTACTAAAAAAGCAGGTATCTGTAATACGTCTACGTATTGTGCGGCTAAAGCGGCATCTGATATTTCATGAATATCTGTAACTGTGGGTACGCCAAAGGTCTGAGATACTTTTTGTAAAATTTTTAAGGCCTTTTCATCTCCAATACCGGTAAAAGAATCTACCCTAGAGCGGTTGGCTTTTTTAAAACTTCCTTTAAAGATATAAGGAATCTCTAAAGCGTCTGTTATACGAACAATTTTCTCTGCAATTCTAAGCGCCATATCTTCTCCTTCAATGGCACAAGGACCAGATAAAAGAAAGAAATTATCACTTTTAGTGTGCTTAATCTGTGGAATTAAATCTAATTGCATAAGAACTGTTTTAAAGGGCAAAGATATTCCTTTTTTATCTATTTACACCCAAGGGTTTCTTTCACTCAGGCAAACTAATCCCGCAACGAACAGGCTTAAAACAATAAAAAAGCAAATTAATTACCCACCTGATTAAAAATAGGAGTATCTTTGCGCGCGCTTAGCGGAGCTAAGTAATCTATAAATAAGCACTTTATGTCTAATACAAAGAACATTGCCATTATTGCCCACGTAGACCACGGTAAAACTACCTTGGTAGACAAAATCATGTACCACTGTCAGTTATTTCGTGATAACCAACAAACAGGAGACCTCATTCTAGACAACAACGATTTAGAAAGAGAACGCGGAATTACCATTGTTTCTAAAAACGTTTCAGTTCAATACAAAGGAACTAAGATTAATATTATTGACACTCCAGGTCACGCAGATTTTGGTGGTGAAGTAGAACGTGTTTTAAACATGGCAGATGGTGTGTTGTTATTGGTAGATGCCTTTGAAGGACCAATGCCTCAAACTAGATTTGTATTACAGAAAGCCATTAACTTGGGATTAAAACCTTGTGTGGTGATCAATAAAGTAGACAAAGAAAACTGTACACCAGAAGAGGTACACGAAAAAGTCTTTGACCTCATGTATGAATTGGGTGCAGAAGAGTGGCAGTTAGATTTTCCAACTGTTTACGGTTCAGCTAAGAACAACTGGATGAGCGACGACCCTAAAAATATTACAGAAAATATAGAGCCCCTTTTAGATATGGTTATTGAGCATATTCCAACCTTTGAAGTGAAGGAAGGAAATACGCAAATGTTAATTACCTCTTTAGATTTTTCTTCATTTACGGGAAGAATCGCGATTGGTCGTTTACAGAGAGGGACTTTAAAAGAAGGCCAGCCCATTTCTTTGGTTAAAAGAGATGGAAGTATTGTGAAATCAAGAATTAAGGAATTGTATACTTTTGAAGGTTTGGGCCGTTTAAAAGTACCAGAGGTAATAGCTGGAGATATTTGTGCCCTAGTAGGTATTGAAGGATTTGAGATAGGAGATACTGTGGCAGATTTCGAGGCACCAGAAAAATTGGAGTCTATTGCCATAGATGAACCCACTATGAGTATGTTGTTTACTATTAACGACAGCCCATTCTTTGGAAAAGATGGAAAGTTTGTAACGTCTAGACACATCAAAGAGCGTTTGACCAGAGAGCTAGAGAAGAATTTAGCCCTAAGGGTAAACGAAACAGATTCAGCAGACAAGTTTTTGGTTTTTGGACGTGGGGTATTGCACCTTTCTGTACTTATTGAAACCATGAGAAGAGAAGGCTACGAGCTTCAGATTGGTCAGCCTCAAGTAATTATCAAAGAAATTGACGGTGTTAAATGTGAACCTATTGAGTTCTTGACTATTGACTTACCAGAATCAGTTTCTGGAAGGGCAGTAGAGATGGTTTCAATGAGAAAAGGAGAAATGACTTCTATGGAAGCCAAAGGAGAGAGAATGGTGTGTGAGTTTTTAATCCCTTCTAGAGGTATTATTGGGCTTAGAAACCAATTATTAACGGCTACTGCAGGTGAGGCTATTATGGCGCACAGGTTTTTGGAGTATCAGCCTATGAAAGGCGACATTCCAATGAGACAAAACGGATCACTAGTTTCTATGGAATTAGGAAAAGCCATCCCTTACTCAATAGATAAACTTCAGGATAGAGGTAAGTTTTTCGTAGATCCAGGAGAAGATATTTATGAAGGCCAAGTGATTGGTGAGAACTCTCGTGGAGACGACATGGCGGTTAACGTAACTAAAACAAAGAAGCTCTCTAACGTACGTTCTTCTGGAGCAGACGACAAGGCTAAGATTGTACCTGCTATTAAATTCTCTTTAGAAGAGGCTTTAGAATACATCCAAAAAGATGAATACGTAGAGGTAACACCAAAGTTCTTAAGGTTGAGAAAAATACACCTTACAGAAGTAGATAGAAAGAGAAATAAAATTGCCTAATCGCAATTTGAATGTATAGAAAAGGCCCGCTTTTAGCGGGCCTTTTTATTTTTAAAATAGTGATATGACTATTTCTGTACCGCGCCCATAGCCGCACCAATAATCCCCGCCTGATTTAAAAATTCAGCAGGCAAAATAGGGGTTTCAATAGAGATGTGTTCAGAAAATCGTTCCCAATCCTTGGAAGTTCCGCCCCCAACAATAATGAGGTCTGGTGCGCATATAATCTCTACGTATTCTAAAAAAGTATTGAATCGCTTGGCCCATCTTTTAAAGGAGAGCATTTCTTTTTCTTTGGCTGCCGCCGATGCCCACAACTCAATCTTATCGTAACTTTTATAAGGAATCTGTCCCAACTCAAAATTGGGAATGAGCTTCCCGTCTAGAAAAGCGCCACTGCCAAGTCCCGTTCCAATGGTGACCATCATGACCAGTCCTTTTTTGTCTTTACCGGCTCCAAAAGCCATTTCTGCAGTGGCTGCAGCGTCTGCATCATTGTTTACAAATACCTTAGCGCCTGTATGTCTTTCAAAAAGACCAATGATATTAACGCCTACCCATGATTTGTGAAGGTTTCCTTTGCTCTTGCAAATGCCTTTTTTTACAATACTGGGAAAACCCACGCCAATGGGTCCTGAATAATCGAAGTGTTTGGCAATTTGTGCTACTACCTCTGCCATTTCTTCTGGCTTTCTGGAGCTAGGTGTAGGGATTCTAAACCGATCTGTAAGCATGGCCCCAGTTTGTGTATTGACCAATGCGCCTTTAATTCCCGAACCTCCAATGTCTATTCCTAGTACTTCCATGTATGCGTAGTGCTTTAGCAAAACAAAGAAACAAAAAAAATATCACAGCGCTTTTTGAACCACCTCAAAGATTTTGCTGTCTTCGCATTTTAGGGTTTTGAAGGGGAATTTTAAAAGCAGTGCATAGTCATGGGTGACCATTAAAATGGTTTTGCCATTTTGGTGAATCTCTGTGAGGACTTTCATGACCTCTGCACTTGTTTGAGGGTCTAGATTTCCAGTAGGTTCATCTGCTAAGATCAATTCAGGGTCATTGAGTAGCGCCCTGGCAATGGCAATTCGTTGTTGCTCCCCGCCGGAGAGTTCGTGGGGGTATTTAAAGCCTTTGGTTTTCATGCCTACTTTATCCAATACATCATTGGCTTTTTCTTCCATCCTTAAAGTGTCTGTCCAGCCGGTAGCTTTGAGTACAAAGAGCAGGTTGTTTAAAACAGATCTGTCTGGAAGGAGTTTAAAGTCTTGGAATACAATGCCTATTTTACGCCTTAGAAAAGGAATATCGGCCTCTTTGAGGCCAACCAAATTAATGCCTACAATATGGCCAGAGCCCTGCTTTAGAGGAATTTCTCCGTAAAGCGTTTTCATTAGGCTGCTCTTTCCGCTTCCTGTTTTTCCAATCAGGTAAGTGAAAGTCCCTTTTTCTAGGCGAAGGGAAACATCCTGAAGGACCATATTTTGATCCTGAAAAATTGTCGCGTGTTGAATGTCTAAAATTGGCGTGGGCATCTGTTAAAATTGTGGATATAAATGTACTAAGTTCTTTTGTAACCCGCTCTAGGTTTTTTAATTTTCCGTTCCTTTATACTTTAATTAAAAATGAAGCGTTTAGATTGTGAGTTCCCTTTTTAATAGTGTTATGTCCATGAGATTGTCTCTTTTTAGTCGTTGTTTATTAGTGCTGTTATTAGCACCTATCTCCCTTTTAGCACAAGTTCATTTAGGAGATTCTAATGCCCAACAACAGTTGAATGTGGCCCAACAATGGCTTCAAGGCAAACGCTATTCTGTGGTGGCAGCGATAGTGGTTGATTTAAAAGACCATCCAGATAAAGTGGTGGCCCAAAAAGCGGCAGAAATAGAGGTGTTGGCTGCCATTGGCATGGAAGATTCTAAAGCCATATCTCTCGCCTCAGATTTTGTAAAAAACTACCCGAATGCCTTAGGGGCCAATCAGATTTATTTTAAAGCAGGGGGGGCTTTTTTTAAGGTAGGCCAATATTCAAAAGCATTGCCTTGGTTTCAAAAAGTCACTATTGGAGGTCTTTCCACAAAGGAACAACAGGATTATTATTTTTATTATGGCTATTGTAAATTCGCGAGTAAAGACTACAAAGCCGCTGAAGATCTGTTTAGTAAAATATTAGTTAGCAGCGATTATGCAAAAGCAGTTGTTTATTACAAAGCCTATATGGCCTATGCTTCTGGAGATTATAAAATTGCTAAGGATTTGTTTCAAAGTGATTTTTCAGGTTTAAAAACAGACAGGCTTCCTTATTTTATGGCCGACATTTATTTTAGAGAAGGCAACTATCAGTCTGCCATTCAGTCTGCAATAGGCTACTTGCCCAAGGCCAATAGATCGGAAGTCTCCCAGTTGAGTAAGGTATTAGGAGAGGCGTATTTTAGCCTTCAGCAGTATGAAAAAGCCATCCCGTATTTACTAGATTATAGGGGAAATAGAAGGGTTTGGCGTGCAGAGGATTACTATCAATTAGGGTATTGTTATTATATAACGGGCCAATCAAAAGAAGCCATTGCCCAGCTCAATAAGATTCTCAGTCAAGAAACAGATTTGGTTCAGAACGCTTATTATTTGTTGGCTGCAGCTTATTTAAAAGAAGGCCAAAAATCGCAGGCACTCAATGCATTTAAGCGAGCGGCAGACCTTAATTTTAACATAGAAATTCAAAAAGAAGCCCGCTATAATTATGCTCAAATCAGCTATGAAATTGGGAACCCTTATGCATCCCTTCAGGAAGTTTTTGACCAATTTATCAGGGCTTATCCCAAAGATTCAAGAACAGCATCACTAGAGGAATTACTTCTGGAGGCCAGTTTGTCAGAGGGGGACTTCAAGGGCGCTTTGGCGCTTTTGGCCCAACGGAATCCAAACGATATAAAGGCCAGACAACAGATAGGCTTACAGGCAGGACTCATGGCCATTGACCAAAAGCAAATGACTTTGGCTCAAGGCTATTTTGAGGCACTTATTGCCCTAGACACCTATTCAGAAGCAGCGGTAGAAGCGCTTTTTTGGCAGTCCGAACTAGCCCTAAGAACCTATGCGTATTCTAATGCATTTGACTATTTAGCAGCCATAAAAAATGAATCGCTATTGCCGGATCGATTGCGCTTGTTACTCCCCTACCAAAAGGGATATGCTTTTTTTAAAACAAAAGAATTTACAAAGGCCATTACTGCTTTTAAGCAATTTTTAAGCCAGACCCAGTCAATGACTGAATTGGAGACAGAGCGTAACCAAGCAGCCCTGAGAATAGCAGACGCCTATTACAGCAGTGGCCAATTTTCAAAAGCCATTTCTAGTTATGTATCCGTAGCGCGGGAGCAGCCCCAAGCAGTCCCTTATGCTTTATTCAACGAGGCTATGGCACAAGGATTAAATGGAAACACAGCAAAAAAAATAGCCTTATTGGTATCCTTTTCTACCCGTTTTCCAGGGCACAGTTATCTGCCAAAAGTCTATTTAGAATTGGGACTTAGTGAAGCAGCACAAGAAAGAAACTCAGAGGCAATCACTTATTTTGACCTTCTTATAAAGGAATTTCCCAATAGTGACCTACTGCCTCAGGCCATGCTTAGAAAAGGATTGTTACAGTTTAATTTATCACAAGCAGACGCGTCTTTAAAAACACTCCAAGACTTGGTGAATCGTTTTCCAAAATCGGCTTCTTTTTCTCAAGCTGTTTCTGCAGCCAAACGAATTTATATTGATCAGGGGCGTTTAAGTGATTACAGAAAATGGGTGGGCCAGTTTAATTTGCCCCAAGAATCTGAAGCCTCTTTAGAAAAACAGACCTATGATCAATTAAACAGGACTTTGGGATCTCTGAGTCAAGCAGAACAAATCAGCAAATTCGAACAGTATTTAAAAGATTTTCCCAATGGAGCAAATGCTTTAAGTATCAGTTATAATTTAGCGCTTTTATATACCGAGACAGCTCAAGATAGCAAAGCATTTCCGCTTTATGATATTGTTGCCAAGGCACAGTCTATAAACGCAGAAGCAGCTTTAGTGGCTTATATAAAACTGCAATTAGAAAACGGCTTAGGGGAAAATCCAGAAACCCCTTTAAAACAATTGTTGTCTAGGTCACAAGACCCAGCGAACAAGGCCTATGCCTTGTCTAATCTCATGCGTTTGAGTTATGAGGACCAATCTTTAGAAGCTGCCTTAACCTATGCCCAAGAGGTTATGGCTCTTGCTGAGGTGCCAGAAGAAATAAAGCAAGACGCACAAATTATGTTGGCTAGAGGAGCAAATAATAAAGGAGATACTCAAGCGGCCATTGCAGCTTATGAATCACTTAGAGGTTCCGCTTCAGGGGCCTTGGTGGCAGAATCTTTGTATTGGCTGGCCTACTATAAAAATGCGTCGGCAAATTATGAGGCTTCCAATGAATTGGTGCTTGAACTGGCCAGTGATTATGGGTCCTTTAAGTTGTGGTCTGCTAAAGGGCTGTTGCTTATGGGAGATAATTTTTATGCTTTAGAAGATTTATTTCAGGCCCAGTATTTGTGGCAGAATGTATTAGAAAATTTTCCACAATACCCAGAATTAATTAGGGAAGCAGAAACAAAAATAGCCCAATTAGAAGACGCCAAATTAAATGATGATACAGATGCTTAAACAGAATATATACTTTTTAGGGTTCTTTTTATTGGCTTCAAACCCTCTTTTGGCTCAGGACCAAAACATTGGCACAGAGTCTGTGACTGTGGTGAAGAACTATGCGCCAGTCATTTTAATAGGGGCTAAGCCCCTTATAGCACCAATCCTGAAACAGCTTTCTTGGGACAAAAAAAGAACCCTAGTGTACCCCATTAAAGAATTTCCTGTGGCGTCTAATTTTACCCCACAGCTTGCAGCCCCAGATGCTTTGCCCTCTGAGAAAGCGCCAAAGACATATAATACCTTAGTCCATTTAGGTTTAGGGAGTAGGAGTACGGCAGAACTTTGGGCAGACAGTCAGATAAAAAAATCTAGATACAGCCATATTGGACTGCAACTCATGCACAACAGCATGTTACAAGACCTACCTGCTGTAGATTGGGACAGCAATTTTTTTAACACCCAATTAATGGGGCGTTATCATTTTTCCAAACGTAAAAAACATTACCAGGCTGGGGCGTCGCTCCAACATATGGCCTATTCCTGGTATGGAATGCCAATCATGCAAGGCGGAATAGCGCAGCTGTCCATAGCGGTTCCGGTATATGATTTGCAACAAAACTATTTCTCTTCTGAAATCTTTGGATCTTTTAGTCAAGACAAAGGCGCGTTGGAGTCCTTGAGTATCATGGGGGGCGATTTTAGAGATGCCACCCAATCCAACGCCCAGAAAATTAATGTTCATGGGAATGGACGCTTAATGCTTGGAGATAAACCACTGTTTTGGAATGCCAGTTACAACTTTAGGGGAGGGCAGTTTAATACCCCACCCTTGTCTTCTTTTGATCAAAGCAATGGATTGGACTACCAATTCCATAAACTGGCCTTAAATCCTGTTATTGAATTGGCTGGCGCCGATGCCTTGTTTAAGCTAGGATCAAAAATAATCTACTCCAATGGGCTAAAAATTTACCCAGATATTTATGGACAATACGCCCTTTTGACAGATTTCGTTACTGCTTTTGCCAGTCTTAGCGGAGATTTTAACTTAAATGATTACGCCTCATTTGTTATGGAGAATCCCTTTGTGTCTCCTTCCCTAGAAGTGCTTCCTTCTGACCAGCGTTATGCATTTGAATTAGGTATAAAAGGAGGGGGGTCTGCTTTTTCTTACGCCTTGTCCTGGATGGAAAACAGCACAAACAACCAGGCATTGTTTGTTCAGAATCCCAAGAATTATTTAAATACATTTGAGAAACAATTTAATTATGGCAATAGTTTTGAGGTGGTCTATGATGCAATAGATACCCAGCGCTTGGGCGTTTCTATAGCAGCTGCTCCATTGCAGGGCTTAAGCCTTTCTGGACACTACCACCGTTTTAATTATACTAGCGCATCAGCCCAAGAGGCTTGGCATTTACCCAAAGAAAGCGCGAGAATTCAGTTGGAATACGACTTTTTAACCCGATTTACATTAAATGGCTCCTGGAATTATACAGGAGTGAGGACTGCCAGGTCCAGTCAGATGGTGCAATTTGTTGTTCCTGGACCATTGCCTTCTGAAGTTTTCGAATTGCCAGGATTTCACAGATTAGACGCTCAATTGTATTATCAGGCCAATGAAAGGCTGTCTGTTTTTGTCAAAGGCAGTAACCTCACAGGCAGTACCTATGCACTCTGGTCTGGTTTTGTTGCTCCCCCGAGGATTGTAATGGCAGGAGCACAGTACCGATTTGATTTATAGGTTTTCTTTTTGACCTCAGTTCCCTATCTTTAGTTGCTTTTAGCAGTGTATTTAAATTATTAAACCAAACCCCTATAACATGACATTGTACAAATCTTTATTTTTTATTGCAATTACTGCACTAGCCGTTGGCTGTAGCCCTAAAGAGTCTGTAGACCTTTTGGTGGTGAACGCCAAAGTTTATACTGTAGATGATGCTCAAAAGACCGCTACTGCTTTTGCCGTACACCAGGGTCGTTTTGTTGCTGTAGGTGAGACAGAAACGCTCCAAAAGCAGTATAAAGCTTCAAATGTTATAGATGCCCAAGGTAAAGCCGTTACGCCCGGATTGATTGACGCCCATTGTCATTTCTACGGTTTGGGGCAAAACCAACAAGTGGTAGACTTGGTGGGGACAAAAAGTTACCAAGAAGTACTGGACAGGGTAGTGGCATTCCACGACGAAAAACCTGCAGTATTTATTAGAGGTAGGGGATGGGATCAGAATGACTGGGAAGAAAAAAAATACCCTACTAAAGATGCATTGGACGCCTTGTTTCCAGATACACCAGTTGCCTTAGAACGGGTAGACGGACATGCGTATTTAGTGAACCAGGCCGCATTGGATTTAGCTGGAATTACTATAGATACTGAGGTAGTTGGAGGGAGTATAGAAAAGGAAAACGGCACACTTATAGGGATATTGGTAGACAATCCAATGGCACTCGTAGACGCTGTTATGCCAAAGCCAACGGTACAAGATATAGTTACCGCCTTAAAAGACGCACAGCGTATTGCCTTTTCTTACGGGTTAACCACTGTAAATGACGCTGGTTTGAATAGGGATGTCATAGAAATCATAGACAGTTTACACCAAACGGGAGACCTTAAAATGAGGATTTATGCCATGGTGAGTAACAGTCCAGAAAATTTAGATTACTTCTTGCCTAAAGGTGTTATTGAGACTCCAAGACTTAGGGTGGGGAGTGTCAAAGTATATGCAGACGGAGCGCTTGGATCTAGGGGAGCTACCCTTAGGGAAGCTTATTCAGATAGAGACCACCACTTTGGTGCTATGGTCACAGGTGTTAAAGAGATTGAAGCTTTGGCCAAAAGAATTGCAGCCACTGATTATCAGATGAATACCCATGCTATTGGAGACTCTGCAAACATTGTAGTACTTCGTGCCTATGCAGAGGCACTAGTAGGAACTACTGACAAGCGGTGGAAAGTAGAACACGCTCAAATTATCAGTCCTCAAGATTTTGATTATTTTAATGGGGGGATTATCCCATCAGTACAACCCACACATGCAACCTCAGACATGTACTGGGCAGAAGACCGTCTGGGTTCAAAACGAATGGCAGGGGCTTACGCTTTTAAGACTTTGTTAGACAAGGCTGGAACAATAGCTCTTGGTACAGATTTTCCTGTAGAGCAGGTTAGCCCTTTCTTGACTTTTTTAGCAGCAACAGCCAGGCAAGATACTTCGGGTTATCCTGAGGGTGGTTTTCAGATTCAAGATGGCTTGACTAGAGAAGAAACTTTAAAAGGGATGACCTTGTGGGCGGCTTATTCGAATTTTCAAGAAGCAGAACGCGGGAGTATTTCAGTAGGTAAAATGGCAGATTTTGTCTTGTACCAGCAAGATATGATGGAAGTGCCTTTAATCGAAGTCCCTAATACGCAAGTTTACAGGACCTATGTGGGAGGAGAATTGGTGCACGAATAAATTGGCTTACTTATAGCTATAAAAAAAGGCGCTTTTAAAGCGCCTTTTTTTATTGTTAGATAGGATGCTACTGCATTGAAATGGGTAAGTGAACCCTTGTGGTGTTCCAGCCCATTGACAATTGTAGGTTGTCATTTTCCTCATGGAATACCATGCTAAAATACTCTAAAGCCTCTGAATCTTCACTGACAATGGCTTTAACCCTTAAAACGTCTGCTTTTTCGTCATAAGAGTAAGACCCCCATTGATTGAGATTGCTATTTAAAATGATGGTCCAGCTATTTTCACCAGGAATAGTAAACAAAGCATAGGTACCTGCTTTCACGTTTTCACCACCAAACACTACATCTTGGTAGAAAGTAATTTCAGAGGCTTCGTTGGCACCTGTTCTCCAAACAGCGCCATTAGGTGCTAAGGTACTTAACGACCTACTTTTCAGTTGAGGTCTGTTGTAAATAACCCTCATTTTTTTGTTGGCGTCCATGTGTTTCGCAGGAAACCAGGCAATGTCCATAGGGCTTGCGTCTAATTTCCCAAAGTCTTGAGCACTTAGGTTGCTGCTCCATAGGAGACTAAAAAGGCAAAGGCTGTAAAATAAGTTTGTTTTCATAATGAGTGTTTTATTGGTGTTTACTTTTTTGTATTAAAATTTAGGATACTAAGTTCCGCATTTAAAACGAATATTGAAAGCGCAGCTTTCAAATGTAAGTTCACTAAGCTGTTATAAGCTTATTTGCTATCTATTTTATGCTAATTGATCTATTAAAGTAATAAATTGTAATTAAATAGATCTTTTTGGTTTTATAAATTAATGTTTTTGTTCATTTTTGTTGTCTCATTAAATAAATAACAATTATGTGTGGTATTGTATGTGCCTTTGATTTAAAACAAACTGCTGGAGATTTAAGGCCTCAGTTGTTAGAAATGTCTAAAAAAATTCGTCACAGAGGTCCGGATTGGAGTGGTATTTATGACCATGAGAATGCGATTATGGCCCATGAACGATTGGCTATTGTAGATCCAGCTTCTGGAAAGCAGCCACTGCTCAATGCAGACGGTTCTTTGGTATTGGCAGCCAATGGAGAGATATACAACCACCGTGAGTTAAGGGCTCAATTTGAGGGCAAATACGATTTTAAAACACAGTCCGATTGTGAAGTTATTTTGGCACTCTACCAAGAAAAAGGAGTGTCTTTCCTAGATGAGTTGAATGGAATTTTTGGCTTTGCGATTTACGACGCACAAAAAGATGAATATTTTATTGCCAGGGATCATATGGGGATTATCCCATTGTATATTGGATGGGATATTCACGGCACCTTTTATGTGGCTTCTGAATTAAAAGCATTGGAAGGGGTGTGCTCTAAAATAGCATTATTCCCTCCAGGTCATTATATGCATTCCAGTGATGGTGAAATGGTCAGGTGGTACGAAAGAGAATGGATGGACTATGAGGCAGTAAAGGACAATGAAACCAGTATTCAGGAGATTAAAGATGCTTTGGAAGCGGCGGTGCACAGACAGCTCATGTCTGACGTTCCTTATGGAGTGCTTTTATCTGGGGGTTTAGACTCTTCAGTGACGTCTGCGATAGCCAAAAAATACGCCCAAAAAAGGATTGAGTCGGGAGATACTACAGACGCTTGGTGGCCTCAATTACACTCTTTCTCTGTAGGCTTAGAAGGCTCTCCAGATTTAGCAGCAGCAAGGAAAGTGGCCGATCATATTGGTACGGTACACCATGAAATAAAGTTTACCATCCAAGAGGGTTTAGATGCTATTAAGGATGTGATTTACAACTTAGAAACCTATGATATTACCACCATTAGAGCTTCTACGCCTATGTATCTTATGGCTAGGGTGATTAAATCTATGGGTATTAAAATGGTGTTGTCTGGCGAGGGCGCCGACGAGCTTTTTGGTGGGTACCTTTACTTTCATAAGGCGCCGTCTGCTAAAGATTTTCACGAGGAAACCGTTCGTAAATTAGACAAACTTCATATGTATGACTGCCTTCGTGCCAATAAATCATTGGCTGCTTGGGGAATTGAAGGAAGGGTGCCATTCTTGGATAAAGAATTCATGGATGTGGCCATGAGAATTAACCCAAAAGACAAAATGATTAATGGGGAGCGCATGGAGAAATGGGTGCTGCGTAAGGCTTTTGAAGCATATTTGCCAGAATCTGTTGCCTGGCGTCAAAAAGAACAATTTTCTGATGGTGTTGGATACGATTGGATAGACACCCTAAAAGAAGTTGTTGCAGAAGCTGTTACGGACGAGCAGTTGGCCAACGCGTCTTATAGGTTCCCATTGCAAACCCCTACATCTAAAGAAGAATTTTATTACAGGTCTATATTTGAGTCTCATTTCCCCTCAGATGCTGCGGCGCTTTGCGTTCCATCTGTTCCGTCTGTTGCTTGTAGCACACCTATAGCATTGGAATGGGATGAAGCGTTTAAAAACATGAATGATCCTTCAGGTAGGGCAGTGGCCAAAGTGCACTCAGATGCCTACAGTAAATAAATTTATTTAAACAATGGTTCGGGAGTTATTTCTGATATTAAAGCCTTTCATAACGAAGGGCTTTTTTGTTCTCTATATTTGTTTTAAACCCTTCATTTTCCACAATAATTGTTAATAACTTAGGGGCTTCTAAACCATATTAAACCCCCATTTGATAGGCTATTGGTTATATTTGTAGGATTGCTTAATAAATAAACAAATAACGCTTAGGATTTATGAGTGAAGAACTTGAAAAAAAGAATTATTCTGCAGATAGTATTCAGGCCCTAGAGGGTATGGAGCATGTTAGAATGCGTCCTTCCATGTATATTGGAGATGTAGGGACTAGGGGGTTGCACCACTTGGTTTATGAGGTAGTAGACAACTCTATTGATGAGGCTATGGGAGGTCACTGTGACACTATTACCATAGATATAAATGAAGACAATTCCATTTCTGTCACAGATAACGGTAGGGGTATTCCTGTAGGAATGCACAAAAAAGAAGGGGTTTCTGCCTTACAGGTGGTGATGACCAAGATTGGTGCTGGAGGAAAATTTGACAAAGATTCTTATAAAGTCTCTGGAGGTCTTCACGGTGTGGGGGTCTCTTGTGTGAACGCACTTTCTGTAAAGCTGCAAGCCACAGTTTATGTAGATGGTAAGATTTGGGAACAAGAATACGAAAGAGGTAAAGCTGTTTATCCTGTAAGGTCTATTGGAGAAACTGACAAGAGTGGGACTACTGTGACTTTCTGGCCAGACCCAACCATTTTTACCCAAACGGTTGAGTACAGTTATGAGACGCTTTCTAATAGAATGCGTGAGTTGTCTTACTTAAACAAAGGGGTTAAGCTAACGATCACAGATAAGAGACAAAAAGAAGAAGATGGTTCTTTTGTGAGCGAAGTATTTTATTCGGATGAAGGACTTAAAGAATTTATTAAATTCTTGGACGGAAATAGAGAGCAACTGATTAAAAACGTCATTTCTATAGAAGGAGAAAAAAATGGGATTCCTGTAGAGGTAGCCATGGTTTACAATACTTCTTATACAGAAAACCTTCATTCTTATGTGAACAACATTAATACCCATGAGGGTGGAACACACCTCTCAGGATTTAGAAGGGGTTTAACCACTACTTTAAAGAAATATGCTGACGCTTCTGGTTTGTTGGACAAGCTAAAATTTGAAATTTCTGGAGACGACTTTCGCGAAGGGCTCACAGCTATTATTTCAGTTAAAGTAGCGGAACCTCAATTTGAAGGACAAACCAAGACCAAACTAGGGAATAGAGAAGTGTCTGCTGCAGTGAGTCAGGCGGTCTCTGAAATGTTGGCTAATTATCTGGAGGAGAATCCAGACGACGCCAAAATCATTGTTCAAAAAGTAGTTCTAGCCGCTCAAGCAAGACATGCTGCAAATAAAGCCAGAGAAATGGTGCAGCGTAAGACGGTGATGAGTATTGGCGGTTTACCTGGTAAACTATCAGATTGTTCAGAACAAGATCCAAGTTTGTGTGAGGTATTCCTAGTAGAGGGAGACTCCGCAGGTGGAACGGCCAAACAAGGACGTGACAGGAATTTCCAAGCAATTTTACCTTTAAGAGGTAAAATTTTGAATGTGGAAAAAGCCATGCAACACAGGGTGTTTGACAACGAAGAAATCAAAAATATTTATACTGCTTTAGGGGTTTCTATTGGGACAGAAGAAGATTCTAAGGCCCTTAACTTGGATAAATTAAGGTATCATAAAGTAGTTATCATGTGTGATGCAGACGTAGATGGAAGCCACATTGAGACCCTAATCTTAACATTCTTTTTCCGTTATATGAGGGAGCTCATAGATGGAGGGCATGTATATATTGCCACCCCACCGCTATATTTGGTGAAAAAAGGCGCTAAAAAGCGTTATGCTTGGAACGACAAAGAGCGTGATGCTATAGCTGAGGAGTTTAACGGCTCGGTAAGTATCCAACGATACAAGGGTCTTGGAGAAATGAATGCGGAGCAATTGTGGGACACTACTATGAATCCGGAATTCAGAACATTAAGACAGATTACCATAGACAATGCCACGGAGACGGATAGGACTTTCTCTATGCTAATGGGAGACGAAGTACCGCCTAGAAAAGAATTTATCGAGAAAAATGCTGTGTATGCTAATATTGACGCATAATCAGAAAAATTATAAACATATAAATTAGAATTAGAATGAAGATTACAGTGGTAGGAGCAGGTGCTGTTGGTGCAAGTTGCGCAGAGTATATTGCTATAAAAGATTTTGCCTCAGAAGTAGTGTTGGTAGACATTAAGGAAGGTTATGCAGAAGGGAAGGCGATGGATTTAATGCAAACGGCTTCTTTGAATGGTTTTGACACAAAAATTACAGGAACGACTGGTGATTATAGCAAAACAGCTGGGAGTCATTTAGCGATCATTACCTCTGGTATTCCAAGAAAACCCGGAATGACAAGAGAAGAACTTATTGGTATTAATGCTGGGATTGTGAAGACTGTGGCCCA
>Ga0181601_10002175_pt1 | contig 16791 bp, 10 predicted proteins | sample 041ome_8_FD_133020 | JGI IMG/M metagenome (GOLD analysis project Ga0181601, IMG submission 133020) | Coastal salt marsh microbial communities from the Groves Creek Marsh, Skidaway Island, Georgia - 041407BS metaG (megahit assembly) | ecosystem: Environmental > Aquatic > Marine > Intertidal zone...
CCCAGAGGTTGGAGTTGAAGGCGAAGCCAGGTTCCCAGGGAGCGCCGGCGTCGATCCAGCGAGCCATGAGGGCAACCTCGTCTGCTGGGATCGGCTCACCGTCGGCGGGCATCCGTTCGTCTGGATCGGCGGAACGGATCCGGCGGAGCAGTTCACTGGCGTCGCTCTCGCCAGGCACGATGCCCGCGAGGCCTGAGTCACCGCCGGCCAGCACCGCCTCGCGGGTGTTGAGCGAGTAGCCACCTTGACGGGCGTCTCCGATGTGACACTCGCCGCAGTGCTTCTCCAGCAGCGGCACGATCTCGTGCACGAAATCGATGCCCTCGGCCCATCCACTGACAGCAGTCAGGGAGAGGGCCAGGGCAACGAGGCCAAGAGGCCGTTTCTTACTTCCGGAACCGACGGTCATTCTGCTTGTCCCGCGAGAGCGTGTAGGCGAGCAGGTCGAGCACCTCTTCTTCGCTGAGCGTATCGAGCAGGCCCGCCGGCATCAGTGACTGGTTGGCTGGAAGCAGCTCTTCAATCTCCTCGCGATTGATCTCAACATACTTCGTGGCATCTTCTGGATCGGTGACGATCACGATCCGATCTGGGAACTCAGCAACGATGCGACCGCTGACCACTTTGCCGTCGACGGTCTGCACCACGCTGGCCTTGTACTGATCAGAGACCACCTTGCTCGGCTCAACCATCGCTTCGACAAGGTCCTTCAGCTGGAAGCGGCCGCCTGCCTGCGTGAGGTCAGGGCCGGTGGCTCCTCCGTCTTCGCCGAAGCGATGGCAGACCACGCAGCGGGCAGCGGCGAAGGTCCGCTTGCCATGCTCAAAGTTACGGCCACTGTCGAGGCTCTTGGCAGCCAGAGCCAGCACCTCATCGGTGGTCCACTTGCGGCCAGGGCCCTCAGGCTTCGGCAGCGGCGGAGGCGTGTAGGGCTTGCGAATGCCGAGGGTCTCCAGGGCCATCTTCTCGGTATCACTGAGCGTGGCCAGGTTTTCATTCTCGATGTTCAACAGGAACTTGCGGTAACTGTTGCCACCAGCCCATTCCCGCGCCCTGCCAAACCAGGCGAAGTAGCCGCTGCGATCAGCGTCGGTCCAGTGCTCCTTTTCGGCCACCGTTCGCAAGGCGTAGGCATAGTGGATCTGGAGGAGGTCACCACGCTTCTCCAAGGCCTCCCGCACTGCTGAGCCGTAGCCTGCGTTCCGCTGAATCAGCTGGCGGAGGTCGTCTTCATTTGGGGCGAGGTTGGTCGATGCTGCGGAGTCGGTCGGCGCGGCAAGCATGCCGACAAGCTTGGTCACGATGCCGGGAGCCCGCACTGCCACCAGCAGGCTTGAGGCCGCCCGATCGAGATCAAACGATCCTGAGGGAAACACAGGGGCGACGCGGGCAGCAATCCGCTGCTTCCACTCGGCCGACGGCTCGCCAAGTCGCACGAGAGCGAGCTCGTAGGCACGCACGAGGTCGATCCTGGTGGCCGTATCGACATCAGATGGATCGATCGCTTCAAGCGCCGTCAGGACGGCAGCCTGGCTGGTGGGCTCGGCCTGCCGGGCCACGGCGACCGCTGCCGTGATGCGGGCGAGTGGCTGCTGAGAGGCGAGGGCCTCGTCCTGCCAGAGCTCAATCGGCTGATGCTCCAGTGCGATGCGAGCGGCATAGCGGATGAAGCGATCGGGATGACCGAGCAACGGTAGGGCTTTCTCGATCGCACCCCGCGAGTCAGCAACACGGTGATGCAGGGCCTCAAGCTCACGACGGAGCTGCCGCTCGGCGGCTCCCGCGGCGTCATGGGCATCGACTGGATCGGTTGCCGCGTCACCGGTGTAGGTCACGCGATAGAGTTCGCTCTGGCCACCCCGGCCACCGACGGTGAAGTAGAGTGCCCCATCATGGCCGACGGTCATGTCGGTCAGCGGTAGCGGTGTCCGCGAGACGAACTCTTCCTTTGTGCCACGGTAGCTCGCGCCGTCCGGCTCAAGGTGGATCGCATACATCGTGCCGAAGGTCCAGTCACAGATGTAGAAGGCCTTTTGATACTTGGCTGGGAAACGGGTGCCGTAGCCGAAGCCTGCGCCGACCGGAGAGCCAGGACCGATGTCAACAATCGCCGGGAGGCTGTCGGGGAAACGTGGCGACCACTTGGCTGTCCCACTTCGCCAGCCGAGTTCGCTGCCGCTGGTGGCATGATTCACACGGGTGGGCCGATACCAGGGCGTGCCGAAATCCCACTCCATGTCAGCGTCGTAGGCAAAGAGTTCGCCGTCGGCGTTGAAGGCGAAGTCGTAGGGGTTGCGGTAGCCGGCGCTCCACAGCTCCCAGGTCTTGCCATCTGGATCGGTGCTCACGATGAAGCCGCCCGGAGCAAGCCGGCCGGTGGCATGGCCATTGCCGTCCCACATGCGGGCGATCACGGTGTCTTCATCCCAGTTGGCCGGCAGGCGGCTCGATGCGTCGTCGCCAAGAGTCACTCGCCGCTGGGTCTCACGGATCCCACCCATTGTCTGAGGATCAGTGACGTTGGTGACCTCAAAGGGCGGCTCGGTGTGGTTGCCGCAGATGATGAACAGCTTCTCCCCATCAGGCGAGAGCAGGATGTTGTGGGGGCCATGTTCGCCGCCGCCGTTGAACGTCCGCAGCTTCTCGACGGCGTCGAGGGTGTCGTTGCCATCAGAGTCGGTGACACGGTAGAGGCCGCTGCCCGTGCCGCCGTTGCAGACGACGTAGAGGGCGTCAAAGGCCCACAGCAGACCTTGAGCACCGGTGATCTCGGCCGGAATCTTCTCCACGATCGTTTCAGTGGAGCCATCGAGGGACGCTGGCGTGATCCGCACGAGGCCCTTGTTGCCCTGGTCGCTGGCGATCAGTCGTCCCTTGGGGTCGGTGGTCAGCGAGACCCAGCTACCGAGCTCGTCCTGCGGCACCACGAACAGCCGCTCCACCGCGAAGCCCGCAGGCACGGCAAAGCCAACGGGTGGAGGTGCGGAGGCCGCGCGGGCAAGTACGTTGCCCCAAGGCTGGCTGCCGGCTGCTCCGACCACACGGATGTCGACGGCCTTCTCACCGGCGGCCTCCTCCGAGGCTGTCCAGGATTCGTCTGTCTCAATGATGCGGGTCTTGCCGCCGGCATCGGTCATCACCAGCCGGCAGCAGAAGCCGGCGGCCCCCCCGGCGTTGGTCACGATGGCGGTGAGTTCGTTGTCACCGTCGGTGAGCGCATCGGTCACATCGACGGCCACAGGCTGCTCCCATGCATCGCTGCGGGCCACTTCTTTTCCGTTGACAAGCAGCCGCATCTGGTTGTCGCAGGTGGCGACCAGGACCGCCTGCGTACCGCTGCCGCTAAATGCTTTTGTCAGACGGTAGCGGGTGTTGTTGTCCGGGCCCCAGATCCAAGGAGCGTTGCCAGGTTCTGGCAAGGTGACCTCAGCGGCGTCAGGCGTTGCGGTGGCCACTGGCTGGGGTTCGGCCTTCCGTGCCCAGGTGGTCGCGTCTTCAGCCGCTGCGGAAAGAACAGCCGTGGAGAGTACAGCGATCGAGGCGAGCGCCGCCGGTAGCGTGACTGCACACCGGCAGACGCACGAAGTTCGAACAAACAACGAACGCATAGAAACACCCCTCGAACCAGTTGCCAACGACCTCACGCATTCCGAGATAGCAGTGCATCGCGTAGCTGAGGTCAGCCAGAGAAGCCCGCACGGAGACTCCCCCTCAGCCCCTCATAATAATCCGCTCTGCGTGCCCTCCCAAGAGAAACATCCGCCGCAGCCGTCGGCGAGTGCGTGTTCCCGGGCGTGCTGCTGACTCGGTTCTGTCACGAGCCCACGAAGTCCCTCAGGTCATGAGCCCACGAAGTCCCTCAGGTCATGAGTCTGTCGGCGTGACAGGAATCTGCACTTCGGAGACCTTGAAGAAGTTCGGCACAAAGGGGCTGTTGTAGCCGAGGGTTCGCGGGGCCCCCGCCGGCTTCCACTCGGGATGTTCGGAAAGCCAGGCCTCAAGCTTGGCGTAGCCCCGACGAAATGTTTTGTCGTCATACGCTCCACGCAGGCCGATCGAAACCACCTGCATCGCAGCAATGTCTTCAACCATCACGTTGGGGTCGTTGCTGTCGGCACCGGGTGTGCCGATCGCGGTGCTGCCGTAGAGGAAGGCCATCGAGTCGGGGTCACGGCTCGGCGTCCCAGCCTCGTCCGACCAGCTCATCTCCACAGGCGCCGTCATCTTGATCTCGTTGCGTTCGATGTGGCGGAAGAGCTTCATGAACATCCCGTCACTACCATCTTTGGCAGTGACCCGAGCCAAGCGATGGGCTGGATAGGTCTTCAGGATCACCTCATCGACCGGACCCGGCTGTGGAAAGCCCTGCGGTAACGAGGCCTCCGAGACCATCCAGGGCTTCTTCGGCTGCTGCGCCACGTCAGTCTCCTGGGCAATCAGGACAAGCGGTCCCGCGAGCATCACAGCGGCTGAGGCCGCAATGCCTTTGAACAGCACCCGAGCAGATGGTCGCATTGCAACGCCTCGCAGACACAGCATGAGAGGAAAAGAATCAGGAAACCCAACCTTTAAGTGTAGACAGGTCGCACCAACACGGCCCTGCCTGTACCGAGTATCTGCTCCCCTCAAGGCCTCCAGTCAGAGCTTCTTACCCGCCGGGGTGCTCCAGCGGCACCACCACTGGCCAGCCTGGAAACTCCTGGGGCTGGTCCGCGATCGTCTGCACAAACCGCGGGTAGCAGTGGAACTCGACCGCATCATGCGGGAAGTCCCAGACAGCAACGCCAAAGCCGTCGGCCCGCTTGGTCTCCTCGGCGCGGTCTTCCGGGTTGGCGTAGGCGAGCATCGTGATCTTGTTGCCGAGGCCGTCCTCGTAGTCGCCCGTCCAGGGGAGCGGGCTGCCTGGAACGGGGTTGGCCCCGGGCTGCTCATCCTCCGGATGCCACCAACGGCCGTAGATCGTGTTGACAAGCGCCGGTGAGGTGAAGGCAAACGGCCCGTCGCGGTAGTCATCGATGCCATGCTGCACGACAACGGCGAGGTGCTGATCACCGCAGAGATGCACAGCACCAGCCTGTTTGATCAGCCGCAGCGCCTCCTTGCGGCCGGTCTGGGGCCAGCCGTTGCTGTCGAGGTCGGCGAGCAGCCGGTTGCTCGGATCGCCATGCAGGTGGACCGCGCCACAGAAGGCGGTCTGTGAGAGCACACCTTTGGCCCGAACCCCTGCGGTGTCCTTGGCCCAGCGGTCCAGCCAGGAGAGCTGCCGCTCACCGAGCAGCTCGAGGCCCTCCAGATCGATTGCTGAGCGGTCGTATGAGGGATCGGTGATGTGGTCGGGCCTCGGGCCGAGCTGGGGAATCGTGCCCTGGGGGCCGGTCTTAAACTTGCGGTCTTCGAGGATCGCGAAGTCGACACCACCAATAATCAGCCGAGTGAAGTAGACCGTGATCTCTTGCTCAACCGGGGCCGGGTCGACTGGATCGGGCAGATGCCAGCACTGCTGCCGCTGCACCATGTTCACGTAGGCGGGGGGGTAGTAGTAACCACCGTCCGAGCCATTCTTTTCTAGGGCTCGCTTGCCGTTGGCTCCCCACAGATTGGGATGGCCGACGTCGTGGTCATCGGGAATCGTGACGGCTGGTCGGTCACGGAGCACATCACGAAACTGCAGGCCGAACTCAATCCAGCCCACGGTGTGTTGGGTGTGGCGGTAGGTCTGGTCACCAGCAAAGAACAGCAGATCAGGATCAGACTGTTGAAGGTTCTTCACGATCGCGTCCCGTGTTCCGGGGGTCCGCGAGGAGTTGCAGCTCATCACGCCGACAGTGATCCGCTCCTTCTCGGCTGGATCGCGGCGGATGCTGCCCTCAAAGACTGCCGAGTCGCCATGGCGGACTCGGTAGGGGGTGGTCTGTGAAGCATTCCAGTTGTCAACTCGGAAGTGGGCATCCCAGCCTGGGTAGAGCACCTCACTCGTCGCTACCTCCTGCCAGCCGTTGCCCGTGTCGACCTCAAGCCGGGCCTCCATCGACTCGCCCGGCTTGAGTGGATAGAGCTGGGCGGTGAGTTTGAGCGTGGCGTCATCACCCGTTGGTGAAACGTCCACGGTGTAGATTGCAAAGGCGATGGCCTCCTGCCGCGGCACATCGAGTGGGAATGGGCAGCCCTTGGCCTCCTTGGTCCACCAGGCCCCAGTCGTCCAGCCATCGAGTGTGGCCATCTCCTCGCCAAACGGCATGGCGGCCAGACCTTGCTGGGGAACTGTGTCTGCCGTATCCGCAGCGGAGACTGCAGCAGTGAACAGCATCAGCAACACAACGAAGGCTGCCTGCATCATGGAAAAGATCCTTTCGGGAAGTGATCGTGGCGTGTGAGCGGTGAACGCGGGCTCCTGGTGGCATGCTTTTGCCAGCGCGTCCACAATGCCTATTTGCGTGACGATACCCTGCCTGCTGGGAGACCGCCACGTGATGACCTTCCGTTGTCGGTGGTGGGAGGCAAGGAATGGTGAAGGGATGCCGATGTCGCAGACCTGCTCCAAGTTCGGTTGATAAGACACTCTTTCCTCGTGCTGGAGCAATAAAATGCGATTGATGCTGATCTGTGTGCCTGTGGCCTTCGCGCTGCAGTGGATGGAGGCGAGTCCGGTTCTCGTCTTTTGTGCGGCCTTGGCGGCTGTGATTCCGTTGGTTGAGGTGATGGGTTCATCGACCGAGGGGATCGCAGCAAAGCTCGGTCCGACGATCGGCGGGCTGCTCAACTCGTCGCTGAACAACCTGCCAGAGTTCATTATTGGGGCGGTTGCCCTTTCAAATGGGCTGTCGAATGTGGTCAAGGCCTCACTGACTGGGTCGATTCTGGTCAACCTGTTGATCGGTCTTGGGGCGTCGTTGTTTATCGGTGGCATCAAGTACGGGCCGCAGCGTTTCAATCGGCAACACCTGCGGGTGTCAGGCTCGATGCTCTTGCTCTGCGCCTTCTGTTTCATCGTGCCGGCAATGTTCAAGATTGGCACACCTGAAGGTACGCGGGATCTCTCGACAGAAATCGCTGTCGTGCTCCTCGTGGTCTATGTGGTCAATATCTTCGTGACGGTGTTTGGGGCCGCGGGGCAGAAGGTCTCCACTGAAGGGCCGCCGGAGACTGATAAAGAAGACGCCTCTGCTGTCCCGATGTGGCAGGGTCTGCTGGTGCTTGCGGTGGCGGCTGTTGTTCTTGGCCTTGTCAGTGACATCCTCTCTGAAGCCCTTGAGCCGACGGCCAAGCAGCTCCACCTCTCGGACACCTTCAGTGGCATTGTCTTGCTTGGCGGTGTGGGCGGTATTGGGGAAGTCCTCACTGCGATTCGTTTTGCCAGGGCAGGCAAGTCAGAACTGGTGCTGGGCGTGACCGTGGGATCCACCATCCAGATGGTGCTCTTGATCGCACCGCTGCTGGTGCTCTCGGGGCTCGCCCTCGGGCAGCCGATGAACCTTGTGTTTACGAGCTTTGAGGTGGTCTCGATTGTGGTCGCGGTTTTGGTTGCCCGCGAACTCATCGAGGATGGCCGTTCGAACTGGCTCGAAGGCCTGCTGCTGCTAGCGATGTATCTGATTCTTGCGTTCGGCTTCTACCATCTTCCTGACCACGACAGCGGGACTGCCCATGGAGAAAGCGGCAGCGTGGCGGTGGAGGCGTCGGCTGCAACGTGATGCGGCCGACCACCGAGAGGTGAGTGAACAGTTTGTGTGAAGGGGGAGCGATGGGACTTCGTTGGATCAATGCATGCTGGCTGATCGCCGTGGTCACGCTCGTCAGTGGAATGGGCACGCTGGAAGCGGCGTCGCCTCGTCCCAATGTGGTGGTGATCCTCGCCGACGATCTCGGCTTCTCTGACATTGGCTGCTACGGCGGCGAGGTGGCCACTCCTCACCTCGATCGCCTGGCAGCGGGTGGGGTTCGGTATACCCAGGCCTACAACACGGCTCGCTGCTGGCCGAGCCGTGCGGCCCTGCTGACTGGCTTCTACGCCCAGGCGGTTGGCCGCGACTCATTGCCGGCGATCAATGGCGAGCCGCTGCGGGGCGGTGGTCGTTCGCAGCGGCCAGCCTGGTCACCGCTGCTGGCAGAGATGCTGCAGGCGGCTGGCTATCGCTGTTACCACTCCGGCAAGTGGCACATCGACGGCGATCCGCGGAAGCAGGGCTTTGAACACTCCTTTGACGCTCTCGGTCGCGGTCAGAGCAACTTCTTTGATCCATCAGGTGTCCGCGAAGATGGGGAGCCGATTGATGCCGACGACGACTTCTACGTCACCGATGCGATTGGCGATCATGCCGTGCGGTGTCTGACTGACCATGCGGCCAAGCATGCGGATACCCCCTTCTTCCACTACATCGCATTCACCTCTCCCCACTTCCCGCTCCACGCCCCCCAGGACGTCATCGATCGTTATCGAGAGGTCTATCGCGATGGCTGGGAGGCCGCCCGGGAGGCTCGCGCTGCCTGGCTTCGTGAGCATGGGTTTCTCGCCAGTCCGCTGTCTGCGGTGGAACGCGACCTGGGGCCGCCGTATGCCTTTGATGATGTGCTGCCGACGATCGGGCCGGAGGAGGTTAATAGGCCGGTGCCCTGGAACAGCCTGACCGCCGAGCAGCAAGCCTTTCAGTCGATGAAGATGGCGATCCACGCCGCGATGGTCGACGTGATGGATCAGCAGATCGGGCTGGTGCTTGAGCAGCTGCGGGAAATGCAGGTGCTCGACAACACCCTCGTGATTTTCGCCAGCGACAATGGCGCCTCTGCAGAAATGATGATCCGTGGCGAAGGGCATGATCCCGAGGCTGCCCCGGGCTCACGCAAGACGTTTCTCTGTCTCGGGCCGGGCTGGTCAACGACGGCCAACACGCCCTACCGCCGACACAAGACCTGGACGCATGAAGGGGGTATCGCCACGCCGCTGATCGTGCACTGGCCGGAGGGGATCGAAGCGTCTGGTGAGCTGCGGGATGCGATGGTGCATCTGGTGGATGTCACACCAACGGTGCTCGAGGTGACCGGTGTTGAGCCACCAGCGAAGCGGGGGGGCGTGGCCCTGCCGGCGATGCAGGGAAAGAGTTTTGCCGGAACGTGGGCGGCCGCAGAGGCAAAGGTCCACGACGAACTCTGGTGGTGTCATGATGGACACCGGGCCGTGCGGGTGGGTGACCACAAGCTCGTCGCGGCCAAGGACGAGCCGTGGGAGCTCTACGACCTCTCGGTGGACCGCTGTGAGACCACCAACCTCGCTCCCACGATGCCCGAGCGGGTTGCGGAACTCGAGGCAGCGTGGATGCGGACTGCCAACACCTGTCGGCTGCTGGCTACAGATCCAGATCCTGCTGCAGCCCTGCAGCAAACAGCAGCACAGGACGAGGCTGCCCCAGCCTTCGGAAAGGCCCCCAACATCATCTATGTGATGACGGACGATCAGGGATATGGCGATATCGCCGCCCATGGGAATCCAATCCTGCGGACACCCGTCCTCGATCAGCTCCGTGAGGAGAGTGTGCGACTGGCAGAGTTTCATGTCAGTCCGACCTGCTCTCCCACCCGCGCCGCGTTGATGACGGGACGTCATGAGTTTCGCTCCGGCGTGACCCACACGATCCATGAGCGGGAACGCCTTGCCCTCTCGGCGGTCACGCTACCGGAAGTGCTCGGCTCAGCCGGCTACAGAACCGGCATCTTTGGCAAGTGGCATCTTGGGGATGAAGACGACCACCAGCCGGGAGCCCGTGGCTTCGATCGGGTGTTTATTCATGGGGCGGGTGGCATCGGTCAGGGCTATCCCGGCAGCTGCGGTGACGCACCGGGAAACCGCTATCTCAATCCAACCATCCGGAGCGACGGAACCTTCGTGCGGACTCGGGGCTACTGCACCGATGTGTTCTTCGGCGAGGCGATCCGCTGGATGGACGAGGCTCGGAAGCGTGACGAGCCGTTCTTCTGCTACCTCACACCGAATGCGCCGCATGCTCCCTACGACGCACCGTTTGGCACCCGCGACCCCGTGCTTGAGCGGCTTGATGCAGCGGGGATCGGCGGTCAAGGTCGCCGGTCGCCCAAAGACATCGCGTCGTTTTTGGCGATGGTCGAAAACATCGATGCCAACATGGGTCGGCTCCTGGAGAAACTCGACCAGTGGGGGATCGCGGATGACACCCTGGTGGTGTTCACCACGGACAACGGGACCGCTGCTGGGAGTGGCGTGTTTAACGATGGGATGCGTGGAGCGAAGGGATCGCCCTACCGAGGCGGTACCCGCGTGCCCGCCTACTGGCGGTGGAAGGGGACGCTGGCTGCAGGGGTCGATGTGCCTGCCGTGACCGCACACATTGATGTGCTCCCAACGCTCTGCGAGCTGGCTGGCGCACATCTTCCGCAGGAGGTGGCCAGTCGCGTGGAAGGTCGCAGTCTGGTGCCGCTGCTTCGTGACCCGCAGGCAGCCTGGCCTGATCGGCCCTTGTTTACCCACGTCGGTCGCTGGGAACGTGGCCAGGCTACGCAGGCGAAGTTCACCAACTGCCGGGTCCGCGAAGGCCGCTGGAGTCTGGTCAACCCACGGCAGGGAGACGCCTGGGAGCTCTACGACATCGACACCGATCCTGGTGAATCAACGAATGTTGCTGACGATCATCCGGAGGTGGTGGCTCGCCTGGCTGCGGCCTACGACACCTGGTGGGCAAGCCTGCAGGGAGATCTGGTCAATGAAGATCTCGACGGTCCAGACGAGAACCCCTTTAAGAAAGCCTACTGGGAGCAGTTTCCTCCTCACCCGACCGAGGTCGACGTGGCCTACGGACCTCATCCCAAGCAGCGGCTGCATTTCTGGAAGACCCCAGCAGCGACGGCAGAGCACCCTGCCCCACTGCTGGTGTTTATTCATGGTGGTGGCTGGCAGGCAGGGGACCGGCTCTCTGGGCTGGGGTCGCTGCTGCCAGAGATGCTGACGGCGGGCATCTCCGTGGCGTCAGTGGAGTACCGCTTTATCAATGAGGCTATCGAAGCGGGCGTGAATCCACCGGTGCAGGCGCCGCTGCATGATGCCGCACGAGCGGTTCAGACGCTCCGCAGCAAGGCAGCCGAGTGGCATATCGACCCGACGAGGCTGGCTGCCTCGGGTGGCTCGGCCGGGGCCTGCACAAGCCTCTGGCTTGCGTTTCACGACGACATGGCCGATCCCAAGAGCGACGACCCAGTTGCCCGACAGTCGACGCGGCTGCTCGCGGCCGCTGTCAATGGTGCGCAGACAACCCTCGATCCGGCACAGATGAAAGCCTGGACACCCAACAGCCGCTACGGCGGGCATGCCTTCGGTTTCATGCAGAGCGTGGCTGCGCGGGACAGCCAGTTTGCCCAGTTCCTGGCGGCCCGCGATCGGCTGCTACCGGAGATTGAGAAGTATTCTCCGTATGCCCTCGTGAGCCCAGACGATCCACCCGTCTACCTGACCTACAACAACGCCCCGGCCCTCGGACAGGACGCCAAGGATCCGACGCACTCGGCCAACTTCGGCATCAAACTCCAGGAGCATCTTGAGGATGCGGGTGTGGGCTGTGAGCTGGTCTACCCAGGCGCTGACGGGGTGCAGCACGCCACGATCTCCGACTACCTCATGGATGCCTTGGTGCCGTCAGTGTCTGCTGATGAGGACGGCCGTGGCTGAGCCTGACGACGGAGTACCGCTACAGATCCACCCATGCGATGCACCGCACGTCGCTGCGATCCGTGAGATCTTCAATGAGGTGATCCTCACCTCAACGGCGCTGTTTGAATACGAGCCGCGGTCGCATGAGACGGTTCGTTCGTGGATGGAAATGAAGCAGGCAGCAGGCCTGCCTGTGCTCGGCTGTTTCTCTGACGACCGACTGCTGGGGTTTGCGAGTTACGGCCCCTTTCGACCGTTTGCGGCCTACCGTCTGACCGTGGAGCATTCGGTGTATGTGCATGCCGAGTGCCGCGGACGCGGGGTCGGCAGGATGTTGCTCGAGGCGATCATTGCCGAGGCGTCGCGGAACGGGCTGCACCTGATGGTTGCCGGTATCGAAGCGACCAATCAGGCCAGCATCAGCCTCCACAAGCGGTTCGGGTTTACCCACGCCGGGCGGATCCATGAGGCCGGCCATAAGTTTGACCGCTGGCTCGATCTCGATTTCTACGAGAAACGGCTATCGGCTGAGGCGGATGCGTCAGCCGTTTGAGCGGCTTCGTCGCTTGCCATCGGTGTGAACGGCCCCATTGTTTTGGCCATTGCCGTTGCTGCGATGCTTCACGAGCACGCTCAGCACTCGAGACCGGCGACGGGCATCACCATGGAGTGTGTGAGGAACGCGGGCGTCGAGGTAGACGGAGTCTCCCGTACTGAGCCGCTCGATCGAATCGCCACAGACGAGCTGCACTTCACCATCGAGTACATGCAGGAATCGCTCACCGACCTCTGTCATGGGCATGGTGTCGGAGCGGCCCCTGCGGAGGTGGAGAACGGCTGTCTCCATCCCGCGGCCCCGCCAGGACTCGGAGAGGTGTTCCACCTCATGTCCGGACTTCCCGTTCTTCCTGGACTCGAGCCGGCCATTTCCCTGCTTGGTCACGACAACCCGTGGACGGGCAACGAGGCCTTCTACCAGGTCTTCAACACCGCACTCAAGCACCTTAGCAAGTCGCACGAGCCCATCGAGCGAGGGCGTGAGCAGTCCATTTTCCAGCTTGGAAAGCCAGCTCACCGTGAAATTGGTGCGGGACACGACCTCATCAAGCGTCATGCCGCGCGACTGCCGAAGCGCCTTCGCCTTGCGGCCAAGTTCAACCGTATTCACGCCGTTCGACATCGCACGGTGCACTTTGCATTAAAGTGCTCGAGTGCCTCCACGACGGTCACCCCTAGTGCAGGGAGTCGACTCCGTCGCCGTGATGGACGTGCGAAGTATGCCACCGCAATGAAACCCCCGCAAGTGAGGGGATCTCCGGAAGTTTAGGCTCCGGGACGACGGAAGTGCCGATAGGCCTGCAAGACGTCGTAGAGATCGGCTGAGATGGTGACCGAGTCATCTTCGAAATCGGTCAGCCAGGTGCGATTGCTGGCGACGGCATCGGCCAGGAGTGGCAGCACCTCCCCCAGGCTCAGCGACACCGTGTCTGGCGAAGCAGCCGTCTGCAGCAGGGACACGGAAGCGTCGTCGTAGTCCGGCCCGTTGTAAATTTTCAGCTTTCGCAACGCCATGAGGCACACTCCCTCGCGCATCTAAATCAGGCAGCGGGACAGGTGATTCCTCGCGAGCGGCTGGGTTGCTTCATGCTGCCAGTCGCCGACCTACTGCCTCAGGAGTATCGTCCTGCGGCCCACGAAAGATTTGATGATTTTGTCAGCCGCCACCCAGCGACCGAGGGAAGGCTGGTGCAGCAGCGCCGCGGCGTGAAGCCGGGCAAGCTGGGTGGACTTTCGGCTTAAGCGGCGGGGCCTTTGCCTGCTCCGAGGCTCTCCAGATGTCCTTTGCGGAAGGCATCACCCATGGCCTTGGGCACGAGGGCTTCTGCCTCCAGGAAACGGGCACGGTTCTCAGCAGTGGCGGCTTTCATTTCCTGCTCACGCGCGATCGCAAACGCTCGGCGTTCCTCCGCCTTGGCCCGGGCAACACGCGTGTCGGCTTCGGCCTGGTCTGCCTGCAGGCGAGCGCCGATGTTCTCACCGATGTCGATGTCAGCGATGTCGATCGAGACGATCTGAAAGGCGGTCTGTGCATCGAGGCCACGCTCCAGCACGGCCTTGGAGATCTGGTCGGGATGCTCCATCACTGCAAAGTGTGTCTCAGACGATCCGATGGAGGTGATGATGCCTTCACCGACCCGCGCGATGATCGTCTCTTCCGTCGCCCCACCGATCAGCTGTTGGATGTTGGTGCGGACGGTGACGCGGGCCCGGATGCGGAGTTCCACACCATTCTTTGCAACGGCTGAGAGAAAGGTCTTGCCACTGGTGGGTTCGGGGCAGTCAATCACCTTTGGATTGACGCTCGTCTGGACCGCATCGAGCACATCTCGACCGGCGAGGTCGATCGCGCAGGCACGATCAAAGTCGAGATCGATGTCTGCACGGTGAGCGGCGATCAGTGCCTGGATGACACGCGGCACATCGCCACCGGCGAGATAGTGGGCCTCGAGCTTTCGGGTGGGGTAGCCACCGCCGATCGAGGCCTGGGTTGCCATGATCTTGGCCTGCACGATTGTGCGGGCGTTGACCTTGCGAAGACTCATGCCGAGGAGTTCCAAGAAGGTCACAGCTGCCTTCGACCAGTAGGCCTGAAACCAGATCTGCCCGTAGTTGAAGACGAGCAGCAGCATGGCCAGAGCGAGCAGCCCCAGCACAACGGTCAGGCCAAAGATCACTTCTGGAGGCATCAGGATTCTCCCTGGAGAGGCAGACAGGCGGACCCTTGCAGCCTAGTTCGAGCCCGGGAGCGATGCCAGCCTCACACCGTGCCGCCATTCTCACGCTGTGCCGCCAGCCTCATCCAGCGGCGGCAGGCTCACGCCGTGGTGACCTGAGGAAGCCTGCGTGCTGGAGTCGATCCAGCCACCACCGAGGACCTGGTCGTTGCGGTAGACCACTGCTGCTTGGCCCGGTGACACGGCCCCGGGCCAGGCGTTGGCATCGGCCGGCAGGCCCTCGGTGCGTCCCGTGAAGCGGACTTCAAAGCGACGGCCAGGCAGGGGAGTGAGAACCGCAGCGGCCGGAGGCTGACTGCTCCGGCACTGCACGAAGCAGTCGAGGGCTGCGGTCGGCTCGTCGACCAGCCAGCTTGTTTCAGCGGCTATGAGCTGCTCCTGCGGAATGGTGTCGCGAGGCCCGACGACGACACGGCAGGCTTCTGCCTCGATCCGCACCACGTAGAGCCGCTCACCTGTGGCGATGCCTGTGCCATGCCGCTGGCCCACCGTGAAGTGCTCGATGCCCGGGTGGTGGCCGAGCACGACACCGGTGGGCGAGACCACCTCGCCAGCCCGCGATCCTCCCAGCAGATTTGCCACGAGTTGTGGATGCTGCCCGGGAGCCACGAAGCAGATCTCTTGGCTGTCCGGCTTCTCAGCAGTGCTGAGGCCAAGGTCCCCTGCCCGCTGACGGACCTCCTCCTTCGTGCAACAGCCCACCGGCAGCAGCATTCGGTCGAGCTTCTCGCGTGGCACTTCGAACAGCACATACGACTGATCCTTGCCGCGATCAAACCCACGACAGAGCTGATGCGTGCCGTCAGCCGCTCGCCGCAGCTGGGCGTGATGGCCGGTGGCGACATGGCTCGCCCCGACAGCATCGGCATAGTCAAAGAGCCGACCAAACTTCAGCCAGGTGTTGCAGCGAACACACGGATTGGGCGTGCGGCCGCGGCCATACTCATTCGCGAAGTAGTCGATAATGCGATGAAAATCGTCGGAGAGATCAAGCGGATAGAGTGGGATCCCGAGTCGGTCGGCAACCCGCTGGGCGTCGAGGGCATCCTCAACGCTGCAGCAGCCTTGGTGGCCTGGCTTTGCAGTCTCGACGATCGGCAGGCTGCTACGTGCAGCCGCGGGTGAGCCATGTCGCATAAAGACCCCGACCACGTCATGGCCCGCCTCAACGAGCATCGCTGCGGCGACGCTGGAGTCGACACCGCCACTCATGGCGACCACCACCCGTGACGGCATCTCAGGCTCCCGTCACCTCGTGGATCGACTCTCCCAGAATCTCCACCATCCGCTCCAGCTGAGGTGTCTCCACCGGGTAGCAGGGGGCGAGGTTGTAGACATCCCCCCGCAGCCGGCTAAACATGCCACGGGCTTGGGTCGCTGCATGGACCCGCGGGCCGATCTTCTCGGTCGCAGGGAACTCTTCTCTGGTCTCTTTGTTTGCCACCAGTTCGACCGCTGCCATCAGGCCTAGCCCCCGCACCTCACCGACATGCGAGAGCGTGGAGAGCGTCGCGAGCTGTTTGAGGAGCATGCTGCCACGCTCGGCCGCCTGCTCACGAAGGCCTTCGCGTTCGATGATCGCCAGGTTGGCATTGGCCACCGCGCAGGCTACCGGATGCCCTGAGTAGGTGGCTGCATGCATCCAGGTGGTACGGCCCTCGGCACTGCGGATTGCCTCAGCGATCTCCTGGCGAAAGCCAACGCCGGCCAGTGGCACGTAGCCACTGGTGATGCCTTTGGCAAAGCAGACGAGGTCTGGCTCAACGCCCCATCGCTCCAACGCAAACCAGGGACCTGTACGGCCGAATCCTGTGATGATTTCATCGGCGATCAGGAGCACATCATGCCGGGAGCAGATAGCCCTCAGCCTCGGCCAGTAGTCGTCAGGTGGCACGATCACACCGCCGGCGCCCTGCACTGGCTCAGCGAGGACGCAGGCAATGCGGTCGGCACCGATGTGTTCGATCGTTTCTTCGATCAGGTCGGCAGCGATCTCGCCATTGCTGCGGGGATCGTCATGTCCACGGGCATGCTGCTGACGGTCAAAGCGATAGGGATAGGGACTTTCGGCAATCTCCACGCCGGCGAGCCGCGGCTCGAACATGGGCCAGTAGGCCGGTAGGCCTGTGGCACTCATCGCCACCATGCCGGTGCCATGGTAGCCGTATCGACGGCCGATCACCCCAGTCTTCTCAGGCCGGTCGTGCAGCTTCCACCACCAGCGGGCCGTCTTGACTGCTGCATCGACGGCCTCACCACCACCGGTTGCAAAGTAGAACCCACCCATGCCGGGCCAGCCTGGTGAGCGGCCCTCGCCGGCTGGGTAGC
>Ga0181601_10002178_pt1 | contig 16779 bp, 13 predicted proteins | sample 041ome_8_FD_133020 | JGI IMG/M metagenome (GOLD analysis project Ga0181601, IMG submission 133020) | Coastal salt marsh microbial communities from the Groves Creek Marsh, Skidaway Island, Georgia - 041407BS metaG (megahit assembly) | ecosystem: Environmental > Aquatic > Marine > Intertidal zone...
AAGGGAGCGGGTGTTATCTTTGCTGGCAAGCCGCTGTCGCTCGGGATAGACTAGGGCGGTACCCGCGCCCGGCGCAAGATAGAGGCGATGGTCAAGGCCGAGGGGCGCCCTGAAAGGAGTCTGCGATGGCACATGAGTTGAAGCTGTCCACCGTCCACACCGCTTGCACCCGCGTAACGAGGACGGCGCTTGAGGCGGACTTTGCCGCCATGAAGGAGCGAGCCCAATGACATTCGATGATCCCAAGGTGCAGGGGGTGTTCGAGGAATACCGCCGCCGCGAAGTGGAAGACGATGGCCGCATGCGCGATCTGGGCGCGGAGGGCTTTGCCCGGCGCGATGAGTTCCTGCTGCCGGTCGGCGTGGATGCTGCATGGTTCCTTCACGCCCTGATCGGCGCTCGTAAACCGAAATGCATCCTCGAACTGGGCACCTCTTATGGCTATTCCACGCTGTTCCTTGCCGATGCCGGGCAGGGCATGTAGAGGAAGGCGGCACTGGTCAGGCGGTGGCGCCCGAAGCCCCAGTCATTCGCATGGTAGCCGTTACGGTCCATGTAGAACTTGGCGACCAGCATCTCGTCGATATCCTCGACTTCGAAATTGGCGTGGTGGAACTTGAGGCTGCCATCGAAGCCGGGCATCGGCGCCTTGGCATTGGCCAGAAAGACGTTGTGGTGCTCGAACGCGCCGTCAGCGCGGATGTAGCAGCCGAACCCCTTCTGGATATCGGTGAGGCGGAAGTTCAGCCTGTCGCGATAATAGTCCAGCGCCTCGTCCACATCGGGAAAGGTCCAGACCACGTGGTGGATGCGTTTGGGAACGGCGCGGTCGATCCATTTGCGCGGCTGGTTGAGGCGACCGATATGGCCCACGGTGTTGCTGGGGCTTGGCGCGCCAAATACCGGGCGCGGTTGCCATACTTCCAGTGTGATGGCATGCCTGAAAGGCGTAAGGAAGCGGACCACGCCTTCATCGTCGCGGGAAAGCTGGTGGTCTTCTTCCAGCGAAGCGCAAAGGCGGGCGAGGCTCTTCTCGCTATCCACCGCCCAGGTGCTTCATGCACGCCGATGCCGGTCTGCGACGTACCAGTTGGTAGGTCTGCATGGCCACGCTTGAGCAGCCGCACCTCGCTGCCGTCGGGCAGTTCGAACAAGGCCTCTTCATGTTGCTGCTCGACGAGCGGCAGGCCGAAATCGTCAAAGAACCTTGTGCATTCGGCCACATCCTCCACGAGGTATGTCAGCCGCCTGATACCGGTGATCGCCATTTTTCCAGACTCCATTTGCTGTTGGGGTCCGAATTGCGCCTATTGCCTGCCGCGCTTGTTGACGAAGCGCAAATTTGCGCCATCGATTGTTTGGATGGTCTGCCATCCGCCAAATCGAATGGATCAGAGCCGGTTCCTGTCAGCGCGAAATTCGAAAGCGACCTTGCTGTCGCCGCCATCGTCCTCGAAGCGCGCCGGCCCATCGGCCTCGGCCGTTTCGCGCAGCTGGCTCACAACCCAGCGGATCGCGGCATCATTGTTGTTGGCTATGTCCCACTGCGCCAGTTCGCGCACAGGCGGGATTTCGAACGGAACTTCGGTCATAACCAGCGGGTAATATTTCGCCATCTTCTTGGCGAAGCGTCTGTGCATGGTGCCGATGCGGTTGGTGCCGATGATCAAGCCGGGCATGGTGCCGAAACTGGCAGTGATGACATCCAGTTGGCGCTGCTGCTTCTTGCGGCGCATGTACCAGTCATCAAACGCCGGAATGCGTGAACGATTGAAGCGGACTGTCACATGGCCGAGCGAGAGGTAGAGTTCGCTGGTCATCTCCTGGCTCATGGCCGGATTGGCGTGGTCGCCCACCACCACGTAATCATCCTGGAACATCAGCTCGCTGGGATGATCGGAGGAGGTGGCGAAATCGACCGTCACCAGCAAGTCGACATAGCCGCGTTCGAGCGCTTCAACAGGTGCGCTGCTCATGTGCAGGATTTCGAAGCGCATCTTGGGTGCCACTTGCTGCATCCGTTCCAGAGCCGGGGCGAGCAGTACCTCCGTTGTATAATCGGAGGCCATAAACCGGATAAGCCGGTCACTCGATGCGGGATCGAATTCGGGCTTAACAGCGATTGTGGAGCGGATTTGTTCGAGCACTGCGCGCGTCGGTTCAATCAGTTCCTCTGCGCGGCTGGTGAGGATCATCTGCCGGCCTTTTAGCACCAGCAGGTCATCTTCGAAATATTCGCGCAGGCGGCCCAGCGCGCTGGAGGTGGCCGATTGCGAAAGAAACAGCCTGTCCGCCGCGAGCGAGACGCTGCGTTCGGTCAGCAGCGCGTCGAGCGCCACGAGCAGGTTGAGGTCAAGGCGCTCGAAACGCATGGCTCTCTCCGGGGGTTATGCGAGCGTCTCAAGCGCGCTCTTCACGAGATTAGCAACACTTCCATCGCCCGCAAATCCCGCACGCTCTGCGGCGGCCGTGGAAAGCGGCGGATAGGCGCCGAAGGCAGCCTCCAGCTGCGGGTCGGCTTGCCATGTCACGAGGTCGGTCGAGACGTTGCATTGGCGTGCGATTTCTTCCGCAAGATCACCCATGCTTACCAGCTGGGCGGGCAGGGTGACGGCACGGGTGAGCGGCAAATTCGCAGAATCGCAATCCACTGCATGGACGAAGTTGCGGGCGCATTGCGCCACGCTCTGCGCCCAGATTGTGGCTTCAGGGCGGGTCGGGCAAGTAAACGCCTCGTCTGCCTGCAGCGCGTGAAACAGATCGCTCATAAAGGCGGATTTCATCCCGCTGGGTCCCTTGGGGCGGGCAAGGATGCCGGGCAGGCGCACGGTCACCCCGTCGATCATCTTGCGATTGCTCATCATTGCTACGGCGACTTCCATCATCGCCTTGTGTCCGCCGTAGATGAGTTCAGGCGAAAGCGGCGTGTTGTCATCCACACCAGCGGCTGGAAGCGGATGGCCAAGCACCGCGATCGAACTGGCATAGGCTACGCGCGGGCAATCGCCGACATCGGCTGCGCGCAGCAACATGTCATACATGGCATCGATATTGACGCGGCGCGACGCTTCCGGGTCGGCTTCGGCAGCGCCGCCGGGAACGGTGGCAAGGTGAACCAAGGCGTCGCATCCGCCAGAGAACGCCTCTTCCTGAAGTCCGGCATCGGCAATGTCGCCAGCGACGGCTTGGGAGCCTTCTGGAATACCTGCAGTGACAGTATCGATCCCGACTACATCATCCCCGCGTGCCAGCAGGCTGGCGACCAGGTGCCGCCCGACAAAGCCGCCCGCGCCGGTTACGATGATTTTCATGGCTTGCCTCTTTCCCCGCATCGCGCCATTCCTGAGCGATGATTACCGAAATCGCCTATATCACTATCGATCCTGCCAGAGCTTCCGACTTCGAGGCGGCAGTTGCTGCGGCCGCGCCTCATTTCAAGTCGGCCGAAGGGTGCCACGGCATGCGCCTCGAACGCGTGGAGGAAGATGGCGCCCTCTATCGCCTCAGCGTCGATTGGGAGAGTGTTGATCACCACATGGTTACCTTCCGCGAGTCCGAAGGTTTCCAAAAATGGCGGGCGCACGCTGGCCCGTTCTTCGTCGAACCGCCGAAGGTCGAACACTGGAGCCGCGCGGGCGATTTCTTCTGAAGTCGGCATTTCAAAGCCGGGCTAGCCGATAAAACCCGGCAGATCGCGCCCATTCTATGGATGCCATTCCATCCATTATTCGGATTTGTCTGCCACGTGGCCTTCGTTAGTGAGGCGGCATGGCAGAGGACAGAATTTCCAGCATCGCATCCGCCCTGATAGTGGGCGGCGGTATCGGCGGCACGGCAGCGGCAATCAGCTTGGCCAGGCGTGGGATAAAGGTGGAGCTGATTGACCTTTATCCCGACTGGCGCGTCTATGGCGCGGGCATCACCATCACCGGTGTCACACTGCGCGCATACCGTCATCTCGACATGTGGCAGGACATTGCCAATCATGGTGCGATCACCAACGGATCGAGCGTGTTCCTGTTCTCCGGCCAGCATCTGCGTGAACTTGACGAGCCTGCCGTCGACGGCGAGGAGCCTGCCACCGGCGGCATCATGCGGCCCGTACTGCACGAGTTGAGGCAGCAACGTGTCCGTGCACTTGATATAGCCGTGCGGCTCGGCCTGACGGTCACCAGCCTGAACAATCGTGACAACGGCGTGGACGTCGTGTTCTCGGACGGAAGCGAGGGCCGGTATGACCTTGTGATCGGATCGGACAGCGTGCATTCCGGCGTCCGCGATCTCGCTTTCCCGCATATGTCTGAACCAGAGCGTACCGGACAGGGCTGCTGGCGCATTTCCATCGAGAAGCCGCCGATGCTCGAAAAGGGCGAAATGTACTTCGGTCACAAATATACCGTGGGCATCACCCGCTGCGGAGAGGATGCCGTCTACCTCTGGCTGCTCACACCGCACGAGAGGCGCGACAAGCACTTCGACGAGGAAGAGCTCTACACGCGCATGAAGGCCAACCTTGAAGGCTTTGGCAATTCGGCCGGCTGGATTCGCGACAATATGACGCGCGATCACTGGATCAACTACCGCCCGCTCGCCGCCAAGCTGCAGCCGGGCCCGTGGTCGAACGGACGCATTGTGCTGTTGGGCGATGCTGTCCACGCCACCACGCCGCACCTCGCATCGGGCGCAGGCATGGCAGTGGAAAGCGCTATCGTGCTGGCAGAGGAACTGGCCAAGGCAGACAATGCCGAAGCGGGTCTCAAGGCCTATGAAGATCGTCGTTTCGAGCGCTGCCGTGATATCGTGGAAAGCAGCATCGCCATCGGCGCTGCCCAGCTTGCCGGCGGCGCGCCGGACCAGATCGGAGGCATGATCGGCGGCGCGCTTCATCGGCTTGCTGCGCCGTTCTGACCTGATCGCATTTCGTGCCGCGCCGGCGGAGGCGTCGGCAGAAAAGGCTGCCAGCAGTATCATGCGGCCTCCTGCTCATGCGCGGCATGAGCAAGACGGGGCCGCTGCGGTCAATGACAGCGGGCGCGCCGCCTCACCTGCATTGGGGGTTTTCTCCCGCCCACAGCTGCCTATGATGCGGCATCTGCGCCAGTATCGACGCGGGGAGGGAGATTCCATGGTTCGTCTTATCGCCGCAAGCGGAATGCTGGCGCTTGCTCTTGCTGCCTGTGCTGGTGAAGAGCATGCGCCGGAAGAGGACGCCGCACCGCCCACCATCGTGCTGGATGGGGAGCGGCTGTTTCCCGAAAGCCTGGCATCCGATGCCGCGAGCAATCTCTACATCGGCAGCAATCCGGGGCTGATCTTCCGCGCGGCAGCTGGCAGCGATAGCGCGCCTGTCTGGATCACGCCTTCTGAAGCAAACGGGCTGATGAACGTCTTTGGCGTCCTGGCGGATGATGATCGCGGCTTGCTGTGGGTGTGCACCAATCCCGCCATGGGCGCGGAAGGCGCGCCTGCGATCAAGGCTTTCGACCTTGCCGACGGCAGCCTCAAGGCCAGCTATTCGCTGGGCGTGGAAGGCCCGGCGATGTGCAATGACATGACGATCGCCGCCAATGGCGATGTCTATGCCAGCGAGATGATCGGCGGGCGCATCCTGCGGCTGGCCAGTGGCGCTGAGGGCTTTGCCGAATGGGCGAGCGATCCCGAATTCGCCAGTATTGACGGCATCGCCTTTGCGGCAGACGGCACGCTGTATGCCAATTCGATCCAGCGCGGCACCTTCCTGCGCGTGGGGCTGGATGCAGACGGCGCGTTTGGAGGGGTGGAGGTGCTCGAAACATCGCGCCCGCTGCAGCAGCCCGATGGCCTGCGCGCGCTGGCGGATGGGCGAATGCTGCAATCCGAAGGCGCCGGCGGCGTGGTGACCGTGCTGACCATCCCGGCTGAAGGCGTGGTGCAGGTCACCAACATCGCCAGCGGGATCGACTATGCCAGCTCCGTAACCGAAGTGGATGGCCGGGTGTTCTATCCCGAAGGCAAGCTGTCCTACCTGTTTGATCCCAACATGCAGATGCAGGATCCGGGCGATTTCCGCGTGTTCAACGCGGAAATTCCGGCAGCCGAATAATGCGCACGGCCCTGCTTGCTGCCGCCGCGCTGACGCTGTTGCCGCTGCCGGCACAGGCACAGATGAGCGATGCGGAAATCCGTGAAGAGGCGGCGGCGCTCACCTTGCGGGTGGAGCAGCTGGAAGGGGTGCGGGCGATCAAGACGCTGCAGCGCGCCTTCGCCTATTACGTGGATCGTGGCCTCTGGGACCAGGCGGCCGCCCTGTTCGCCGATGATGGCACCTTCGAGATGGGCGTGGACGGCGTTTATGTCGGGCGAGAACGGATCGCCGAGTATTTGCGGCGGCTCCACGGTGGGCAAGAGGGGCTGATCTACGGCCAGCTCAACGAATGGGTGACGCTGCAACCGGCGATTACCGTGGCAGATGATGCGCGCAGCGCCACCGCCCGCTGGCGCGATCTTGGCATGCTGGGGCAATACAAGAGCCATGCCGAATGGCGCGATGGCATTTACGAGAATGCCTATGTCCACGAAGGCGGCGTGTGGAAGATCAAGTCGCTCCATCTCTATGTCAACTTCGTGGCGCCCTATGCCGATGGCTGGGCGCGTCTGGGCGAGGGCGAGGGGCTGGCGCGCAGCCAGACATCGGTGGATTTCCCGCCGGACATGCCCCCCAGCCACAACCTCGACAGCTTCCCTGCAGTGCAGATCCCGCCTTTTGCCGCGCCGCATCCGGTAACGGGGAGGAAGGTGCAGTGAGCTTGCGTCTTGCATTGAGCGCTGCCCTGGCACTTGGCGCTGCCACGCCTGCATTCGCGCAATCGGCAGAAGAACGCCTCGCTGCCTACCGCGAGCGTGTGGAGCGGCTGGAGGACCAGAACGATATCGAGGTGCTGCAGGTAAGCTACGGCTATTACTTCGACAAGGGAATGTGGCCGGAGGTCGCAGACCTCTTCGCCCGCAATGGCCGGTTCGAATATGGTGCGCGTGGCGTCTATATCGGGCGTGACAGGATCGAGCGGGCGCTGCTGCTGTTCGGGCCGGAACGGCTCGCGCCGGGCCACCTCAACAACCATATGCAGTTGCAGGCGGTGATCCGCGTGGCCGAGGATGGTCGCACCGCCACCGCACGCTGGCAGGGCATGATCATGCTGTCCGAACCGGGCGCCAACGGCATCTGGGGCGTGGGCATTTACGAGAACGATTATGTCAAGGAAGGCGGCGTTTGGAAGATCGCCGAGCTTCACTTCTACGTCACTGGCATGACCGATTACGATGCTGGCTGGATGCGCAGTTTTGTGCCCATGGAAGGCATGAGCGCGCTGTTCCCGCCCGATGAACCGCCCAGCGAACGCTATCGCGCGTTTCCGTCCAACTACATCCCGCCGTTCAGCTTCCCGCATCCGGTGACGGGCGAACCCATCGACGTGGTGCAGCCGCGTGACGATATTTCGGGGAGGGAGTGATGATGAAGACGCTACTTTCCGCCGCCGCCTTGCTGGCACTTGCCAGCCCTGCTCTCGCACAGGAAACGGCAGATGTTCATGCTGCGCTCGACGAACTGGACGCGCGGATCACCCGGCTGGAGGATATGAACGATATCGAGCGTGTCCAGCGAACCTATGGCTATTTCGTCGACAAGGGCCAGTGGACGCATCTGAGCGAGCTGTTCACCGATGATGCGACGCTGGAAATTGGCGGCAAGGGCATCTTCTTGGGCAAGGGCCGTGTGCTGGAATACATGCAGACCGCCTTCGGTCCCGATGGCGCGAACATTGGCATGATCACCAACCACATGCAGTTCCAGCCCATCGTCAATATCGCACCCGATCGCAGAACCGGGTGGATCCGCAGCCGCGCGTGGGTGATGGCATCGAGCGGCTGGGGCCTGCCGCTGTATGAGGACGAGTTCGAAAAGGGCGAGGACGGCGTGTGGCGGATGAGCCGCCTGACAGGGCCTTTCACCATGTACACGAACTGGCAGGGCTGGGGCGAGAATGCACTCAACAACACCTGGCCCGACAAGTTCGACCCGCCGCCGGACTTGCCGCCGAGCACGGTCTATCTGACCTATCCCGCTTACTACATCATCCCCTTCCATTACCCCAATCCGGTGACGGGAGAGGCCTTTGCGCCGGACACGGGCATGGTTGGGGCCTATCATCGCCCGCCGGGCACCGCCGAACAGCAGCAAGCGCTGCAGGTGGGCAGGCAGGCAGACGGAACGCAGCCCATCGCGCTGCCTCCGGTGGATTGAGAGACATGAAAGCAAGTCTGAAAGCAGCCCTCCTCGCAGGGCTCGCGGTGACGCTGGCCAGCTGCACCACCACCACGAGGGAAAGCCCTGAACGCGAGGTAGCGCCTGCCGCCTTGCAGGACCCACTGGCCAATCCCGCGCCGGGCGAATGGACGAGCGACGGGCACGATTATACTGCGCAGCGCTACAGCCCGCTCACCCAGATCAACGCCGCCAATGTCTCGCAGCTTGGCCTGGCGTGGTATGCCGATCTCGATACCTATCGCGGGGTGGAGGCAACGCCGCTGTTTGCAGATGGCGTGCTCTACAACACGCTCAGCTGGAACATCACCACGGCATATGACGCGGCAACGGGCGAGGTGCTGTGGACCCATGATCCCAGAACCCCGCGCGAGTTCGGCCGCTTTGCCTGTTGCGAGCCTGTCAGCCGCGGCCTTGCGATGCACGGCAACAAGGTGATCATTGCCACGCTGGATGGTCGCCTGATCGCGCTGGACAAGGATAGCGGCGCGGAAATCTGGACCTCGCGCGCGTTCCCGCTGGGCACGGAATACGCCTATTCCATCACTGGCGCGCCGCGCGTCTTCGGGGACAAGGTGGTGGTCGGCCAGTCTGGCGGTGATCTTGGCGTGCGCGGGTTTGCTGCAGCCTTTGATGTCGAGACGGGTGAGCAAGTGTGGAAGTTCTTCCTCACCCCCAACCCGCAAGACATGCCCGACGGCGCAGCGTCCGACAGCGCCAATGCCATGATGCGCGCCACCTGGGCTGACGAGGGGTTGTGGCGGCAGCTGGGCGGCGGGGCGAACCCGTGGGATGCCATCGCTTACGATCCGGACCTCAATCTGGTCTATGTCGGCACGGGCAATTCGGTGCCGCATTCGCGCTTCTACCGCTCGAATGAAGAAGGCGACAACCTCTTCGTCTGTTCCATCGTGGCGCTTGATGCGACAAGCGGCGAATACCGCTGGCATTATCAGATGAACCCCGGCGAGGAGTGGGACTGGACCTGCACCGCCAGCATGATCTCGGCAGACCTCACCATCGACGGGGTCGAGCGGCAGGTGCTGATGCAGGCACCCAAGAACGGCTTCTTCTATGTGCTCGACCGGGCGACGGGTGAGTTCATCTCTGCCCAAGCGCATGTGTTCCAGAACTGGAATGCGGGGTTCGAGGCTGATGGCCGCCCCATCGTGCGTGACGAAGTGCGCTACACCAATATGCCCGCGCTGGTCGCGCCGGGGCCGGGCGGGGCGCACAACTGGTTCCCCATGGCCTTCAGCCCGCGCACGGGCCTTGCCTATTTCCCGGCGTACCAGTCCGCCTTTCCCTATGCCGTGATGCCAGGGTGGGAGCCGCAACCGATGCGCTCCAACAGCGGCTGGGGTGCGGTTGGCGAAGAAGCCACGCGCGCCCAGGGCAACATGTTTGCCGAAGCTGCGCAGTATGAAAAAGCCTGGCTCACCGCGTGGGACCCGGTGAAGCAGCAGGCCGCCTGGCAGGTGGAATTGCCGCGCCACGGCAATGGCGGCGTGTTCGTTACCGCGTCAGACCTCGTGTTCGAAGGCACGACAAAGCAGACCTTCACCGCCTTCGACGCGCGCACCGGCGATATTTTGTGGGAATACCCGACGCAAAGCGCCCCGGTGGCGGGCGGCATCACCTACATGGTGGACGGCGTGCAATATATCGCCATCAATGCGGGATGGGGCGGCGGCGCGGCGCAGATTGAGCGCGGCATGGGCACCGAAATGCCGCGTGCGCCTGCCCGGCTGCTGGTTTTCAGGCTGGGCGGCAACCTTGCCCTGCCGCCACTGCCCGAAACGGCATCGTCCCCACCTGAGCCGCCGCGCCTAAGGGCGTCGGAAGAAGTGGTCGCACAGGGCCGCCTGCTGTTCCAGCAGACTTGCGCCGTATGCCACGGCCAGAATGCCATCGGCGGCGTCAAGGACCTGCGCCACATGGATGCGGACACCCACGGCAAGTTCAACCAGATCGTCCTTGGAGGGCTTTATCTCGAGAAGGGCATGGCGAGCTTCTCGGACATTCTGAGCGAAGAAGAGACAGAGGCGATTCATGCCTATGTGATTGCGCGCGCGAACGAGGACTGGGGGCGCTGACAGCAGCGAAATCCGCCGTTGTCAGGACATCGGAAACAGGAAAGGGCGGCTCCCCCAACCCGGGAAGCCGCCCTTTCCTTTTTAGCTCCTGCGTGAGGCGCGGGTTTAGCGCTTCACGGGGATCGTACCGTCACCCAACACAGCGAAAGCCGACCAGTAGAAGGGGTGCGAGGTATCGGCATCGTCCATCAGCGACAGTTGCGAGCGGCGCAGCGCTTCGACGATGCCGGTGCCGGCATCGGTTTCGAAGAAGCCCGATACCAGCCTGCCGGTGGCGTCATAGTCATCCGGTACCGGCCAGTGGCTGGCCACCACCGTACGCCCGCCTGCACCCACGAAGGCGCGCACAAGGCCGTCCAGCGCAAAGTCACCGCCCGTGGTCACGCCGGCTGCGCGGCTGGCCGACAGGCCGCCCACGCTTGCCGTGTTGCAGGCCGAGAGGATCACGAGGTCGGCATCCAGACGCAGGTCAAAGATTTCGGCGAAGGTCAGCAGGCCATCCGAATCCCCGTCACCAAAGCTGGTGAGCAGCGCCGGGCGCGGCGGGCAATCGAGGTCTGGCCCGGTGACCAGGCCGTGGGTGGCAAAGTGCAGGATGCGGTATTCATCCAGCTCGTCCATCTGCTTCAGCCGGCTGTCGGTGAATTCGCCCTCTGTCAGGATCGTCACCCCGGAGCCATCGCCGGACAGGATGCTACTCGCCCTGCGCAGCTCGTCCGCCAGGATGGGGTTGCCCCATGTCAGCGGCGACCAGGCACAACGTTCGGAGAATTGCGCTGACCTTGTGCCGCCAACCACGCTGGAGCCTTGCGCCACCGGCAGGTTCTGCCCAAGGCCGAGGTATTCGCCGGTCGCATTCGAGCGGCGGGCGTTGCGCACATCGCGGAAGGAGGAGGGCGAAACGGCCGTAGTCACCTGCATAGCGCGACCGAGCCAGGCGGTGCCGGTGAAGTCATAGGGATCAGCCTCCGGATCCTCCACGCGCGATTCGTAACCGGCAACGCTGGCATCATCCATCACCAGCAGGTTGGCCGGCAAGCGCAGCATGGCGCCATCAGGCTCGAACACCAGGTGGTCTACCGATGCCAGTTCGCCCTCGATGGGGCCGAACAGCGTCGTGTAAAGCTGGCGGGCAAGGCCGATCTCGAAAGGATAGGTGATCGTCTGGCCTGACTGTTCGATGGCGATGGAATCGCGCAGGATATCCACCATCTCGCCGATATCGTCCGGCGATGCGTCGATGCGATAGGCCGTGGCGTTGCCCGGCTCGGCGTAGATCGCATAGGTGCGCTGCCCCAGCATCACCAGCTTGAGATAGGCTTCGCCATCGCGCAAGGCCGCCTGCAGGTCGTCCAGTTCCATGCGGTCCTCGTTGACCACCCGATAGCGCGGGTAATCGGCAAGGCGCTGCTGCACTTCCAGCTGCCGCTGTTGCAGCAGGGACAGTTCCTGCGACTTTGCCGCAAGCTCGGTCTCGGAATTGGGCACGTTCTCCTGCACCCGCCTTTCCGCCTGCGCCACTTCGCCGCGCGCCACTTCGATCGCGCGGTTGAGGTTGAGCGCCTGGCGGAATAGCTGCGATGCCTCGTCACTTCCGGCAGAAAGCTCGCGGGCGAGTACTGCCTGTGTCTGGGCAAGGCCGGGGCGCAGCAGCAACTGGCTGGCGGCGAACATGTCTGCCGCGGCCTGCTGGTCGCCCGCACGCTGGGACAGGATGCTGAAATAGGGTGCGAACAGGCGGCGCAGCGATGTCGGTGCCTTGCCCTCGGCCGCGCTCACCAGCTCGCGATAGAGGCCGATCGCTTCCTCCTCGCGCCCGGTGCGGGCCAGCAGGCTGGCAAGCTGGGCCCTTGCGCTGACCAGGGCCGGCGAGCCGGGATAGTTGCTTTCCAGCACGTCCACCGCCTGCAGGTGCAACGCTTCCGCCTGGGCCGCGTCACTGCGGGCTTCGGCCATCTCTGCCAGTTCGGAGAGGATCTGGGCGCGCAGCCACAGGATCGAGACCACGCGGCCATCACGCACCGATACAATGTCTTCCTGCGCACCAAGCAGCGCGGCTTCGGCCTGCTCCACCTGCCCCAGCTGGCGCATGGCGGTGGCCCGCAGGTATTCGCTCTGCCCGTCCAGCAGCTGCGTGCGCTCCATCAGCGTCAACTCGCTGCCGATGCCGGAAATCGAATTACCCTGCTCGGCGGAAAGCCGCTCTGCCAGGGCATTGTCGATCTGGAGTTGCAGCGTCGATTCCACGCTGTCCGCCACCGTAGGCAAGGGCGTGGCGAGAATTTCGAGCACTTCGGAAGGCCGCTCGCGGTTGAGGGCATCGATGGCCTGGAAATTGCGCGACAAGCGGGCCAGCACGGGATCGTTCATGGCCGCATCCTGCGCCGCGCCGAACAGGTGGCTGGCTTCCAGGTAATTTCCAAGGTTGGACTGCTGCAGTGCCGCGTTCAGCGTTGCTTCGGTCGCGCTCGGTCCCTGAAGGGTGCTCGCCGAAGTGGCGAAGAATTCCGCTGCTTCCGCGAAATTGCCGGCATTCGAACGGCGATAGGCTTCCGCCAGGGCGATTTCCGCCGAGATCGCTTCTGCCTGCGCCCGGGCAAAGGCCTGCGAATCCCCGGCCTGAGTCAGCGGCACTTCCACCACGCCATCGGCCAACCGGTCCGTCGCCAGCGTGGCAAGGCCGAGGCGCAAGGCGTCTTCATAGACCGCCAGGCCCTTGGCGGCGAGCAGGCGCTTGCCGCTGCGGCCCACTACCACGATTTCCTCGATGGAGCTTGTGCTGGACGAGCAGACATAGGCACGGCTGTCCGACATGCCCTGTGCCGGCGTGGACAGCGTGCCTTCACGGCATTGGGCATCGGTGCCGGAAACTTCCGCGAACGTGGCATCGAGGGAACCTTCGCCCAGCACGTGCAGCTCGCCCACCGGGGCAGCGGCATCGCGGCAGACGATGACATAATGACGGTCGAACAGCCCGTCTCCCGCCCTGGGGGACTGGATCTGCGCCTCGCACAGGCCGTTGCTGCCTATCGGCACGGAATCGCGCAACGCGACCGAAGCGTTCTGGGCCGTTGCCGGATGCAGCGCGCCGGTGAAGCCCAGCGCGGCAATCAGGGGAAGTGCGAGGCTGCGCAGCTGGCGCTTGCGGTTTGCCACGATCCTACTCCTCCTCTTCTTCGTTGGCGTAGACGGCACTGTCACCGCCACTGGTGACAGGGTCATTCACCGTGCCATGTTCGGAAACCGCGGGCGGGCTGAACATGCCCGGGAAATCCATGCCGAAGCTGCTGTCCGCCTCGGCTTCTTCGATTGCATCCTCCATCACTTGCTCAGCTGTTTGTTCCGCCTCGCTTGTCGGGTCGGCGGTTTGCGTGGTTTCGAGGACGCTCACACCTACGACCGGCGCAAATGCGAGGATTTCTTCAACTAATTCCTGCGCTGTGGGTCCGCAGCTCGCGGCTACGATATTACAACCGTTCAGGGTGGAATTGTTGGTGAAGTTGGCATCAACATTGGGACCGAAGTCGACAGATTCAAAGAAATCCTCGTTGGTAATTTGGGTCTCGCCTGTTTGTTGCAGGCCGTGGACGACAGCGAGCAAGGCTGTTGTCGCTTCTCCCCCTGTTCTTCCGACGGTAAGTCCACCTGAACCTACGGCAATCCCGCCTGCAAGCCCGTCTACTCCTGCATTCTTCATCAAGATGTAGTTTTCTGCGAAGATCTCGACCGAGCCTGCCGAGACGAAATTTGTGACAACTTTAGAGTCATCAACAGTGTTGAGTAGCTCCAGCAGAATCGGATCGTTCGGGTTATTCCGAATTAGCGCAATAGCATCACCCGATACCGCAGAAATTCCCTTGCCTTCGATGAAAAGACTTCCGGAGATATTGAACAAGTCGTCAGAAATATGTATAGAACCTCCTTGATCAATATCAATTTCAATTTCTCCATTAGAAAATAAATATAATTTATCATTTTCTGACGCAGATTGATAATGAATATTTCCAATAATACCGACGTTTCCATCTGTTTCAACTTTTATGTTGCTTGCTCCGCCGATTAGAGACCCGGATAAATCAACGTCGTCGATGATAACATCATAAAAAGATGAAGAGATTGATTTCGGAGCAAAGAAAATAAAATTGTTAACATCCAGAAGCTCAATTTCGTCCTGGGTTAGAGAGTATCCAAGACCATCGGAAGTGCCTCCTAGAACGGCAGCGTCGTTCAAATTACTTGATCTTAAGTTTAACGTCGAGGCACTGAGGCGCGCACCCCCAATGATCGCGATGTCTTTAGAATCAATGAGTAATTCGAACGCAGAAAATAACGAACCCGGAGAACTATCACCTGTTATTGTTACGTTTCCAGCAGATTGGATTTCGAAATCCGCACTTAGATTTTCAAGTTCTGTGCCGCCCAAAATGCTACCACCGTCGGAAATCTGGATTAGTAGGTCGCTGGCAAGAAGGACGCTCTTGTGCTCGAGGATCTTAAGGGTGGCTCCGCTAATGCTGAAGCTGGAGAAGTCTAGTGCACCGGCTCCGACGCCGCGAGCGTCGAGGCGCGCTATTTCGAAAACACTATCGCCCGAGGGATTTGTTATATCGAAATGGAATGTCCCTGCTGTGGTCGCCTCACCGCCACTCGCATCGACATCGAGCAAAACCGAGTCTGACAAGAATCTTAAATTCTGACTATTTGCATAAGCCGAAAAAAATGCAGATCCGGCTGATACCGTTGTGCCGACATCGCTAAAATTTGATAAAGCAGCGGATACAATCGACAGATCGGTTGTTTCATGGGAAGATTGGCCCGATATTCTATACGTTGCGACCCCACCAATGAATGAGCTGGCTGCAAAATTGGCATTAGCAAGAGGGCTTTCTTTTGCGCTGGCGCTAATGGTTACGCCGCTATCGGCCAAGGTGCTGTCGGTGATAATTAGTAAAGCGTCTCCTCCGATAGCGTCTCCTCCCTGTTCGCTCCCGGATCCAGCTAAGCCGGACGCATTAAGCTCGACATTATCGCTCTGGGCATCCAAAACCGAGCCTCCCGCGATATCAGCAAATATTTGACCGCCAGTACCGGTTCCACCAAAGGCCTCACCTTCGCCGCCACGGCCTGTTGCCTCCAGCCTAAGTGCTGGCTGGATTAAGGTCCCTTGGATTTCTGGGCCTGCAAAAATCAGCGTACCGCCGTTTGCTGCGGCCAACTCGACTGTCCCGCCTACGCCGCCTCCTCCTAATTCACTTGCGCCGGTACCATTCCCCCCATAACCATTGCTTATCAGACTGGTCGAATTAAACGCGCTCACTGAGGCATTGTCGCTAAGTAATTTGGTCGTGCCTCCAGATCCAAAGCCGCCTGAGCCTGTTATCTCAGGAGATTGGTTGGCGCCGCCAAAACCGCTCGCCAGCAAAGTTATGCCACCAAACCTTGCCTCGATAGAGCTACCGTCCAAGGAGCTCAGAGAGGCTAAGCCCCCGATACCGTTGCCGCCCGGTCCAGTTCCAGTTGACTGACCGCCTCTTCCATCGCTTACGCCAATGATGAATGGAAACGCTATCGAGCTGTTGCCGCTAGCAGCGATACTGACGATACCACCATGACCCAATCCCCCTGAAGCTCCCTTGCCCCCATTTGCGGTCGCATCTGCGCTTGCAAAGGAATCTCCAAAATCTAAGGAACCGCCCGAATTTGCTGTAATTTCGATGGCACCTCCAATTCCGGCACCTCCTTCACCACTACTTGATGTAGAAGCGCCACCGCTGCCACTTGATCTGAAAATATTGCTCGCGCCATCCATGGTAAGCTGGGCGCTATTCTGGGCAGAGATAAGCAGAGATCCGCCAAAGCCTTTGCCGCCAACGGCACCGCTTGTGGCTGCCCCCCTTCCACGAGCATTAGCCTCCACGCGACCGCTGAAAATAAGCTGAGAAACCTGGATGGGTCCGCTGTCCAACGAGCCGTCAATAAATTCGAATGATGGGCTGACAGTTGAGATTGACGGATCGTCTATCGATTCTGAGGGGGGGCCTATGAGGCTTTGTCCTAAGGAGTTGGAGTAAATGGAGATACTACCTCCATAGCCAAAGCCATCATCGGAATCTTCTGTTGTGGAAGAGGTTCCCTGTAAGCCGTCTGCATTTAACTTGGCATCACCCGCAATTTGCAAAAAACCGCCGTTCTCTGCTGAAACACTTATCGAGCCAGCCAGTGCGGCGCCCCCAACGCTCGTCGATGACGTATTAATTGCGTTGGCAAGAAGAGTTAGGTCTCCGTTGACCGTCAACGTTGAGTTCTCGGCTATTAAGACGGATTCCCCCGCTAAGGCATCGCCAGCCATAAGGGCGGCCGTATCTAGCCCTGCCTTCGCAG
>Ga0181601_10002181_pt1 | contig 16772 bp, 7 predicted proteins | sample 041ome_8_FD_133020 | JGI IMG/M metagenome (GOLD analysis project Ga0181601, IMG submission 133020) | Coastal salt marsh microbial communities from the Groves Creek Marsh, Skidaway Island, Georgia - 041407BS metaG (megahit assembly) | ecosystem: Environmental > Aquatic > Marine > Intertidal zone...
CGAAACGCGAGGAAGAGTGGCGGCTTTTGTCGATAAAAGAGCGCGTCGGAAGGACGCGAACGCCACGGAGCAGTCGGTGGGTGTTACGCCGCGCATCGTGGTAGGAAGACGAAGACGACGACGGAGATGGCCGCGAATGTCGCTTCTCTTTATTTTTCGCAGGCGCGTGTGCGGCGATGCGAATGAGGTCAGAGAGAAGAGTTCGTTACTCTCACTGGAAGAGAGAAAAAAGGCGCCAGAAAACCATCGTCGGTCGCGTCTATTTAAGTCTAAATGCATTATTCAAAACTTCTATACTTATCATCTATTATGTGTCTAAAAGTTGCAGCAAACGCGCGTCATCACAAACCCGGAATGACGTCTAACCCGAAAATTTTACCGACGTTTTGTACCAATTCGACGTTAACGTCCGTCGCGGCTAACGCCGCGGCGAGAGGATCCTTCACGTCGGCTTGGATTTCCCAAGGCGCTTCCCACGGTCCGCCGCCAACTTCGAGACACGCGGTGGATTCGCTCGACGCGTTTTCGAATATCGGGGTTCGTTTCTGCTTTTCGCGATTGATTTTATATAGGCTGACCGTCATGTCGCCAGAAAACGTTTCGCGACACAAAGGTAACATGCCCGTTTCGGTATCCGGCGCCGGAGCGCGAAGCACGGTGGTTTTACATTTGGTCAAATCCTGTTCACACGTTCCGGTAACGATGCATTCGTATTCGTCTCCTTTCGCGATAACTTCCCAGTGACCCCATGGATGTACTTTCCACTCAAACGTCGTCGATTTGACGAGCACGTCTTCACCAACGTACGAATTGTTCGTTTTTGTCGATTTGTTCGCGCCGACGGGCGAGAATTGCACGAACAAATCGCCGTAATGAATAGCAATCATCCCGACGTCTTCGTACGTGCCCGGAGAGACTAACACCCCTCTGTTTGCACCGGTACAAACGACTGATAAGTCTGGATAGTGCGGAAAAGAATTACACTGCATCCAAAACCATTTACGAGGGAACCCGCCGCTGCCCCAATTCTTCTCGGCGTAAAACGGAACGTCGGTAAACTCCGTCCTCTTCCCGTCGCACTCGATATACCCAGACGCTAACGCGTGCGCGAACAAAATCTGGTAGTGCGGTTCAAGCAGCGGTAAAGACGTCAACCAGCCCGCGGGTGAGATGCCACCTTCGTTTGCTCTCTCGTCTTTCCCCGCCGTCGCCGTCGCGCCGCCGCTCCCCGACCCGTACGTCTTCAGCGGCGTCACGTCGATGTCCCATTCGACGTACTCCAAAACAGCGGAGTTTTTCCACGGCGAATCTTCGCTCTCGATGTCTTCTCTGTTCTTTCCATCCGTGGACAAATACCCGCTGTGCTTCGTGCCTCTCTCGCTCACTCGGAAAAAATTCCTCCTTTTCCTCCTCTCCAAGCCTTCTTCTTCAAACTCTAACTGTAACGCCAATTCGTGTCCTTCCGCGCGAAACCGCTCTCGCACGTCTTCGCGACTCTCCTTAAACACGTACTCGCCGCGCGGTCCGACGATTTGTGCCCCGGCGGAGTGTCGCTTCGACCGAGCGTCGTCTGGGTCGTACACGTGGTATATCAAACTCGCGGAGCGTTCTCGGGAAATCGACGCGCGGAAGTACCATCCTTCGAAGAAGGACGACGACGACGACGACGACGGTTCGCGACGACGACGATGGTACCCGGAGTGCGGCGCTGGGGTGAATTTTGGTCGCGCGGCGACGGCGTCGTCGTTTTTCCCGGAAGAAGAAGAAGAAGAAGAGCAGGCGAGAGAGAAGCGAACGGCGCGCATGTTTCGTGTTTTGTTTGACGCATTTCTATTTTTAGGTGTGTAGAAGATGCATTTTTCGTCGACGCCGCGCCGCGCGTTTCGATGTTACGTAGTTTTACTGAAATGCAGCGGCAAAAGTAGCGAGTGTTTCTCCGTTCAAGATAGCATCCCTAAGCTAGTAACGTGTTTGTTCTCTCTCTTTTTCTCTCTCTCTCTGTTAGTTAGTTTGCTGAAGACGAATCCCAGTATCCGTGGAACGTGTAGGGGACGTGGTAACTCGATTCGGCGCGGTAAACCTCGTCCATAGTTTCGGCGTCGAGAACGACGACGTCGCTGGCGTGGCGTTTGGCGGCGTACTCGAGGAATACCAGATACCCGTCGTCTTCTTTGTTCGGGTTGTTTTTCGGGACGAACGCGACTTCGGCCGGGAAGTATCCTGGTTTGGATCGGTACTCCCGGTGGGTTTCGTCGTTCGAAGTAGAAGTCGCTACTTTTTGGATTGTATCGAAATAACCGCCACCGCTTCCACCAAAACATAAAGTGTATACGAATGAAGGCATCGATTTCGATTCCGCGGCCGATTTTGACCAAATCGTGGACAGCACTGGAAACTCCATCGGTTTCGCGCCGTCGCCGCCAATTTTCGTTTGCGATAAAACTCTCTTCTCTTTGACCGATATGCACACGTCGTACAAGTGATTGTACTGTTTTGAAGTCCACACTGAATCGTACATGTCCGAGAAATTCTTCTCCAAATCCGGTCGATCGCCTTCTAGCTTGCACACCAACGCGTGGATGTTCCCTTGTTCGTCTTCGTACGCACCGGCGTTGTGGTAGGAACTGAAGTTTTCAACGTCCACCTCCATCGCGACGCTTAAATCCGATTTGCGCATGGCAACGATTCGCGTCTTGGCGGTCGCGTCGTACGAAAACGAGTGACCAAAACTTTCCACGCCAATCAACGCTGGCATTATTTCACCAACCGTCGCTTTCCACGGAACGATGACGAAAACGACGTAATTTTCTGTGTCGCAAGCGTCGTGCAAGAGAAAAAAACCAAGCGGGTCCGGTAAAGGTACGCTGGTGGTTTTCAGAACCTCTCCATTAGGGGAGATTTTTGCAAACCTGTGCCCCAACGCCGGCGGTTTCGCCAACCCCCACGCGTACATGTACCCATCGTTCGCGTCTATTTTAGAATGCGCCGCAAATCCCATCGGAAACCCACTCAAATCGCCCGTAAATTTCTCCGAGTATTCGCCTTTCGTCTTCAGCGTCTTTTTATCGATCTCAATCGGCGGCCCGCCTTCGCACAACGCCAACAAACTCCCGTTGAAAACAACTGGACTCGTATTTCCAGGGTTAGTCGGAAATTTGCCTAAATTATCCATGATATCCGTCGCTTGCGTCCACGCGCCTCTCGCTCCGACGACATCGGCGGTACCTTTCGCCTTTTCTCGCGTCTCTTGCGCTTTGTATCGTTCCGTCTCCACCATCGCCGAACGCATCGTCACTTCTCCACTCTCTCTCTCAAATCTCACCTCGTGCATACACCCGTCGCCGTCGAACCAGTGCGCGTACTTCGTGGATCCTAATCTGCATCTTCCCGGACCGAGTCGGTACAAAGTGCCTCCTTTCACCTCTTCGGGGACGTGTCCAAAAACAGTTTCGCAGCGCACAAAATCCAAACGGTTTTCGATCGGTTCCAATCCACCTCTCCACGGGTACTCTTTAATCGCGCGTTGCAGTTCGGGAGGTGGTCGGAGTTTCCCGGTGGACGGGAGAGGGACGGTGACGTCGTGCGGTGGTGATAGGGGTGTTGGTGTTGACGTCGCGTTAGGGGTGGTCGACGCCGTGGTGCATTCCGCGCGCGCGCGATATCGACGACGACGGTTACCGAGAGAAGAAGAACCCAGCGACGGCTTCGATGACGACGCGTTGAGCGAAGAATATCGTCTGTCGTCTTCTTTAGCGGCGAGAGAAGAAATGCGAGACGATCTGAAAAGAGGCGCTGCTGCTTTTATCAGCGACGTCATTTCTTTGCGTCTGAGTGTGCGTGTGAGAAAAGTGAAGGGAGTTGCGCGCGAACTAAAATCTTAATATGTATACCGTATTGCTCAATTTATATACATCCTCTCTCTCTCTCTCTCTCTCTCTCTCTCTCTCTCTCTCTCTCTCTCTCTCTCTCTCTAGTATTCTTAATTAGTAGTACTGTGGTTGCGGCACGTACCCGTTTTGGTCGCCCATGCCGCCCATGCCTGCTCCTCCTCCGTATTGATCTCCGCCCATGGGAGGCGCCGGTAACGCGGCTGGCATCAACTGCGCGTACAGATTTTGTTGCATCTGCTCCTTTTCTTTGTTCAGCTCTTCCTGCTTGCTCTCGTTTTGTTTGTCGATTTTATCTTGGACTAGTTCGTCGACTTTCGTGGAATATTCTCGAACGACTTGGATCATGTATGGCATGACGTATTCGGAGAGGCCGTTCATCCAGGCTTTTTCCAGGACGTAATCCGGTTTGAGTAAATCATAGCACGTGCATATGCACGCAGCGAAGCACTCCTTTTTACCTTCTTCGATGAAGAACTCGAGGAGCTCTTCCGCGATGTCGCGTTCACCGGATTTTGCGGCGCATTCCATGGCGTCCTTGAATAGGTTATCCCTCTTGGACAACGCGACCGATTGTCGCCATCGCTTGTTGCGTTGGTAAATGTGACTAGCGATTCTACGGAATTCAATCAACTCATGCTTTTCGCAAGAGACGGCTAAGGAAATCTGGTCGCAGTTATCGTACGTGTCGATGGACGTTCTCAAAGACTCAAAGTCTTCCTCTTCGATGGCTAGCTCGTTGATAGCGTCGTTGACGGCGGCTAAATTCGCTGGTTGGACCGCGACTAAATATGGTTTCACCAGCGCTAACGCTTCGAGTTTGCGCATCAAAGCGACGACTCGGGCGTGGTCGACTCTAGATTGTAAGACGACGAGGAGGTCGTTCAACTCCTTCGGGTGGTCGGAAAGATAGAATTGGATCGCTTTGTAGTAAACATCCACGTTCGAGAGTTTTGCGCACACGTCTTTGAATCGAATGTGTTCCCAAGCGTCTGGGTGTTTCATCATAACTTCGGCTGCGTTGTCGTATTCGTCGTATTGGACATACAAGAAACAGAGCTCGTCCCAGGCATGAACATCTTCGCAAACGCGGATGAGTTTGGGAATGTTGATGCGTTGCGAGAACAATTTCAAGTGCTCGTGCAATTTGTCACGCTTGTGATAGGCGTACAAAATAGCGAGTTCGGTGAAGATGCCCATGTGCGCACGGTCGAGACCAATGCCGGCTTCCATCAACTGAATGAGCTCCTCAAAGTTCCCACGTTCTTGGTAAAAGTCCGAGAGCGCTTCTAATTCGTCCGCTTGGAGAATGATGTTCAAACCACACAACTGAGCGAGCCTGAACTCTTGCTCTTCCACGCACGCGAAGCAAACTTCTTTCCACGTCTTGGGCGTGTTTGCTTTTCGCGCAGCTTCTACGGCGGCTTGGAATTGACGCAAGCGAACCAAAGTAGAAGCTAACGAGCCCCAGTTGGATAACGCCGTGTACAAAACCTTGGCGGCTTCTAATAAGCTTTCGTCAAAGCACCGGTCGCCGACAGTTTGTAAATTTGCCGCGTTCGGTTTGGAAAGAAAATCTTCCAACGCAGAAAGTTCGTCCGTTCGAGCGTACGCGTAAACGATTTCCGTATCCACTTTCGGATCTTTCAAACTCTTTCGAACCATCAACAAATACGGTACCATAGCTTCATATTCGTCGAACTTTCTCGCGGCGTCGACGACATCGTCGAACGTGGTGATATCTTTCGCCTTGATTAAAGAGATAATCGCAGCCTTGACACCTTCTTTGCCGCCTTCTAACAGTTGCGCTTTTCCGAGCTGGCACCACACCTCCGGCAGGTCCACGCGCTCCGCATATTCTACTGCTCTCTCGATATCTTCGAGAGACTCGATCAAAATGTTCATCGCGTCCACGTGTAAGTTGAACTTTTTGTAAATCGCCAAAGCTTCTTCGTACAACTCGTTTCCGGCGGCGATTTCGCCAACTTCTGGGCCATTGAAATCGTCCAAACGGTTCACGTATTCCATCACTCTCGTCTTGTCCGCTTTGATGGCAGTCAAAATCAACAAGTTTTGCAAGTTCGGATTGTTTGAGAACGCGGAAGTTTGCAAAACAATCTTCTCCAACAACTCGATTAATTCCTCCGGCATTTCGGCAGTCATGAATGCTTTGACTGTTACTGATACTTCTTCCGGATTCTTCGATTCTGGTAACGCCGTAGAGACAACTTGGTCAATCAATTGACGTCTGTATTGGTTCTCGTCCGTCAATACTTTCGCCCACAACTCCGGTTCCATTCTCGAAACCACGTATCGCGCTTGGACTTTGAACATGGAGTTCGTGTTTGTACATTTGACGAGTTCGTCGTCGCAATTCCCTAGTTTATAAGCCACGCAAGCTAAGTTCGGATCGCGTCTTTCGCAGTATTTACCAACAACCGCGTGTTGATAAAACTTGTTCGTCATCAAAAAGTGCTCCGGGTTGTTATTGGAATCGACGAGCATTTTACCGAGCGCGTTGTGAACTTCAGGATCTTGCGAACCTTCGTTGACTAAGTGCTCCAAAAATTCAGAGAGCATTTTTAAACGGTTTCTCTTCTCGACTTCTTCGACGAGCGGGCCAACCGGCAATAACGAGCGAACGGACAGAATCAAGTTCTTAATGAACTCCTCGCTGCACTCTAAATCAATCAACGTGCCGACAACTTTCGGCGCGTTCTTCGGGTTGACTTTTTGAACGTATCCTTCAATGTACCTCAACATGTTGCTGTTGTACAAGAAGGTGGTCAAATCGGAAATAAACTCGAATCGATCGCACACGTTGATCAACGGTCTGGCGTCCGGTAATTTTGCCTCCATTAAGAATAGCTTTACGCGTTCTGGGTCGTAAAAATTACTCTCTCTCGTCACACGTTCGACTTCTTTAATTTGTTGAATCTTCGACGCGGCTTCGATGTATCTAAAGTGCACCTCTTTGTTCTCAGAGGTTGGTAATAACGAGCCCAAGTAAAAGAACAACCCTTCGTTCGAGTCCCGTTCTTGAAACAGCGACATGATTTCTTGAACGCCGAGTTGTTCGGTGTACTCTTTAGCAATAGTTACCGCAACTTGCAAATTTTGCTTCAAATTGGCATCTAAAAGCTCTTTCAAACACTCAAGCGCCCATTCTTTCGATAAGGTACCGAAAAACTCAACCAACGCATTCGGTTCAATCGCATGCGTCGCAGAAACGCAACGTTTCAAATCACTCAATTCCGTGTAGTGTTGTAACGCGCGTCCGTACAAACCAGCCTTTTCGCACAACTGCGCGATTCTTGGTCGATCGTAGTGGGATAATTTTCCTTGCGCCAAAATCGCATCGGCAACGTTCGGGTACGTGACCAAGTTAATTTCCAAAACCTTCGTTTGTAACGCCGCTTGCTCTTCGTTATCCTCTTTCAAGATATCGAGCAACAGCGACGTCGCCTCACGAATCATGTTGCGCTGTAAGAACAAATCCGCCACGCCTTGCATATCAAGCGGAGGTGGCGTCATTTTCGAGCATCTTTGCGCTAAAGAAACGGCAGAGGGCGGGTCGGACATCATCAAACTTTGCAACATGTGCATATAGTTTGGAGTGTAGTTCACGCGTTCGCAATATGCCGTGAGCGTCTCGAAATCGCCCCTTTTCGCCAACTCCGCGCACACTTTCGGATTTGCCTGCGATTTCGAGTATAATTTTAGCGCCATATCACTATCGACCGGGGAAATCACATCGCCCAACTCTTCGCTCGGCTCCAACTTGTCCTCCGCGAACCACTGGTCGATGAGTTGTTTCTTGTTTTGTCTCAACACCAACTTCGCCAACTCCACGGATTCAATTTTGTTAAGCTTGCCCATTTGCAAACACGCGCCGAAGTACTGCAACGCTGGCGGAGAAGACCCCGGCTGTTGCGGCGCTTGCTGAAACTTTTGAATGGTATTCATCGTTCTCAAGGAACCGTATTTTGCCGCCAACTCGGCGGCGCCTTTGAAATCGCCGGCATTAAACAACGCGTCGAATCTCGGCGTAATTAACGCCTCTGCTCCTGGTAACGATGCTCTACCAGCGATCGATAGCGCTAACTCCAAGTTGTTCAACTGTTGAGATACGAACGGCACGACCGCACTTTCGTTGATGGTCGCCAAAATGACTTGCCCTCTTCTGTTGACGCAATAGATGCCACCCGTCTTCTCTGAAATGCACGCGATGAACACGGGATCGTTGGAAATTTTATTCCTGTACACCGCAGCACCCGTTTCGATATCGTTCACGAACAACAAACCCGCTTTCGTGACGGCGTAAATCAACCCGTACTTTTTCGAGATTTGCATGCTCACCGGGAAATCGTCCGCAAACTCTGGCGGGAAGAATAATTCCGTCTGACACTTTTGAAACGCGTTCGTATTTCCGGGTTGCATTCCAAGCTCGATGATGTGCATCTTCGATTGCACGCTCCCGTCTCCCGGATTGACTGTCTTTTGCGCAAAGGCAACAATCTGACTCGCTTTCGCGTTCCCGGGCACATGAAACGTCCCAAACGCGGCGCCATGCGCCTCCAACGCCTGCGATCTCTGTTGCGCCGCCGAATATAACTGCATGTTCCCTTTCACCAACGCCGGTCTCGACGAATCACCGGGCGCAATTCCAATCAATGCAAACCACTGCATGTCTTGACTCGCTTTGTACGAAATGATTTGAGATCCCGCCAAATTCGCCGTTCGATCGAAAACCTTCTCCGGCACCGAGTCCCCGCTCATCGACCAGTGATACACCGACGTATTTGTCACCACCCCTAACATCGTCGCATCCAACCATTTCCAAAAAACAACCGGTTCGTCCATCTGATGACTCTTCATCTTCGCTTTTTGCTCAATGTTGAATATTTGCAAGTGATCTTTCCCAACGCTCTCCGCCGTGGTCGCTTTCAACGCGATTATTCTCTGCTCTGGATTCATCAGCGCGGAATCCGCGGTGATCGGTCGCTTCAACGGTTGCGACGGCGACGCGACGTCAACAATCACCACCGAGTTCGCCGTTCCGGTTTCTCGGACGCAAATGAACTTTTCCGACTCCATCGTCACGTTGGTGAAGGAAATCATCGCCGGGTTGATGCCCAGCGACGTCAGCTGTGTGTGTGTTTTTTACGCGCAAAGGAAGAGGATAAAAGAAAAGAGAAGCGTCAGCGATGCGAGTGAAGATGCGACCATCGCATTCGGTCGTTCAGAAATCCTTCCGCCGCCGGGAGAGAAAAACCACTCGAGGAAAAAGAGAATAAAATGAAATTTGATCGAACGCGGAGGGCACCCCAATTGGGTCAATTAACTACTCCACTTCAACGCTTTTCGCGCGCGCTCGAAAGAGAGAGAGAGAGAGAGTACAAAATTTGCGTACCTGTATGGCCTCGCTCACGTTCACCGGTGGCGTCGCCATCTTTCAACTCTCCGGTATTAAAAAAAGCGGCTAATAAAATAGAGAGAGAGAGGTGCGTGTGGGGAAACTCTCTCGGGTCAAACAAAACTTTTCTTTAAAAAAGCGACACACGCCTCTCTTCGAAAAAAAAAAAGGAAAAAAAAGGAAAAAGCATCAGAGCAAAAATAAAAGCTTTTGCGCTATCGGAATACTACGACAAACATATTTTAATGCCATTTAACTTGTTCTCACGTTTAATTATCTTCGGAACTTTCGTCGTCGCTATCGTCGTTATCGTTATTTCCGTAACTCTCTAAGGATTTGATGACCTGCGTGGCTTCTTTCATTCTCGATTTCTTCTCGCGGTTGTGCAACTCGCTCGGCGCCATGCACCTCTTTTCGCAGCCGCAGGTTTGGCCGACAGAAGCGATGCAGATGAGATCTGCTTTGGCGGATAACACTCTCGCGGATGCTTGAGCTTCGTCTAAGACGGTTGGTTGCATCGCTCTTAAATACGTGGCTTCTTTTTCCATGGAGTTGTATTTTTGCGGCGCGTGAAGCGTGATGTAGCCGGCTTCGTCGAGCGCGCGCAACATGTCGTGTTCGAGCTGGAAGGAGTGGTGCGGGTCTTCGCCAAACTCGCGAGAGTTTTTGTAGAGCTCGGCTAAATCGTTCTCAAAGTAGTGCCAGGCACTCCCTCCGATGCACCCACCTCCAGCGGCACCCCAGCATCCGCCTAAACCTACGCCGTAAACGTCCACGGATTCGCAGAGTTGAATGGCGAGGAAGACGGCGAGCCAACCAGAGGAAGGAGACCCTCTTCCTGGATAGGTCAAACCTCTCTTCGCTTCGATGCGTTTGCGCAAGGTATCTAACAAATCACTCGCGGCTGTCGCCCCTGGCGGGTTGATGCGAACAACGTTCACGTCTGGTCGACGATTTTTCAACTCCGAAACGACGTTGTAGAAATCCTCGCCGTCCGTCCTAGAAACGAGCAAAGTGGAGTTCCATTCGAGCGGAAGCCGCGCTAAATTATACACCGATGCGCCGTATGCTTTCGTCCAGAGGTTGTTCACGATTCTGTGCGTCGTTTTAGTCCCGACGTACTTTTCAAATCCTAAAGTCGGTCCGTTGTTCATGCGAAAAACGGTGTCGTGGCTATCGATTTCCTCGCCGTACTCGTGGATTAAATTTCTTTGAGAGTTTCCAACTAACGCGCATCTTTTGTACTCTGGTGGAGGCGCAACGTCTGGCAACACCTCATCGACTAACGCGGAACGAAACAAAGTGTTTGTAACTCCGGTTGAATTCCCATCCGCTTTCTTGACGACGCCGCCTTTGACGTTTTTCGACCTTCTCGCGTTCTTGCGCGCGGCGTATCGAGCGAATTTACCTTCCCATTGCAAAGTGCCTCCTTTTCTTTCGACTAAACCAAACACGTGCGGCATAGCTCTTTCTGCCTCGACAGTTCTCGCGAAATAGTTAATAACGTCTTTCGGATTTTTCGCTTTGACTTGCACGCCTTCCACGATGGTCGGCGTTAATTTCCTCACCGCTTCTTCCCACTCTTCGCTGTGCTTTTGTCGCTCATCCGGCGTCCACCTTTCCGCGCCTTTCCTTTTCCCACCGTTTAATTCGGGAATCTGCAACAATTCGTCGATCCAGGCCTCGTCGAGTTTCTTATCTTCTGCCAACATTTCGTTCCTCGCTTCCAGTAGCGCTCTTTTAAAAACGATGGATAAATCCGCCTCGTTCGCCGCGCTCCCCACCCCGTTGAACACGGGCGACCCGGGATACTTCTTCGAATACGCGATTTCTCTCTCCGCTGCTAAAACTCTTCTCCTCGCTTCGGTTTGAATGACACCGGTCGAATCCAGCGTCCTCTCGTCCGTCCCGGCTGCGATAGCCGCCGTCATCACCACCGTCGCTCTATCCATCCACAACAATCTCTCCGCCGCTAACTTCCCCGCGCACTGGTTCGCGGTCTTATCTCTGTTCGTCCACGCTTCTCTTTTCAAAGTGATAATTTTCTTCTCTAAACCTTTCCTATATTCCGCGAGCTTCTCGCACGTTTCCATCCCGATGGGTAACTCCTGTCTCTGACATCCGTCGCCGCCGTACTCGAGCGTCTTCTCGCAGTTCTTCCGCTCCGATATCGCCTGTTGCTCGCTCACTTTATACGTCCTCAACTTCGCGCGTAATTTCGCCAACTCCTCGGACATCGTCTCCAACTCCTTCGCGAGCGGGTCTTGCGCCGCGCGTCCCCCGTTTTTCTTCGCCAAAGCTCTCTGAAGCTCCTCCACTTCTACTTTCTTCCTTTTCAACTCGATTTGTATCGCCGAATCTCTCACGCGCCGCTTCGAGTCGCTGGCCGGGCACAGCTCGTCCGCCGTCGGACATCGCAGCGACGACGACGACGAAGTAGAAACCCCACCCCCAGACGCCCTCGAAGCGCTCTCGTACCGATGCACCGCCCCACCAAAGTCGTTCCCATCGTCAGAGGAAGACGACGAAGAAGAAGTGGAGGCGTATTCACCAATCGAAATCCTATGGTGCGCGTGTGCGCACTTCTCGTGCTCCGACATCGACTTCCCGATCAAATACGCGATCGTCAGCAGGCAAAACACGAGCAACTGTCGGTCCGTGCTCAGATTTTCCCATCGTTGCCCGATCGATTTCTTATTTCCTTTCAGAAGAGGCGCCATTTTTGTTTTAATTAAAGCTTTAATTTTTTCCCCATCACACGCATCTAAAAGTGAGGAAAAGGTCGGATTCCTCACAAAAGAGAAAAAGAAGATAAACCGCGCAACGCTTTCTCTCTGCATTTAAGAAGCGCGTCTCTTTTTGTTTTTATCTCTCTCTATCTCTCTCACGCGATTTAAGCACATGAGCTTTTTTGCGTTCGCTTGTTCTTCGCATTCTGCCGCGCCGCGGCGCTTCGTGGCGCCTTCGTGCAGCTCTTCTTCATCTTCATCTTCATCTTCTTCCGGGAAAAGAAGATACGGTGAAACGATGAGGAAGAAGAACGCTCTTTTTACCGAACGAGGAGGAAGACGAAGAAGAAATATCGCGACAAAAGCGGAAGGAGGAGGAGGAGAAGAAGCGACTACGAATGCGATTACGACGAACGGAGACGTCGAGGAAGAGAACGCGTCGTCAGAACGATTGGAAACGACGACGACGACGACGACGAGAAAGACCAAAGGCGCGACGCCTCTTTTAGTCGTGGATTTGGAAAAAGGGACGGTGAAATTGGCAAAAAATCGAAGAAAAGACAAGGCGAGAATACAAGGCGCGCTGGCGGCGGCGGTGAAGCGATCGGAGGTGAAATTGAACGACATGGGATCGACGAAGATTGGTCCGTTAGAAGAGGACGATTGCATGGACGCGACGAATTTAGTAATGGATTTGTTCTTTAAGGTTCGACCGCAAGATTTCTTAGCGAGGAAGAGGCTGGCGAAGGCGCAGTCGGATAGAGTGTACGCCGGGTTGTTGGACGGGGTGCAGAATTCGACGGACAGAGTTTTGATCGCGGCGAAAGTCGGTTCGAACTTGGTTGGTATCGCGGAGGTGTCGCTACCGAACGGGAAGAGGTTTGGTGCGGAGAATTATCGGCCGAAAGCGCCGGCGGATAAACCGTATTTGTCGGACGTGGCGGTTGCGACGACGCAAAGAGGGAGAGGGATCGGTAAAGCGTTGGTGTTAGCGGCGGAAGAGTGCATGAGAGAGATGGGCGAGACGACGATGTATACGCACACAAAGGTGGATAACAAAGGTGCACAAAAATTGTTCGAGAAGTGTGGGTACGCGGAGCCAGAGTGGGCGAAGAAGGGTCTGACGCAAGCGCAAATCGCGCAAAGAAGCACGGAATGGAACCCCTTCGCCGCGGTTGGCTTGGTCGAGGTTGGGCATTTTATGCTTGAAAAGCCGTTAGGACAATAAGGACGATGCCGATGGTAATCTGAAGTTTCTCGTCATCGAGATGTAGCGAGCGCGAGCTTTATTAATAATACAACTATAACACATGAACTAAACTTTCCTATCGGGGGATTCCTTCTTTTTCGATTTCTTCCTACTCTTTTCTTTCTTTTCTTTCTTCTTCTCTTTTTTCCGTTTCTTGACGAGGGTGCAGAGCGTTTCGGCGTCGCGTTTCAACCGCAAGGCGTGAATTACGCACGATCCAGCGCCAGTTTTTCGAAATTCCGGGTGTAAACTCGACACGGGAACCTCCGCGCGGTCGAAGTCCTCTTTTGTCGCCTCTGTGTAAAATGTAGTCTCTGCTAACGGATGCCCCGCGGGGTACCGGCGAACGTTCCCGATGAGAATCAACGTGTCTCTTCCAGCTAAGCGTTTCATCGTGTCTACTAACGCTTTCCATTTGCTCGTGTCGTTTCCGTAAACGACATCCGTGGCGAGGATAAAATCTGGATGTCTCTTGAGTTCTAGAATCTTTAGAGCATCGCCTGCGCCCCAGACGAGTTTCTTCGTCGAAGATCCTTCGCTGGCGTTCTTCTTCATGTTCTTTTTCAGAAGCGAAAGAACGTCGTCGTCACCTGTGTTGCGAGTGAATACAAACGCAAAAAAGTAAGTATTATCGGTCAGTGTGCTGTAACACTCAAAGTAAGATGAGATGTGAATTTAAAAAAATGTACGAGAGCTACTATCAGACGCATCCGTGGCAAAATAAAGGATGTTGTCAGCGAAACTCCCCGGTGACTTTTCAGTCAACTCTTTTGTACGCTCTCTCTGAAACTCAACGGTCACGAAGGAAGACCAGTCGAGGGATTAACCGGAGCGAATGTGTGAACGATAAAGAAAAAATGAAACGAGACTGCTTGAGAAACCAATACACGTACCGTCAGTTGCAATCATGTTTGCTCCGAGTTTTGAAGCTACGATGGAAGGCAATCCGAGTCCGGCGCCGAGCTCGACGCCTAGTTTTCCTTTACCAAAAAACTTCTCTCGAGCGTTAACTTTAGGCGTAATGAAGCCATCCTCGCTGAGTTTACTCCATTTCATATCGTTCGTGCAGAATGCGTGCAAATCAATAGCCGAAAGTCTCGATATCCATTCAGCTAAGACTCTCGATCCTTCCCAAAGAGCGACTCCGGTATTTTGGCGTCCGAATCCACCACATGAGTCATCCACTCTATCAATTTGTTTCGACGCGTCGTTCGTTGGCGTAGCCGAGCGAAGTTTGATCGCGGACTCGTCGACTAATCCTAGCGCAGGGAACGGAATCTTAACCGTCCTTTTTGAGCTCAAGAGTTCGTTCAATTTTTCGTACTTGCGCACATCACCTCCGGCTCTCTCGATCGCGCCAAGAAATTTGAGCAACTCTTGCGCGTTGAACGTGTCCAGAATTTTTGCAGCGCGTGAAGCAATTGTCTTCAAAACCTTTTCGGGCGTATCTAATCGTTTTGCAAACGCTTCGCTCACGTTTGCGAGATCTCGTGCGTTGAATTCTTCGATAAAATTTTCACCGAGCAAGTCTTTGTGAGCGGATTCAAAGACGTCTCTCGCGTATTCGTTCGTGGCCACATCGGGTAAGCCACTCGAAAACGCCCAAAGAATCATTGAAAACGACCGGGCATCTGTTTTTGTTCTGAAAAACAGAGAAGGCGACGACGTATTTGAGAAGTGCGTTCGAGAAAAGAGCTCAAACGTAGATTTGATTCCGGTATCTTCGAAACCAACCACGTCGCCAATTTTTGCGAGCGACCAAAGAATCGTGGATGCCTGCCGTCCGCTCATGTTGACGATACTGTTCGACTGCTGGAGTACACTCAACATCTCGTTGACGAAAGTCTTTTCTTTTCGTGCGATTTTCTCTAGGAGTTTCGGAAGCTTTGCGAGCGCCCAAAAGACGTTGGCAATTAATCCCACCTTTCCGGTTTCGTCCTCGTCGTTTTCGATATTCGCATCGTCGGTGTACGAAGCGATTGCTCTGGTAAAGAATCGGCACACTTCGTACGCTAACTCCTCGTTCTCTTCACCATCCTGCCCTATATCGCACGCTGTTCCGTCGCTATCGTTAACTAACCCAACACCCACCATGACCATCGATAACTCGTGCGCGTTCATATTCTCCAAAACACTCTTCGTCAACGTTTTCAGCTTGAACCAAAATTTCGGATCCTTCGCGCACTGATTGACTTTGGCGAATGCTAAAAACGTATTCGCGACGTGCCTGGACTCAAATCGACCTTTCACGGTCTCCGATACGAGCAATATTTTCAACTTATGCGCCATCTTAGTCACCAAAACCTCTCTCCCTCCCTCGTTATTCTGCGCCTCGCTGAACTTTGCCATCGCCCACGCGATGTTGGCGAATTCCTGCGCGTTGAATCGTTTGGTCGGAGGGCCAGAACATCCAATATCCAACGCGTCCACTATGGCCTTATTCAAGTCACACTCATCGTCGACTACCCAAACCATCGACCGTTTCCGTCCACCCTCTCTATCCGAAGAAGAAGAAGAAGAAACCGACATCTTCGCCAAAGACCAACACACGTTCGACACGCCTTGCGTCGTCCACTCGCGCCGCTCTGACGCCGCGAACATCCTCTGCAAAGGCGCTTGCATCCGCCCGATCGCCTCTTCGACGACGCTACTACAATCATCATCACCGCGCATCTTCAAACGGTCGCCATAAATCTTTGCCGACGCCCAAAACAAGTTTGAAATCTCTTGCGCGTTAAACGCCGTCTTCTTATTCGTCTTCTTCTTCTTCTCGTAAAAGCGCACCGCGAGCTCCGAAACCTTTCTCGCGACCGCAACCGCCTCCGCTCCCAACTTTCCGTCGTCGTCGCCTTCGTCGTCGGCGGCGCTTCTCACCAAACGCATCTTCCCCAGCGACCACAAAATCGCGCTCAAATGCCTCGGTTCGAGCTGCGAACCGTTACTCTTCGCCTCTTCTTCCTCGAGAATCGCTCGGCACCGCTCGAGTAAAACGCGCGTCGCTTTGCGCGTGGTCTTCTCTTCTTCTTCTTCTTCGCGAGCAGCCGCCTTCTCCGTCTTCGCGTCGTTGATGAATCTCGCCTTCGCCAAGCGACTCAGCGCGGTCGAGACGTTGACGACGTTAAAATCGCGACTCCATTTTTCAATCGCGAGTGCGAGCGCGCGTCGTTGTTGTCGTTCGGAGTTGTTGTTGTTGTTTGATGCGTCGCAGAGCGTCTTGTTGATGCGCTGGTGCAGCGTTGACATTTTACTTGTGTCTTCCCATTGTTTTGGGGAAAAGAAATGGAGAATTTCCGCACAGAGATACACACACGTAATCGCTGAAAGAAACGACCCCCCTCGGAGAGCACTCGCAAAAGCTTGTTTTATTTGACTTTATCGTAATTATATGATGTTGTCCTTAGCGTCCTTATCTTCGTCTTCTGCCCTTCTCGCGTCTGCCTCTTCTTTGAATTCGAGAAGACGATCTTCCACCGTCGTCGTCAGCGCGACGA
>Ga0181601_10002183_pt1 | contig 16771 bp, 13 predicted proteins | sample 041ome_8_FD_133020 | JGI IMG/M metagenome (GOLD analysis project Ga0181601, IMG submission 133020) | Coastal salt marsh microbial communities from the Groves Creek Marsh, Skidaway Island, Georgia - 041407BS metaG (megahit assembly) | ecosystem: Environmental > Aquatic > Marine > Intertidal zone...
GCGATTGTGGGCATTTTGGCCGGTATTGCCTATCCCTCTTATATGGACCACGTTCGCAAGGGCAACCGAGCCAAGGGTCAGGCCTTTCTGATGGATCTGGCGCAGCGGCAGCAAAGTTACTTGCTGGTTCACCGGCGGTATGCCCCCACACTCTTGGATCTGGGGGTGACGGTAGGCACCGAAGGTGGCGCTGTGGGCGCTGATTTAGCCTCGCTCGCCACAGCGTATGACCTCACCGGTATGGTTTTGGAGGTGGTCACCGAACCACCGCCCAGCTTCAATATGACGCTGAACCCCCAGCCAAATTCTCTTCAGGAAAGTGATGGGAGTCTGTGTTTGGCCAATACTGGGGCGCGCGCACGCTATTGTGGCGGCGCAAACGAGACGCCGTGGTAATCCAGCGCGTCAGAGGGCTGTCTTTATTTGAATTGCTGGCGACGCTGGTCATTCTGTCGATACTCGTCTCGCTGGCAGCGCCGTCGTTCTCAAGAATGTTGGCTGAGCAGCGGCTGCGTCAGGTAGGGACTGAACTGCGGGTGTCACTCTCGTCTGCTCGCTCTGAAGCGGTGAAGCGAAACGAGGGTGTGTCGTTGTTGCATCAGGGCAGTGACTGGAGTAACGGCTGGTGTATCGAGCCCAGTACCGAGACCAGCTGCTCCAGCCAACCCATCCAGCAATTCACTATCCCCGTTGAGCAGGTGAAGCTCACGTTAGCCGGCGTGAGCGGCGGCACTGCATTGCAGTTCAACGCGTGGGGACGTGTGACCAGCTGCCCCACTTTCACCTTGACTACCTCGGCCGCGGGTAGCGCCTGCACATTATGTTTGACGGTGTCGATGGATGGTCGTGTGCAGAGCCACACCGGTGACTGCCCCAGCGACTGCGATCAGGAAGGTGAAGAGATGAGCTGGGCGGGAGCGTGCTCGTGAAAACACCTCGACAACAGTCGGGTTTTACACTGATCGAGGTGCTGGTGACGTTTTTGATCATTGCGATTGGTCTGTTGGGTTTGGGTGCCTTGCAGCTCAACACTATGAACAAGAGTTTTGAGACCTATCAGCGTGCGCTGGTGGCTTCGATTGTCGAGGATATGGCCGCTCGGATCAGAATGAATGCTCAGGCCGCCATGGCGGGGGAGTACTTTCTGGCACCGCCCTCCGACCTCAATTGCGGAGGGTACGCCAACACTGTTCAATCACCTGCCCCACCTCCATCTCAATATGATTTGTGTGAGTGGCACGCGCTACTCAAGGGCTTGAGTACGGCGACTGATGATACGAGCGTCGATGCCCCGTTGGGCGCTATAGGATGTATAGAGCCACTGAGTGGCGGAGGCAGCAAGGAGCTGTGGATACGCGTATCGGTAGCATGGATCGGTATCACTCCCCAGACTCAGACGCCGCTTGATTGCGGTGCCAACGAGATGGGCGACGAGGCATATCGAAGGGTGGTCTTTCGTGATGTGGCGGTGAGGTAAAGCATGTCTCGGCTCATCACATTGCGACAATATCAATCGAAGCGGGCAGGCTTTGGTCTGATCGAGCTGATGATTGCGCTGGCCCTCGGCACGGTCATTATTCTGGGCGTCACAACGCTCTTTTCCGACAGCAGCCGTGCCCTGAACGATGTCAACCGCGCTGGCCGGCAACTTGAAAATAGCTTGTACGCCATCGACCTGTTAGCGAAAGAGCTGTCGCTAGTGGATTATTGGGGGGAAGCGAGTGCCCCTGTCGATGCAGATGACCCGGCCTATGGAGCGCTTCGCGTGTCGGAACTCGATGGACTCGAGATTGGTCCCTACCCAGCATCACCGCCATTGTGCGTGGGCACAGGTGCCACAGGATTTGACCCGCGTGTTGAGCTGGCGTGGGCCATGGAATCCCCGCTGTTGTCGGGTGTTGGTGCTGAAATTAATGCAGCTTTCGACAAGAACTACTGTAATGGCGGGGGATCTACGCCATCTGCAGGAGCTGCCTATGTTGCCGTCCGACGCGCCAGTACTTGCGCGACTGGCTTGGGTTCGATTGCGACCAACAATGCTTGCGGCGCGGTAGACGATTTCTTTTACCTGCAGACCAATGGTTGTTACGACGAAAATGCCGGTCTGTCGGGAGGCGAGGTCAAGCTCTATGAGTTGGGGAGCGCCGACATTGAGAGCACGCTGACTTACAGCCGTTACAGCTGCAATGCGAGCGAGCGTGCCCCGATTTACCGATACGTGTCGCGTATCTACTACGTGAACCAAAGCAATCAGCTGGTGCGTCTGTTCCTAGATTCTCTCGAGTCGGGCGGTCACGGTTACGTGCAGGAAATTTTGGTGGATGGGGTCGAAGATTTACAGTTCGATTGGTTCATTGATGACACTGGTAATGGCACCTACGACCGAAAAGTATCGGATCTGGGTGCAACTGACGCAGCAAATGTTATCGGAGCCAAGATTTGGTTAAAGGTTCAGAGCCCTCAGGATTTCCGCCCCAGCAGTATGCAATCGAGGATTGTTGAATTGCCCAATCGTGTAGGGCGAAGACGATGATCGCGGCGAGTCAGCGCGGCGTCGTAATGGTCATTGCCTTGATCATGTTGGCGGTGGTGACTTTGATCGGCACAGTCTCGGCCAATCTCGTGATGGGCAACCTGCGCATTGTGCAGAACATCGAGGCACGCGCCGCCGCGAAAAGCGCTGCGCTGTCGGCGATGCAAGAAGCCATTATGACCAACGGCTTTTTGGAAGGTGAAAAAGCCTTCAATGTGAGGTGCGAGGGGGACAGTTATACCCGGTGTTTCGATATGACGGGTGATCGTATCTCCGACGACATGAGCGTGACACTGAGCAAGCCGGAGTGTATTTCTGCAATCCCGGTTCGCAACTCGACACTCAAGGTGTGGCAGAACCCCGACGATGCCAGCTGTTACCAGCCTGGGGCGTATTCACTGTGTGCAGATGCCCTGTGGGAGGTGACCATGACGGCAGCGGATCGGGTCACCGGCGCAAAAGTTGTAGTGCGCCAGGGCCTGACGACACGGACCTCGGTGAATCTGATCGCAGCAGCCTGTGGTTAGGGCGGCATGGACGCCGCGCAAGTGAAAGGAGGGATTCGATGAGCAGAATAGGGCGATTTATCATCTCAGCGTGGCTACTGCTGGGCGCGACCCATGCGGCGACTGAAGATATTGATCTGTTTGCGAGCGGTCTTGCTAGTGGTTCGGCTGCCAGTGCACTGCCTAACATTCTGTTTGTGCTGGACAATACCTCTAATTGGTCGCGCCAGAGCCAGAAGTGGCCCGACGGTACTCAGGGCCAATCCGAGGTCAGGGCGATTGAGGCGACCTTGAGGCGGCTCGTTGCAGATGGAAAAGATGCCAACGTGGCCCTTATTGAATTCACCACTGAGGGGACGGCCAATCAGGACGGCGGCTATATCCGTTTTGATCTGCAGCGGCTGGGAGGGGAGAGCAGCACACTCTTCTCAATCCTTGATGATATCGACGAAGGTATCAACGACCCTGACGAAAAGCGGAACTCCAATTCTTCTTACGGCAACCTCGCTAGCGATGTGTATGCCTATCTCACAGGTGAGACGCAGAGCTTCGTGGGTGAAGGCACGCCAGTCGCGTTGGCTGATGCCGAGGGGTACCAAGATCCGTATGCGGTTTTCGACTCACCCCTGGGTGAGTCGGATATTTGCTCCGATACCTATGTCATTTTGATCAGCAATACCGATAGCAACGGACCCGAGGTCGATACGCTCGACAATTCAGCACGGTTATCCGCCCTCTATGACGGGCTGGGTGAATCACCCACTGCCACCCTTTCAGGTGGCACTGGCTCAGGTATTCCGATGCAGGCGTATGAGCAGATCCGCAATCAGTCGGGTGATATCGCGCCTATTGGCTACACCCAAATCGAATATAAGAATGCCAAGGAGTGCACGGAGCAAGTTAGCGGTAATGAAAGTGAAGCGGAAGACCAGATCATCAAAGACACCTGCAAGGTTGCGGGTGATTGTGAGTGCAGCAATACCAACAGCGATGAGGGTTTTTTCGCTGTCACACCCACCTCGGCGTTGCAGGGATTTAAAGCCGTGCAGGGCGAGTTCATTGATGGTGTCGACTACAACCTCGATGATTGGACCAAATTTCTCCACGAAATGGGTGTCCCGGTGGTGGTTGAAGGCGAGGGCGATACGGCAGATTCGATCGTCCGAATTCCTGTCACGACCTACACCATCGATGTCTTCAACGCACAGCCCAACGAGGAACATTCTGCCCTGATGCACAGCGCAGCAGAGCAAGGGGGTGGCTACAGGCAATCGGCAACCAGTCAGGCCGAACTGGAGCAGGCCCTTAGCCGTATCTTTGGCGATATCATCGACATCAACACCGCTTTTGCCGCCGTGACCTTGCCGCTGAGTGCTACCAACCGCGCGCAGGCTGAAAACAAGGTCTTTGTGGGCATGTTCCGTCCGGCCAGTCAGCGCAAACCACGTTGGTTAGGCAACCTAAAACAGTATCAGCTGGCCAAGTTCGACGGTCAGATTGAGCTGGCTGATGTGAATCGCGATCGTGCCATCAACCCCCAAACTGGCTTTGCCCAGTCCTGCGCCACCAGTTTTTGGACAGAGGATACGACTACTGCAGACAAGGCAGTGGGCGTGTCTGGACCTTACTTCGCCGATCTCGGGCTGGAGCCCAGCCCGGTCAGCGCATGTCTCTCAGAATTTCTTGGAGGCCGCAGCGTGTTATCTGATTCTCCAGACGGTCCCTTTGTCGAGAAGGGCGGCGCCGCACAGCAGATTCGCGGCCAGGTGTCAGGCACCAGACAAAGCGCCCGTAACATTCTGACGCCCTCGGGTAGCGGGCTCACAGCGGTCAGTGAGAACGATGCGGGTGGCGCGGAGTTGCTCGCTTATTTGGTGGGTGAAGAGGCTGGCCTGAAAGGTGGCGATTACAAAGTCAGGAACGAAGCTGGCGATTATGTGATCAACCCGCGGCTAGAGGATGCGGAGATAGAACCTTTTCAGGGCCTGCGCCCGACGATTCATGGTGACATTGTTCACTCTCGACCGCTGACGGTCACCTACGGCCCCATCGACCCAAATGACCTGACCAAGGGTAGCGATTTCCGGATTTTCTATGGTGCCAACGATGGCCTGTTTCGTTCACTGAACCCTACCACCGGGCAGGAAGACTGGGCTTTGATTGCCAGCGAGCACCTCGATGGATTGAAGCGTCTCTATGCCAATACTCCCACAGTGGACTACTTTGGCTTGGTCGACGAGCTCTCCATCAAGATCGATGCTGAGCCGAAGCGCTACTTTTTTGATGGATCAACCGGTTCCTACACCCGATACGACGGCAACAACGAGCTGACGACGGGGTGGATTTTTCCGACCATGCGCCGAGGTGGTCGCCATATTTATGCACTCGATGTCAGCCCGACCGGCGATGCCGGCGTGCCGCCTGCCGAGCCCAAGTTGATGTGGAAAGCCGGACCTGAGGACTTGGGCAATGTAGGACAGAGTTGGTCAACACCCGTGGCCGGGCACCTGGATGCAGATACCAGCGGTGCTCGAACGGGGGGTGCTGAAGACGACCCCGTGCTCATCTTTGGCGGCGGTTGGGACGCCTGTTTAGACGTGAATCAGAAAACACTGCCGATAAGCGACTGCAGCACAGGGAATCAAATTTTTGTGCTTAATGCGAAGACGGGTGAGCTGCTAAAAAAGTATGAGACACGGGCGCCAGTGGTCGCTGAGATGAGCGCGCTCGATATTGATAACGATGGCTTCTTGGATTTTGCGTATGCAGCAGATGCTGCGGGCAATTTGTATCGACTCAATTTTTCAACCCTGGAGACGCTCAACGACCCTTACACCGAACCTTTGGAGTCGGGTGATTGGTTTCTGTCCCACATTGCTGCATCAAGTCAGCCCTATGTGAGGTTTATGAACAAGCCGACGATTGGCGCGATCCAGAACCGCGTCTTCGTGACGATCGGTTCTGGGGACAGAGAGCGCCCGCTCAAGCAGAACTATCCTTATGAAGACAAGGTTGTGAATCGCTTTTATGCGCTGATTGATGAGCCTTACGGCGCCGAGGCAGATCCCGCAGAGCCGGTTGATCTGGATGATACGAGCGGTGAGCGCGGGATGCTCAACGCGTCTGCTGGGTTGACTGACAGTGAGATTTTGGTCGGCGCCTACCGAGGTTGGTTCTTGGAGTTGCCGGACCTCGGTGAACAGGTGGTGAACCCTTCAGCGATCGGCGGCGGCTTCGTGTTCTTTAATTCCTTCCAGCCTGAGGGCGGTACGAAGGGATTCTGCAGCGATCTGGGTAAATCCAAATCCTATCGAGTACCACTGTTCCGGCCAGAGAAGGATGAGGGCAAGGAGTTTGGCGAGGGTGTCCCGATTCCGCCGATCATTGTCACGGTCAAATTGAATTCCGGTGAGCCGAGTTGCACGGGGACTGACTGCGGCGAAGGTGAGATCCCCAATGAGATTCTGACCGTCTGCATTGGCTGCGAGGGGTTCAACCCGATTGAAATCGTGCCCGCCTCGGACGGGGCGGTTCGAGAGGCTTATCGCGCCGAGGACATTGACCGCTTGTGAGCCTCAGTCGAAGTCGCAGTTCGCCTCCCGCACGCGATAGGTGGTAGCAAGCTGAGCTGACCGCTCTTCGTCGGTCATAAACCGCACTTCGCCGGTATCGTCCTGCACGCGCATGCGGGGAAATGTCTCCAGCTTAAAGATGTTGTCCTGTGCCTGATCGCACAGATCAGGCTGTGGCGATGCGATCTCAATGCGAGTGTTCGATGATGTTTTCGAGGAAGAGCTTAAGGCAGTCGGTGTCACGCCTGTTGCGTCAGACTCGCTCACGTCAGGTTCATTGATATCGGTAGGCTTTGGGTAGCGTCTAAAGCCGCCGTCGACTCCGACCTCTGTGTAGGGGACACCCGCCTCAGGCGGTCTATCGCTTAGCACTGGATTACCGTTTTGATCCACCCAGCGATAGGTAGTATTGGCGGAAACCGTTTGACAGAGTGCGAGTGCCCAGCAGGCCGCGACGGTAACTACGAATGAGCGCCGCGGTGCTGTTATCACAGAACGCAGCGGCCTATTTCTCATGGAGCGTGGCCGCCCGTCCCTTAAGGAACATGGCGTTCTGCTCACAGGTGAAGTGCTGTCCATAGGAAGTTCCGTCCGTAGATAGATGGTGGCGTACTGTCCTTAGATTGCCCTTCTAGCAGAGTGGTTACCGTAACGTGCCCCGGAGAGCCCAGCAACGCTGATTATGGTCATTTGTCGGCATCCCTTGACTTTGCCGGGGCTGGGCCCAGACAATTCGCGTTGTCACGCGAGCGGCAACGGTTAATGGTGAGTACCCTCATCCTCTGACCTACCTTTGGGACGGGATAGTTCCACGGGCTGTTTGCGGGTTCCGTCAGGCGGGGTGCTCCTCGTCACTCGGGCTCGACACTGCGTTACCCCGCAGGTCACCGATACACGGGTTTCGTGATCGTGATCTGGCTGGGAGTCGGAGCGATCCGGCCAGTGTCTCGTGCGACAGGTGATGGTGGTTTGACGCGCACGGTGTTCTGCCACCCTCTGAAGCAACGAGATGGAGAGTGGCCATGGAAATGCTGTCCGGCGGCGATATGATCGTTCGCGCCCTTGAAGACGAAGGTGTCGAGTACATCTTTGGATACCCCGGTGGAGCGGCGCTCCACATTTACGACGCTTTGTTCAAGGCCGAAAAAGTACCCCACATTCTGGTCAGGCATGAGCAAGCTGCTACCCATGCGGCTGACGGCTATGCCCGTGCCACTGGCAAACCCGGAGTGGTATTGGTCACCTCGGGACCGGGCGCTACCAATGCCATTACAGGTATTGCCACGGCCTATATGGATTCGATTCCGCTGGTTGTCATCTCAGGTCAGGTTCAGAGCCATTTAATTGGTGAGGATGCGTTTCAGGAAACCGACATGGTTGGCATTTCCCGACCCATCGTGAAGCACAGTTTTCTTGTGCAAAAGGCCGAGGACATCCCGGCGACGATCAAGAAAGCATTTTTTATTGCCTCGACAGGGCGACCGGGTCCAGTGGTAGTCGATATACCGAAAGATTTGACCCATCCGGAACATAAATTTGCCTATGAATACCCTGAGGCCGTGACGATGCGGTCTTATCAACCCTCGGCAAAGGGTCACTCTGGGCAAATCCGCAAGGCCGCGCGCATGCTGTTGAGTGCCAAGAGACCTGTTATTTATGCTGGCGGTGGCGTGATCCAGGGCGAGGGTTCAGAGAAATTGACAGCGCTCGCCAGACGCTTGAATTATCCGGTTACCAACACCCTGATGGGCTTGGGTGCCTACCCCGGCAGTGACAGACAGTTTCTTGGCATGCTGGGCATGCACGGCTTCTACGAGGCCAACATGGCAATGCATCACTCGGATGTGATCCTTGCCGTGGGCGCTCGTTTTGATGATCGCGTGACCAATACGGTGTCGAAATTCTGCCCGGGGGCGAAGATCATTCATATCGATATCGACCCCGCCTCCATTGCCAAGATCGTACCGGTCGACATTCCCATTGTCGGACCGGTGGATACGATTTTGGAGGAGCTCGACAAACAGGTGGCTTTGCAGATCGAGGGTGGCGAACGAGCGTTGCCTGACCCCGAGGTGCTTGGCGCTTGGTGGCAGCAGATCGATAGTTGGCGCGAGGCACACGGGTTATGGCATGGCAGACGTTATGGTGAATCGGCATCGATCATGCCGCAGGACGCCATCTGCGCGCTCTATGAGGCGACCAACGGCGAGGCTTATGTGACCTCTGACGTGGGCCAGCATCAGATGTTCGCCGCTCAATACTACAAATTTGATTATCCGCGTCGTTGGATCAATTCCGGCGGGCTCGGCACCATGGGTTTTGGTTTGCCTGCGGCGATGGGGATCAAAATTGCGCTGCCTGATGCAGATGTCGCCTGTGTAACAGGAGAGGGCAGCATACAAATGAACATCCAAGAGCTCTCGACCTGCAGTCAGTACGGGTGCCCGGTGAAGATTATCAACTTGAGAAACGACTACCTCGGGATGGTCAAGCAGTGGCAGGACATGCAATACGAGGGCCGCTACTCAGAGAGCCACTATGCGGCTTCGCTACCTGACTTCGTCAAGTTGGCAGAGGCTTACGGCCATGTCGGCATGGAAGTGAAATCTCAGTCAGATCTACTACCGGCGATGAAAGAGGCTTTTGCGCTCAAAGATAAGCTGGTCTTTATGGATATCCATATTGACCCCGACGAGCATGTTTACCCCATGATGGTCGCGCCGAATGGTTCGATGAAAGACATGTGGCTTAGCAAGACGGAGAGGACCTGATATGAGACGCATACTCTCAGTGCTGTTGGAAAACGAATCGGGTGCTTTGTCGCGCGTTGTGGGCCTGTTCTCGCAACGTGGTTATAACATCGAGACCTTGAACGTGGCTCCCACCGACGACCATTCGCTGTCACGATTGACGGTCACCACCACTGGCGACGATCTCAAGATTGAGCAAATTACCAAGCACCTCAATAAGATTATTGATGTAGTCAAGGTGGTTGATTTGACCGAGGGCGCTCACGTCGAGCGCGATACGCTTCTCGTGAAAGTGAAGGCCGTGGACGCCCAGCGCGATGAGGTAAAACGCACGACGGAGATTTTTCGCGGCCAGATCATCGATGTGGGCCCGACGACTTACATCGTGCAGCTCACTGGGCCGTCAGAAAAGCTCGACTCGTTTTTGCAGGCTTTGGGCGAGACCGAGGTGCTGGAGGTGGTCAGGTCTGGCGTCGCAGGCATGGCCCGCGGTGAGAAAGTGCTGGCGCCATAGGTCACACTGCCGGCTCTAGAGGCCTTTTAATATCAGACTGACTCAGAGCATTGGAAACATGCGGAAAAGACCGAACATAAAAAAAGGGGCCTGATGGCCCCTTTTTTTGTTGCTCGTCGGTGATCAGAGTAGCGGTGCAATCACCAGGCTAACGATCGCCATCACGTTGATCAGGATGTTCATCGATGGTCCCGAGGTGTCCTTGAAGGGGTCGCCCACGGTATCGCCCACAACCGCAGCGGCGTGTGTGTCAGAGCCCTTACCACCAAGGTTACCCTTCTCAATGTACTTCTTGGCGTTATCCCAAGCGCCACCGGCGTTAGCCATCATCAGCGCCATCAGGACACAACCCAGCAACCCACCAGCTAGCATGCCACCCAGTGAGGTCGCACCAAGACCAAAGCCCACCACCACGGGGGCGAGCACTGCAATGGCACCCGGTACCACCATACGCTTCAGTGCGGCGGTGGTCGCGATATCAACACAGCGTGCCGTATCGGGCTCGGCATTGCCCTCAAGTAAGCCGGGGATCTCGCGGAACTGGCGGCGGATCTCATTAATCATGTCAAACGCCGCGTCGCCGACTGCAGTCATGGTGATAGAGGCAATCAGGAAGGGAATGGTGCCGCCAATGAAGATGCCAATCAGCACTTCAGGGTCAGACAACTGGAGATTGAAATCGGGGTTATTGACTGTGACGGTCTCCACAAACGCCGCGATGATCGCCAGAGCCGCCAACGCAGCAGCGCCTATGGCGAAGCCCTTACCGATGGCCGCCGTGGTGTTGCCCACTTCATCCAGGCCGTCGGTGATTTCGCGAGTCTCGGGCCCCATGCCCGCCATTTCGGCGATACCGCCGGCATTGTCTGCAACCGGTCCGTAAGCATCGATGGCCATGGTGATGCCCACTGTCGCCAGCATACCGACCGCTGCGATGCCGACGCCGTAAAGGCCCGCAAGGTTAGTCGAGACATAGATGATCGCAGCGAGGAATAGTACGGGTGCCACGACAGACTGCATGCCGACAGCAAGACCTGTGATCATGACCGTTGCTGGACCGGTTTCACCCGATTTCGCGATGGTGCGCACGGGTTTTCCGCCGGTGTAGTACTCGGTGATCAGGCCAATCGCGATGCCACCCACGGCACCGGAAACCACGGCCCACCAAATGTTCTGCGAAATGCCCATGCTACCTGACAGGAACCACGCCATTGCGATAAAGATCAGGGGTGCGCCCAGCGTACCGCTGCGCAGCGCGGCTTCTGGCGCTGCAGAGGAGCGTGCTCGCACAATCAGAATGCCCGCAACCGAGGCCAGCAAACCAATACTTGCCAGTGCCAGCGGGAAGGCCATCATGGCGCTCTGCTCGGCGGCGGTGATCGCCATCGTTGAGGCAATCGCGATGCAGGCGATCATCGAGCCGCAGTAAGACTCAAAAATGTCCGAACCCATGCCAGCGATGTCGCCCACATTATCGCCTACGTTGTCTGCGATCACGCCCGGATTACGGGGGTCATCCTCAGGGATGCCGGCTTCGACCTTGCCCACCAGATCAGCGCCGACGTCAGCGGATTTGGTGTAGATGCCGCCACCTACACGTGAGAAGAGTGCTACCACAGAACCACCCATGCCGAAGCCGTGGATCGCGTGCGCGGTGTGGGGATCACCACCAAAATAGTAGTAGAGGCCGCCGAGCCCCAGAAGACCCAGCGACGCCACGCAGAGCCCCATGATTGAGCCGCCGTAAAAGGCAATGTTGAGTGCTGCTGCGGCGCCATCGGTGTTTGCGGCGACAGCCGTACGCACGTTGGCTTTCGTCGCTGCGTACATGCCAAGATAACCCGCTGTGGCCGAAGAGACCGCGCCCGCTATGAAGGCAATCGCGGTGTCGGTGCCAAGCGGGGATACCAAGATGCCCACAATCAAGACCGCAGCGAACGCCGCTAGCAGCTTGTATTCACGGTGCATGAAGACCATGGCGCCGATATGGATCTGCTCGGCGATACCGCGCTCTTTTTCTTCGCCGTCAGAGGCGCGAGACATCACGGTGTAAATCACGAACGCAATTACGAGTCCGACCACCCCAAGAATGGGCGGCAACATCAGATTAAAGCTCATAGGAGTTCCTGGTGAGTACGGTTCAAAATTCGGTGGGGCGCAAGTCTAACGACCGACCGTGTCCCTATCAATGGCATTCTTATGGCATCTCATACGTGGTCTAGGCCAAAATCGTTCACCGGCGCCTAGTCGGCCGAAGAGATCGCTTTCATCCCGGTCATGTACCCGCGAAGCTTGCTGCCCACGACTTCTACAGAGTGGTTGCGGATCGCTGCGTTGACGTCAATCAGACGGCGATTGTCCACGCCGTGACCGCCTGATACACCGGCGCCGATCACGTCGTTAGCTAGCCCCGCAACGAAAGCCTTCAGCAATGGCCTTGCGGCTTGGTCGAAGAGATAGCAGCCATACTCGGCAGTGTCGGAGATCACGACATTCATCTCGTACAGCTTTTTGCGCGCAATGGTATTGGCGATCAGGGGCGTCTCGTGCAGTGACTCGTAATACGCCGATTCTTCAATAATGCCCGCAGACACCATGGTCTCGTAGGCCAGTTCTACCCCGGCCTTAACCATCGCGACCATCAGAATGCCCTGATCGTAATAGGTCTGCTCGTCGATCGGCTCGTCGGTGATGTCCTGCAACTCAAAAGGCGTGCCGTTGGTTTCTGCTCGCCACTTGAGCAGATTGGCATCGCCTGCCGCCCAGTCGGCCATCATGGTGCTGGAGAAGTGACCGGACATGATGTCGTCCTGATGCTTCTCGAAGAGCGGTCTCAGGATAACCTTCATCTCTTCAGCCAAATCAAAGGCTCGAATCTTGGCCGGATTGGACAGTCGATCCATCATGTTGGTGATGCCGCCCTGTTTAAGGCCTTCGGTCACCGTCTCCCAGCCGTATTGCACCAGCTTGGCAGCGTATGCGGGGTCAATGCCCAGTTCCACCATGCGATCAAAGCAGAGGAGTGAGCCCGTCTGCAGCATGCCGCAGAGAATGGTTTGCTCACCCATCAAATCAGACTTCACTTCGGCGATAAAAGACGACTCCAGCACCCCTGCGCGATGGCCACCCGTGCCCGCCGCATAGGCCTTGGCAAGTTCCAGACCTTGACCCTGAGGGTCATTTTCTAAATGCACGGCGATAAGCGTGGGCACGCCGAAACCCCGCAGGTATTCCTCTCTGACCTCGGTGCCCGGGCATTTTGGCGCAACCATAATCACCGTCAGATCGTCGCGGATCTTCATGCCCTCTTCGACAATATTGAACCCGTGTGAGTAAGAGAGGCATGCGCCCTGTTTCATCAGCGGCATCACCGACTCAACGACATTGCTGTGCTGCTTGTCGGGTGTCAGGTTCAGTACCATATCGGCGTCGGGCACCATTTCTTCATAGGTGCCGACTTGAAAGCCCGCTTCGGTGGCCTTGACCCAGGACGGCCGCTTTTCTTCGATGGCTTCCTTGCGCAGGGCGTAGGCGACATTCAGGCCGCTGTCTCTGAGGTTGAGCCCCTGATTGAAGCCCTGAGCGCCACAACCGATGATGACCAGCTTTTTGCCCGCCAGCGGTGTCACGCCTGCCTCGAACTCCGCCGGATCCATAAAGCGGCACTTGCCCAATTCCTGAAGCTGGGTGCGTAGTGGCAAGGAGTTGAAGTAGTTGGTCACTGGCGATTCCTCAAACGGGGCCGAAAAAAAGGGTGCGTATTGTGTCGGACATCGTGCTCGGGGTAAACGGCGCTGTTACAATTATTCCTAATACAACTTGGCTGTAATGTGCAGCGATAGAGAGCTTTAGGCATGTCAAACGCCGATCAAACACCCGATACCGACGAACTGGAGCGTGCCGCTGGGCAAATAGAGGCACCGCTGGCTAGCCTTGTCGGCGACTATGAGGAGTCGCAATCAGACTCTGCCGCACAGGCGAAGGGCATTTTCCTGCTGCCGAACCTCTTCACCTCTGGAGCCCTGTTCTGCGGTTTCTACTCGATCATTGCGGGCATGCAGGGCGACTTCTACGCTGGCGCGGTGGCCATTCTCGTGGCAATGGTCTTTGATGGCCTGGATGGTCGTGTTGCGCGCCTGACTGGAACCGATAGCGCTTTTGGCGCCCAGTATGACAGCCTCGCCGACATGGTGAGCTTCGGTGTCGCACCGGCTCTGCTGACCTTTAACTGGGCGCTGACTGGTTTGGGTAAGGTTGGCTGGGTGGCGGCCTTTATCTACACGGCCTGCGTGGCACTGCGCTTGGCACGCTTTAATGCGCACCGCGAAAACGACGACACGACGCATTTCACAGGCCTTGCCAGCCCGCCTGCCGCCGCGACCGCGGCTTGTCTGGTATGGATGGGTCCGACTCACGGTTGGACAGGGCCGGCCCTAGATTGGGTACATGCGTTACTGCTGACAGCACTCGGCTTTCTGATGATCTCGCGCTTTCCTTACTCGAGCTTCAAGAGCGTGAACTTTGATCGACGTGTGCCTTTCGTCAGAATGCTGTCTGTCGTCGCAGTGCTGGGCTTGATTGCTCTGGACCCGCCGCTCGCGATCTGGAGTATGGCGGTCATCTATGCACTGTCTGGGCCTTTTCAGTATCTAAGAGGACTGCCGGAACACCGCCAGGAGGGCGATCTGCAGCATGACAAAACGGATTTACACTGACCCTACCATCGCCTCATCGGACATCACTCCCGAGCGCGTCTTTCTCAACCGCAGAAATCTGATCAAAGCAGCCGCCGTCGCTACGGCATCTGGGTCGGCGCTTGTCGACCCCGAGGCATCAGCTGAAAACGGAGCCGGTCAGCAAGGTGGCGCCCCCGAGCTGGTTTTTAAGCCTGACAGCGATCGGTCCCTGGCAAGCGAGCAAACGCCTTACGAAGCGGTCACCACTTACAATAATTTTTACGAATTCGGCACGGATAAATCAGACCCTGCGCGCCATGCCCACGCCATGACAACAGATCCCTGGAGGGTCAAGGTCGGCGGGTTGGTGGGGCGCCCCGGTGAGCTTCACCTCGAAGATCTGCTCACCAGCTTTGACCTTGAGGAGCGGATTTACCGGTTTCGCTGCGTCGAGGCCTGGTCAATGGTGGTGCCCTGGATTGGCTTTCCACTCTCTGCGCTGCTACAGCGCTTTGATCCTCAACCAGAGGCCAAATTTGTTGAGTTCAAGACATTGTATCGGCGCAGCGAGATGCGCGGCACCCGGTCTTTTACGAGCATCATTGACTGGCCTTACCGTGAAGGTCTTCGGTTAGACGAGGCGATGAATCCGCTTACGCTGATGGCGGTGGGGCTCTACGGTAAGACGCTACCCAACCAAAATGGCGCGCCGCTTAGATTAGTCGTGCCATGGAAGTACGGGTTTAAAAGCATCAAATCCATTGTTGAAATCAATTTGACCGCAAAGCAACCCCCAACCAGTTGGCAGATGCTACAGCCGAGCGAGTACGGCTTTTATGCCAATGTGAACCCCGATGTCGATCACCCGCGCTGGTCGCAGCGATTTGAGCGCAAGTTGCCTTCGTCTATTTTCAAGCCCAACCGGGTGCCCACGCTGCCATTCAATGGCTACGAGGAGCAGGTAGCAGGCCTTTATCAAGGCATGGATCTGCGGAAGTTTTACTGAGCCGCCGAGAATATCGGCAGGCGGAAATGGATCGAGCCTATCCGTGTTAACCAGACTGACAGTACCGTCGTGGTGCGCGACGCTCGCAGTGATTTCGCTCTGCTTGCTACCTTTCGCACAACTTTCTTTCCAGCTGGCCTCTGGGGGCTTGGGGCCCGATCCGGCCAAGCGGCTAATGCAGGGCACGGGCGAGTGGGGCCTGCGCGGCCTGGTGATTGTATTGCTCGCCGCGCCACTGGCCCGAAGCGGTTGGCGGGGCTTATTCCGCTACCGCCGTGTTCTGGGGCTCTCTTTGTTCTTCTACGTCAGTCTGCATCTGCTGCTCTTTGCTCAGGTGTACGTGGGCTGGAGCGGGGCGCTACTGGCCGAGGAGTTGAAGGAGCGACCTTATGTGTTCGTCGGATTTTCGGCGTGGCTGGCCATGCTGCCGCTTGCCCTCACTTCAACAGACCGCGCCCGACGCTGGCTCAGCCGGCGCTGGCGGCAGCTGCACCGCCTTATCTACCCCGCGACCGTCCTCGCTTGGCTTCACCTCTTCTGGCTAGCGCGTTCTGATATCGGTGAGGCGTTAGTGTATGGCGTGATCTTTGTGGCGCTGTTGGGTTGGCGATGGCGCAGGCCAGCACTTACATTGGGTCGATAATCGCGAGGCGCCAAATCTTGGTTGGTCAGAGGGTGGGCTGCGTGGCATAAGCGGGTAGCCTTAAAAGTAACCGGATAAACACCCTAATCAGTGCGTTTTCGGTATTGCGAGGGCGCTACGCAAGTTGCTAAAATCCCGCCCCCGCGCCGCGGAGTTCCTTGGGGTTCTGCGCTCGTTTGGTGCCCCGAAAATTTTTTGAAAAAAAAGGCTTGCACGGCATCAAGCGGTACGTATAATGCGCGACCTCGGCGGGGTAACCCCCCCGGGAAAAGACCTGCCCAAGCGGCGGTTTTGCTACTTAACAATCAGATAAAGACAGATGTGTGGGCACTTGTTGGGATGGTTTTCACTAACTATTCAGACACAACAAGTGACTCATTAATTCAATGATTTCGAATTGTGTCTGAGCTGAGATTTGGATGGTAAAGCAAGCTTTGCGTAACCATCTCCTCTTGACTTCGGTCAGAGGTTAAAGATCTTCAACTGAAGAGTTTGATCATGGCTCAGATTGAACGCTGGCGGCAGGCCTAACACATGCAAGTCGAGCGCGAAAGCACTTCGGTGTGAGTAA
>Ga0181601_10002186_pt1 | contig 16762 bp, 9 predicted proteins | sample 041ome_8_FD_133020 | JGI IMG/M metagenome (GOLD analysis project Ga0181601, IMG submission 133020) | Coastal salt marsh microbial communities from the Groves Creek Marsh, Skidaway Island, Georgia - 041407BS metaG (megahit assembly) | ecosystem: Environmental > Aquatic > Marine > Intertidal zone...
GGGCCGTCTCTTCGTTTTCTGCCAGGCCCCTCTCCGGTGGTTGGTTCGAGTTGGTTGGAGGACTGTCCGCCGCCGCCGGCTGCGTGGCAGACTGGAGCGCGTCCGCGTGGTGCGCCGGTGCCCGTCGCGGAACCCGAGCGGGCCGGCCGCCTCGCGCGCTCGCGGTCGCGCACTCCACGGCGCGCGCGTCGCCGAACCCGCCGCCGCGAATCGCCGCGCCGATCTGCCGCGTCAGCGGAGCCGCCGACGAATTGCGCAACTGTTTTCCGGAGACGGTTTTCCGCGCGCGAACGAACGGTGAGGACACCGCGGGGAGCCGAAGCGCGCGTACGCGACGCGCACGATGGACGGTAAGGCGCCGATCGAGACGTTGCGCGGCCCCGATACGGCGCTCGCGCCCATCTTCAGCGATCGCGTGGCGAGCGCCGAGGAGATGGCGCTCGGGGGCAGCGGCTCGAATTCCCCGGCGGGCGGCATCCTGCACGCGTCGGCGTCCGGCCCGGACGTGACCTGGGCGTCCACGAACAACCTCGCGGAGTTGGTGCAACCGCCGAGCGAGGCGGCGATGTTCGCGACGCACAACAAGTCCAGGGACCCGATTTTCGGGTCGCAGGCGAACATGAACGACAGCGACACCGACGGCGACAACAACACCAATCGGCCGGGCACGGAGGAGTTCCACCGGTACACCGAGCGACAGCTCACCGCGGAGGTTATATTCTGCGCCTCGATGGGTAACTTGAAGCGCATGAAGACCATTCTGAAACGCGCGAACAAGGACATCTCGAAAGAGACGTTCGCGGACTACGACTTACGCACGCCTCTGCACGTCGCGGCGAGCGACGGATCGGTGGGCGTGACGAACTGGCTCGTCGAACAGGGCGTTGATCTGAACCCCGCCGATCGCTGGGGCATGACCCCGCTGGAGGGCGCGGTGTTCGGGAACCACCAGGACATCATCGCCATGTTGCAGCACGCGGGTGGCAAAATCCGCGACCGCGAGACGGGCACGCTCTTGCCGATAGAGGAGTCGCACGTCGCGGCGGCGCAGGCGAATGACGCCAAGATCCTCTCCTCTGATTTGATGGCGTGGGAGATTCCGGACGAGGAGATGTCCGATCGCGTGGAGGTGGGTGCGGGCGCGTTCGGCGTGGTGATGCGCACGCGGTGGCGCGGGACGGTGATTGCCATGAAGCAGCTGCACCGGCACCTGCACCACGACGAGGTGGCGAAGGCTGAGTTCCGCACCGAGCTCAAACTGATGCGGCAGCTGCACCACCCGCACATCGTGCAGTTTCTGGGAACCTCCGTGGACCCGCAAACCGGCCTCGTGTCGCTGTGCTTCGAGTTCATGCACAAAGGGTCGTTGGACCTGATGTTCCGCAACATGTTCAACGCGGAGACGGGCGCGCCGAACTTAACGTTAGCACAGACCGTGGAGATGGCGCTGGACGTCGCGCGCGGCATGGCGTACCTGCACGGGCGCAAGCCCCTCCCCGTGATCCACCGGGACTTGAAGCCCGGTAACTTGATGCTGACCCGCGCGAACCGGGTGAAGATCGGCGACTTCGGTTTGAGCAAGACGATGTCCGTGCGGAACAAGATGCCGCAGAACATGGACGAGAACTTCGCGATGACCGGCGAGACGGGATCGTACCGGTACATGGCGCCCGAGGTGTTCCGGCACGAGTTCTACGGCACGAGCGTAGACGTGTACGCGGCGAGCATGATCTACTACCAGCTGTTTTCGTTCCAGCAGCCCTTCTACGGCATGAACCCGGTGGACGCCGCGAAGCTCGCGTCCATGGAGAGCCTGAGGCCGACGATGCAGAAGGATCTGATGCCCGCGCCCCTAGCGCGCATCGTCCGCACGATGTGGGACGCGGACGAGAGCAAAAGGCCCTCGTTCGTTCAGCTCATCGAGCTGCTCGAACCGATCGGCGCCGAGTACGCCGCCGAGAGCGAACGCAAAAGCAACGCGTGCTGCGCCGTCTCGTGACGAGACCCTAATAAGGTCTTCTCATACCCGCGCGAGTCTTCTTAGACACGCGCGCGTCGTAGACCACGTCGTTAACGACGAAGTATTGTATTACGAAGGTACTCGTTTTGTTTTGTCATGACGGCGGTTTTTATCATACAGGCGTTCACGGCGTTACTATCGATCGTCCTTTACGTAGACCACACGTATGTAGTTCGTCTGCCTACTTTGCGGCGACGGCGAGGCACGCCGCGCGCACAGTCTCGGCTCCGCACCCGTCGGGCGCGGCGACGACGAAGCTGTTCTCGGCGACGCCCTCCCTCGTCCGCACAGTGGCGGAGATGATGCCGCAGCCGATGGCGTGCAGCGCGGCGGTGGTCGCCGCGAGCAGTCCGGCGCGGTCGGTCGCAGTCACGCGCACCATCACGCACTTACCGCTCCGCGTCAGCGAGCTCTCCACGATGGTCGCCGTCGCCGACGCCTCCACCACGCGGTCCTCCGGGGCGAGGTACGCGACGGTGTCGGGCGTCGTGACACTCCAGGCGTCCAGCGCCGCCTCGACGACCAGCGTCTCGATGCGCCCGAGCATGGTCTGGCACGCGAACCCGTCCGCGTCCACGAACGAGTCCGGGCTGGAGAGCGTCAGGTCCTTCTTTTCGTCGCTACCCAAGGAGATGACGAAGACGTTGTCGGCGATGTCGCCATCCTTCGTGCTGATCTCCGCCGAGTCGATGAAGAAGCCCTCCTTCGTGAGCGCGCGCGCGATGTCGCGCATCAGCGCGGGGCGATCGGGCGCCACGACGCGCACCTCCGCGGTCCTCGGGTCGGTGACGGAAATCTCCAGAGACGCGCGCTCGTCGCCCATCCTGTCGCGCGGCGCGAACCGAGAGAAGGGCACCGAAAAAAGAACGCCGCGAATGTCAGAACGCGTGAAAACGAGTGGAAAAGCGCGTGCCAAAAAAGCACTGCAGAGACGGACAGTCGCGTTCGGAGTTCTGACGCGGATCGCGGGGGACGATGTCCCGTCGGGGGACGCTCGCCGAGGAAGGGAAATCGCGGATCGCGATCGCCGTGTCGGACGCGATGACGACAAACGCGGTGCCGCTGAACGCACTCCAGGCTGAGGACCTCCTCGGCCTCGTCCCAAGACAGCTCGCCGCCGCGGGCGACGGTGGAGCGACGCGTCGGGGAATGGACGAGGCGAGCCTCGGCCTCGAAGAGCCTCGAGCCCCCGACGCCGGCGCGCTTCGCGCCGGGAGAAGAGGCGACGCGCGGACGTGCGACCGCGCACGAGACGTGTACCGCCGCGGTGCGCATCCTGGTGTTGGATGTGAGGCGCGGCGAGCGCGCGCGTGCGGTGAGCACTGCCGCGTGCCTTTCGGAGATGGCGAAAAGCCGAAAGGCGCCAGCCCAGCCAGACCTGCAGTACTTGCGGACGACGCTCGAGAGGCGAGTTCGCGGATCGACGTTGTAAAACCTTCTCGGCATCCGTCCAAAATATGGATTTGCACCACAAGCAATGAGTCTGAAATTACGTCAAAATGATGCCGTTGAAAAAGCGCGATGCGAACCTTCGTCCGGGCGGCGGCCAAGCTGGGTGCAGATCAGCGCGCGCACACGCGCGTCTCGACACAAGAACCGCTCGGTTCTCAAGAAACGGTGCGTCGCGGAACCGCGCGGGTCGTTTTTCTCGGGACCCCAACCCCGAGTTCGGTCGCCGCCCGATCGCCGCGCGCGTCCCCCGACCCCCGCGCGCTCGAGCCTCGTCGCGCCGAACCCTATCTTTGAGGGTATTGAGAAACGGGGATCGATCGACTCCGCCGTGACCCTCCCGCGTGACCCGAGCCCGTCTCCCGGTCGGGACGATGATCGTCGGGACGCGAACCGCGCGTCCGCCCGAGTATCGCTCGCTCGAGAGCGCCTTCTGACCGAACGCGCTCCCCTCTCCCACACGCGCAGAGATGAGCGACTCCACCGACGACGAGGCGTACGACTACGACGAGACCGGTCGCGAGTCGGACGACTACTCGGACGATTTCGGGGACGAGACCGATGACGACGCCGTCGACGCGTCCCCCGCGCGCACCAACTCCGCGGAGCCCGAGGAGGCTTCCGCGTTCACGCACGGCGCGAGCTTGGCCGCCGGCGCGGACGTCTCGCAAGCCGCGAGCTCGGCCGCCGCGGCGACGACGCGCTTCCGGGCGGCGGCGGCGGCGGCGGCCGCCGCCCCGACGCCCGCCGAGGAATCCACCGGTGCGTCTGATTCCGAAGCCGCGACGGTTGAGCGCGCGCGCGCGCTGCGCGCGCTCAACCTGATGGCCACCGGCGTGGTGTCCACCACGGACGCGCTGCTGCGCGGCTTCGCGAGCGCCGAGGCGTTCGCGAGCCGCGTGCGCGCCATCGCGGGCGCGCAGCCTCCCGCCAGCCGCCCCTCCGCCGAGACGGTTGAGCGCATGATCGCCGACTTGACGCCCGTATGCGCGTCGGTCAACGCGGGGTTCAACTCGTCGAAAGAGGATGACATTCCGTCGTCCGCTGACCCACGCCCTTCCGACGCCGCTTCTGGCAATCACAACACAGGAGGCGCGAGCGCCGTCAGCGACCCGGCTTCCGGCGCGACGGAGAGCGGCGCGACGGCGAGCGGCGCGGCGCCCGCGCTCCCGCTTGCGCCCCCGCGCCGCGTCGCCGACGTCGCGACGGCGGCTCGCGCCGCGGTGCTTGCCGAGCCGGATCCGCCGCCCGACCCCTCGGATAAGGACGCCGTGCTCGCGCACAAGCTCCAGAACCTGCGCGTGAACCTGCTGCGCATCGCGACGCGGCTCGGGCAGAGCCCCCGGAACACCGTGGTGGCGCAGGTGATTTACCGGCTGGAGCTCGCCGAGCAGCTCAAGAGCGGCGCCGGTGTAGGGTCGCGCGGCGCTGGTACAGGTACTACGGGTACCCGCGGGTCGTCCTCCTCCTTCGACCGCGCCGTGGCGCTTGCGGAGTCCGCGGAGCGGCGGGAGGGTACCACGAGCGATTTGGGGTTCACGTGCACGATTCTCCTGCTCGGCAAGTCCGGCGTGGGCAAGAGCTCCACCATCAACTCGCTCCTGGGCGAGGGCTCCGCCGCGGCGCACGCGTTCCGGACGGAGACGAAGAAGGCGCGCGTGGTGACCCACGAGATGCGCGGCGTGACGCTTCGGCTCATCGACACGCCTGGTTTGCAGCCCTCGAGCGCGGACATCCAGCACAACTCGAAGATCATGGCGGACGCGAAGCGGTTCACGCGCAAGCACAAGCCGGACATCGTGCTGTACTTTGACCGCATGGACCAGCCCGCGCGCGCGGACGCGGCGGATCTCCCGCTGCTCAAGACGGTGACGGGCGCTTTCGGACCGGCGATTTGGTTCAACGCCATCGTGGTTCTGACGCACGGCTCGTCCGCGCCGCCCGACGGCCCGAACGGCCAGCCCATCTCGTACGAGATGTACTTCGCGCAGAGGAGCCACCTGGTGCAGCAGACGATCCGGCAAGCCGCGGGGGACGCGCGCCTGATGAACCCGGTTGCGCTGGCGGAGAACCACCCGCTGTGCCGGACCAACCGCGAGGGCGAGCGCGTGTTACCCAACGGCCAGGTGTGGATCCCGCAGCTTCTGTTGCTGTGCTTCGCGAGCAAGATCCTCACCGAGGCGAACGGTCTGCTGAACCTCCAAGAACAAAACGCCAAAGCCGCGAAAGCCGCGGCGGCGCAGCAGAAAGTCCCGCCGTTACCGTTTCTGCTGTCGTCGCTCATCACCAGCCGCAAGCCCCTGAAACTGCAAGGGGACGACGACGGCGAGTACGACGACGCGTCCGACGTCGTTCTGGGCGAGCCGTCGCCGTACGACGTGCCCAAGGACCAGCAGGAGTCGCTGGCGCCGCCCAAGCAGGTGGCGGTGCCGGCGCCCGACCCCGCGCTTCCGCCCTCGTTCGACGGCGCCAACCCCGCGCACCGCTACCGCTTCCTCGAGCCCACCGCGCAGTGGATGGTAAGGCCCGTCGTGGAGGCGCACGGCTGGGACCACGAGAGCGGCGTGGAGGGGTTCTCCGTGGACAAGAGCTTCGTGCTGCGGAACAAGATCCCGGGCGCCGCGAGCGGGCAGCTCACGAAGGACAAGAAGGAAGCGAACGTGGGGTTCGAGGGCCAGCTCAGCGTGGCGCACACGAAGCGCCTGATCACCACCGCCGGCGTCGACGTGCAGACGGTGGGCAAGCAGCTCGCCTACACGGCGCGCGCCGAGACGCGGTGGAAGTTTTGCGCGACGAACAAAGTGGCGGCGGGCGCGTCGGCGAGTCTAGTGGGGGGCGCGCTGGCGCTCGGCACCAAGCTGGAAAACCGGTGGAAGGTGACGCCGGGCGCGAAGCTGGTGGTGAGCGCGGGCGCGGTGTCCGCGAACAAGGACGTGGCGTACGGGGGCAACTGCGAGGCTGTGCTGAAGCACAGCGACGACCCCTCCAACCCCAACTCCAGCACGGTGGGCATGAGCTTCATGAACTGGCGCGGCGACGTGGCGCTGGGGGGGAACGCCATGAGCTCCATCACGCTCGGGAAGGACACGCAGCTCACGGCGCGCGCGAACCTGAACTCGCGCGGCGCGGGGCAGCTCGTGCTCCGCGCCACCACCAACGAGCGCCTGCAGCTCGCGGGCCTGGGCCTGGTGCCCATCGTGTGCACGCTCATCGGACGCGTGCGCGGGGATTGACGAGACGGAGAGACAGACGGAGAGACGCGCGATAAAACGCGTAGACGTAAAAAAGGATCATGACAGGTTGTTAATACACGTCTTGTTCCGCCTTTACTTTGTGCCACGCCGCCGGTTCGCGGCGCTCGCCCCCCCCCCGCGCGTGCGTCTCCAGACCGGCGCGGAGCTTCCGCAGCTTTGGCGCGGTGAGGTTCATCGCGAACGCGTCGGCGATTTTCGGCGGCGCCGCGTCGGCGGCGCTTTCGATCGAGACCAAATGCACGTACGGCAGCTTTTCGACGCCCATGGCGTCGCACAGCGACGGACACTCGTCTTTACGCACGCGCAGGAACAGCACGTCCGCGAACTCCTCGGACGCGATCTTGGTCATCTTCGGGTGCAGCGAACGGCACGCGAAGCACCATCCCGCGAAAAATTCCACGCACACGAGAAGCGGTTTTCCTTTCGGTTTTCCCGATGTGTTAAAAGCCATCGCCTTCGCCTCCTCCATCCTCGCCGCGTACTCCTCCGCCGAGCGCACATCCGCGACGTTCGCGAGGTCCGAGCCGTGCGCCCACCAGGGCGCGACCGCGCCGCCGGAGGGAAGGCGCACGAGCTCCGCGTCGCGCGTCGTCGAATCTATACGCGCATCATCAATTCTCGAAACACGCCGAGACGCGCGTTCATCACCAATCACGCGCGTGCAGCCGGTGTGGTCTCTGCTCGTCTCCACATCCGCGGGGTGTGTCGAACGCGACCGCTGGTCTACCCTCGACCCGACCGCGGCGCCCGCGGAGGTGATGGCGAACGCGCGGTGGATGGTCCGCCGGCGCGCGTCGTCTCGCGCGCGGGGGCTCGAGAGGGACGACGACGCGTGCGTCGCGCGCCAGCGCGTGGTCCTCGGCGCGCGGCCCGAAGGCGCGCGGGACCACACATCATCAATTCGCACCGAACCGGCGGCGTGACGAGACGCGCGCGCTCTGTGCGTCTCCGCGAAGCGCGGGGACACAGCGACGCGCGCGACGATCATCGGGACGACCATCCCGGCGCTCGGACCGGCGAGGCCCTTCGAGTTCGAGAGCCGTGGCGGTCGCGTCCGCGACCCGCGCGTCCCGCACTGGCAGGGACGAGGACACCACATACTGTACACGAAAGCGCATAAAACTTCATCCAGATGTCTGATTTCCCGCCCTTTCATTCGTCCACAAAAACTGACACAGTCTTTCCGTAGTCTACATAGGATACCATACACGCTCCGCCGCTCGTTCGTCTACGTCTTCTCCAGCACCCACCGGATCCCCTCCCGCACCCCCTCCCCCGTCCTGGCGCAGCACGCGCCGACGTGCCACGCCCTGCCCGCGAGCGCGTCCGACTCGCCCGTCAGGCGCATCGCCGACGCCAGCTCGCTCGCGGTCCTCGCCGCGGGCACGTCTGACTTGTTCGCGAACACCGCCAGCGGCGGCCTTTTTTTCGTCATCTTTCCCTCCTTCTTTCCCGCCTTCGGCGCCCGGACGAGCGCCTCGGTCAGCGCGACGCGCGCTTCCTCCACCGCGGCGTCGCTCTCGGCGGCGTCCACCACGAACACCACGGCGTCCGCGTCCTCGTAGTAGCACTCCCAGAGCGTGTCCGCGTACTTTCTCTGCCCGGACATGTCCACCACGACGAGCTCTGTTTTCAGCGCGACGAACCGCTCGATCGCGAACCCAACCGTCGGCGCGACGTCGGCGTCGTTGTTCGCGTCGTTCGCGGACGTGTCGTCGCGCAGCGCGTTGACCAGCGTCGTCTTGCCGGAGTTGGCCAGGCCTATGATGAGCAGACGACGCTGTGGGTGTGTCGGATCGTGCGTGGCGTGTGTGTGTCAGAGTGAAGACGAGGGAAGAAGCGCTCGGGTGCCTTTTTCTCGGAGGATCGCGCGCTCGAGGGTGCGGGTCGCGACCGCGGGCGTCGCGCCCCCGCGCCCGCCTCGACGCGTACCTTCTTCTTCGCCAGGCCGAGCGCCACCAGCAGGCTCTTCCACAGCCCCATGCGTTCGTGGGGGTGGGACGAAGCGCAGGCGCGTGCGCGCCGCGCGCGCGAGTCTGGGCCGAGCGCGTTCGGCCGCGTTGCACACGCTTGGCGCGACGTTCGATTTCTGGCGCGCGGCGCGCAGGTGGTCGCGGGAAAAAGGCGGCTCTCGTCGCGCGCATTCATCAGTTCGCGCCGACGCCTCCGGTGTCTCCGCGTCACGCCTCGCCGAAATGGGCGGCGATCACAGGGGCGGCAAACGCCACAGACACGGGGTGCGTGGTTTGAGACTTCTCGAAAGCGCGGCGTGCCACGCCGCGCCGCGTCGATCGCGAGATCCCGCGTTGCCGACGTGCCCGCCGATCCCTCCGGGCGGCGAACGAGCGTCGAAAGCGCTCGATCGACGCCTTCGCCGAAGCCCTCCGAGACGACGCGCTGACGTTCTCGTTCTCTCCCTCCTCTCTCTCCCTTCCTCGCGCGTCGACAGGATGGCGGCCACCACCGCGGCGGCCGCGGCGGCGGGTTCCGTCCCCCCCCGGTGAGCGCGGCGGATCGCGAGCTGCGCGAGATGCGCGACGCGATCATCCATTGCGACGGGTCCCCCGAGATGACCCGGAACCTCGCCGGTCTGCTCGCCAACGACTTGCCGGCGCTCACCGAGCCCGCCACGCGCTTCCTGCTCGAGTGCGTGGAGGAGCTCCCGGTCAAGACGCCGGTGTACGCCGCGCTCCTCGGCTTGCTCAACGCGTCGTCGCCCGCGTTCGTCGAGGAGTGCGCCGGCGCCGCCATCCGCCGCCTGGAGGAGCGCCTGGCGGGCGCCGCTTCCTCGCGCGACGACCAGACACGAGCGAAGCTCTTGACGCGTTTCATCGCCATCATGCCCTCGGTGGGGGTGATCAAGCCCAGCGCCGCGATCGACGTCCTGGACGCGCTGGTGTGCGCCGCGGGCGACGCCGCCGACGTCGCCGCCGCCAGAGCCGGATCCGGCTCTGGCGGCGCGGCGGCGCACGTCTGGCAACCCCGCGGCGACTTTCTCGTCGGTTGCGCGCTCGCGGCGACGCCGTGGTGCGGCGCCTCGCTCGCTGCCGCGACCGAACCCGGCGCCGCGGACGCGTTCGACGCGCTGTTCGCCGCGGTGGAGGACTACCTCCTGAAGCGGTCGCGGCGGGGCCCGGACCCGAGCGCGATGATCTTCGGCGCCGGCGCCGGCGCGGATGGCGGCGCGGATGGCGGCGCGGGCCAAAACTTGCCCGCGACGGACGACTGGCTGGAGGAGACGTTCGGCAGAGTCAACGAGACGCGCCGTGCGGGTCGTCTAAACCCCGAGGCGTGGACCACGGCTTCTGTGCCCGCGCTCATCGCCGCGTTCCCCGAGTTCGCGCCCGACGCTTTGACAGTCGACTCTCAACCGCGCGCGCCGCCGCCGGTCAAAGTGCACTTTGAAACAAACGGCGCGGACGACGGCGTCGCGCGCGCGCTCGCGACGTTCCCGGTGCGGCCGAGGCTGAGGTGCGTTTCTTTTCCCGTTTCTTTTTTTTCGAACACGACACGAGTGTGGGCGCGGTGACGACACGCATACATTCACATCTCGTTAATCCCCCGACCTTCGCGGGTGACGAGAAGAATACGGCTGAGCGCTCCGAGTGTTTGTTTTTTGTTTTTTGTTTTTCTAAAAACATCCGCGGCGCTCTCACGACCGCTGACTGACACGCTGCCTGACGCTCTGTCCGCGAACCGCGATGCGACGAGCGCAGGATCCTGTCGCAGAAGATGACCGAGGGTATGTGGGACGCCGGCGACTGGGGCCCGCTCGAGCGCTTCGTGGCGGAGGAGTACATCGCCGACACGCTCTGGGCGTTCGAGCCCGGGTTTCGGCGCGGCGCGATCATCCCCGCGGCGGAGCAGCTGGGGACGCTGCCGCTTCCCGGGGACCACCCCGAGCGGTGTCAGTTCCTGGTCGCGGAGACTCTGTTCGGGGAGATGCTGGCGCTCCCGAACCCGCGGCACAAAGCCGTGTTTTACCACGTCGTGATCCAGGACTTGTGCGCGGCGATCCCCACGTTCCCCAAGATGATGGCCAAGGTGGTGGGCGCGATGTTCGCGCAGATCGCGCGCATGGAGCTGGAAACGCGCGAGCGCCTGGCGGACTGGATGGCGCACCACTTGTCGTGCTTCGACCTGGCGTGGCCCTGGAAGTCCTGGGCGCACGTCGCCGAGCAGAGCCGGGAGCACCCGCAGCGCCGCTTCTGCGAGAGCGTCGTCCGGCGGCTCTTGAGATCGTGTTTCCAGAAACGAGTCGAGAACTCGTTGCCCGAGGAGCTGCGGACGACTCTCATGCCCGCGTACGCGATGTCCGCGAACGGCGTTGGCGTTCCAGGCGTGAACGCGAAGTACCTCGAGGATCTGTCCGCCCGAGCCCGGTTCGCGAAGAGAGACGAAAGAGATTCCGCGACGGACGCGGAACAAACGAACGCGTTGGAACTCGACGCGCTCGCCGAAGTGAGCGCGTTGGTCAAGACGAAAACCCCCGCGTCCGCGGTGGTCGGGTGGTTCCAGGACTCCGGCGCGAGGACCGCGCTCGGGGACGCGACGTGCGCGGAGACGCTCACCGCGGCCGCGCTCAGGCACGGCCAGAAGTGCCTCACGCACCACGACGTGCTGCTGAGACGGTACGCGCCGGCGCTGGCCGAGTTCCAGTCCTCGCCCGAAGAGCGCGAGACGCTCGCGGCGGGCACCGCCGTGACGCGCGCGGCGAGCGGCGTGTGGGCGGGGACACACCCGCGGATGGCCGTCGCGGCGGTGTCGCGCGTCGTCGCGCTGGCGATCGTGCCGCCCGCCGCCGTGGCGCGTTGGCTGGAGACGCGCGCGTTCGCCTTCGGCGACGACGCCGAGGAAGCCGCGCGCTGGGGCGGCGAGGACGCCTTCGAGATCGCCGCCGAAGCCGTCGGCGCGCGCGCCGCGGCGGCGACGCGCGCGGAGGCGGCGCTGCGGGACGCCGAGGCGCGGCTGGCGGAGGCGCGCCGCGCCGCCTCCGCCGCCGAGGCGGCGCGGGAGGACGCCGAGCAGAGGGACGCGCTAACGCAGCGCGACCAGTTTGCGCGCACCGCGCAGGCGCACCGCGACCGCGCGCTCGCGCTCGAGCGCGAGGCGGCGGATGCGGCGGGGCCGGCGGAGGCGGCGCGCGCCGCCGCCGCCGAGGCGGCGGCGGCGACGGGCGCGGCGCTCGCGCGCGGGGTCGTGCGCGTCGCGGGCGTGGACGCGGCCGCGGCGCGGCTGCGCGGCGCGGCTGCCACCGGGAAGGACGCGGGGCGCGACGCCGCGCCCGAGCCGCGCGCCTTTCGCGCTCTGGCGCTGGCGGCGGCGGCGCTGCGGCGCATGCGCGCCGTCGGCGGCGTCGCGCTCGAGTCGGCGATTAAAGAAGCGGCGGCGGCGTCCGGCGCGGGCGAGGCGACGCTCGCCGTGCTGGGCGAGGCGGTGTGCGGGCCGGGCGGGTTCGAAGCCGCCGCGACCGTCGCGACCGCGCCCGCGGCGGACGTCGACGTCGCCATGGCGGAGTGAAAAGGATTATTTCGTGGTGGTTTTTTTTGTGGACTTGATTTTCTTCGTACTTTCGAAATTACACGCATCGCATCAGCACCCTAGGTTCATCTTCCCCTCGAAGTCCAGCGTTTTGTTCGCGCACATGCGCGTCACGTCCGAGGAGGAGAGCAGCGTGTCCTCGAACACGGTCCCCGTCAGATTTGCGGCGTTTCCGGTTTGGGGATCCTTCCCGAAGATGGCGCCGCTCGCGAGCGCGCCGGTCAAATCCGCCTCGGTCAGATCCGCGCCGGCGAAGTTCGTGTTGTACAGGTTCGAGGACCGCATCACCGTGCCTCGCAGGTTGGCGTCGGAGAAGTCCGCGCGCGAGCACTCCGCGCCGAAGATGGAGTTCTCGAAGTTGGCGCCGCGCGCCTTCACGCCGGACAAAACCTCGCCCGACAGATCCAAGTTGCTGTAGTCGCACCCCTCGATGTTCACGTACAGCTCTTGATTCTGCTGCGTGGCGAAATCTGAAAACGCCGCGCGCGTGCTGGCGCCCTTCTTGAGCGCCTCGAGCCCGCAGCGGTCCTGGCCCACGCGACCGTACTCGTCCGTGCTCAGCACGCCCTGGCCCTTGGGCGTGCCCGCGAGCGCGGGGGACAGCGCGGGGGAGCCGAGCGCCAGCGTCGCGGAGAGCGCGCACGTCACGAACAATCGAGAGGGTGACGTGTTTCTGTCGTCGAGAGTGGACGCGATCGAGACGGCGTCGTCGTGGCCCGAGGCGGCGCGTGGGACGGTCGCGCGCCTGGCGCGAGGCTCGGGGGCGAAACCGGCACGCGGTGTGAGCGCCGCGGGACGCGCGAGGAGGCAGAGCGTCGGCATCGTCGCGCGACGTGTGTCCGGCGAAGTGGCGCGTGCTCGAGTTATCTTCGACACGACGCTTCACGACGCGAAACAAAGAGCTTTTATATAAAAATCAACACGCGCTCCGGAGAGCGTCGCCGGCGTCGCCGCGCCGCATCGAGCTATACACAATTCGTCAATTCGTCGGGGTAAACGAAGGCGGCGTCCATCGATCGGGAAATCGACACTCCGCGGCCGTTCCAACGCGTTCGTAGTCGCGACTCAGAACGGCAGGCCGAGGCATCCGCACATGGGTCCGCCCTCCGCTTTCTTCGCCTCCTCGGCCTCGCGCTTTTGCCTCGCCGCCTTCGCCGCGTCCGCGGCAATCTTGCTCTCGGCAGCCTTTACCTTCTCCGCCTCCTTCTCCTCGTCAGACTTCTTGGCATCCTCCGCGGCTTTCGCCTTGGCCGCCTTCTCGCGCGCGATGTTGCGCTCCTCGTCCTCCTTGGCGCGCGCGGCGTTGGCGGCTTCGATCTCGGCGGCTTTCTTCTTCGCCTCCTCGTCGGCGGCTTTCTTCGCCGCCTCCGCCGCCTTCTTGGCCGCCTCCGCCTCCGCCTTCTCAGCTTCGGCCTTGGCCTTGGCCTCCTCCGCCGCCGCCTTGGCCTCCTCCGCCGCCTTCGCGGCCGCTTCCGCCGCCGCCTTCTCCTCGTCGTCCTTGGCCGCCTTGGCCGCCTTCTCCGCCGCCTTGGCCTCCTCCTCCGCCTTCTTCCGCTCCGCCTCGGCTGTCTTCTTCGCCTCCTCCGCCTGCTTCGCCTCCTCGGCCGCCTTCTCGGCGTTCGCCGCCTCTGCCGCCGCCTCCTCCTGCTTCGCCTCCTGCTCCGCCACGGCGAACTCCTCGAAGCCCGCCTTGGCCATGTCGAACGCCTGGCTCAGGAGGGTCGTCCACGCCGCGTCGGAGGCGACGGTCCACTCGGCGGCGACGCTCTCCAGGGCTTTGGGGAAGGCGTCGTAGTGCGCCTTGACGGCGTTCAGCTCGCACCCGGCTCTCGCAAGGAACGCGCCGTACTTCTTCATCTCCGGAATCATGTCTTTGGGGGTGGCGTACGCGTCCACCAGCTTGGAGATGGACGCGAGGATGTCATCCGGGAGGCTCGGCTCGTACAAACTCTCGCGCGCCTCCGTCGAAACCTCCAGCTTCGCGGTCTCGTACTGCGCGTCGATCGCCGCCTGGAACGCGGACTTCAGTTCCGCGGCTTTGCCGCGCACCAAATCCTCGAACTCGTTCTCCAGGATCAGCTGCGTCTCGTCCGCGCCCTCCGCGGGGAGGTACCGAAGCACCTCCACGCGCTCGGCGAAGAAGTAGCCGAACTCCTCGAAATCCAGCTCGGCGTTGCCGTCGGTGTCCAGCCCCTGGAAGACGGCCTCGATTTCAGCCTTGCTTTCGTCGCTGCCGTCATCCGCGGGGATGCCCAGCGTGCGGGAAAGGGCCTTGTCCTTGGCGAGCCCAGCGAAGAGCTCGGCGAGGGACACCGTCCCGGAGTTGTCCTCGTCGCACTGATCGAACACGCGGCGGATCTTGCTCTCGTCCTTGGCGTTCCACTTGGGCTTCGAGCGCGTGTCGGGGACCTTGATAGAGAGCGAGTCGAAGTTCATCGAGACTTCTTCGGACATCTTCGAAAGCGTGGGGTGCGGTGGTCGACGGCTGAGCGTCGGGGTGCGTGGCGCGGCAGGGAAAGTGCCCGCGGATCGAACGAAATGTGTCTTTTTCCAAGATTTTTTGTAACGTCTCGTGACACGTAAAAGTCACATAGAGACTGTAGTCTGTAATTCGTGAAAAAGTTTGGGAAAAAGTTCTCAAAATCGCCACGCGTCCGATATCGCTGTCGATGATCTGTTCGCCGCAAGGAGAAGACATTTCTGCAAGTTTTCAAGTTGCTCTTTGGGTTTTTTTTTCTGTTTTCGGGAACTCGGGTAGGCATCCCCGCCGACTCGCACGAGCCTCGCGTGCGTCCGCCACAACCCCCGCGCGGGCCCTCCTGTCGGATCGGCTCTGCTCTCGGCGGCTCGGTTCTCGCGCCATGCGTCCGCTGACGCAGCGGGCGATGGAGCCCACGAAGGCGTCCTTCGCGACGACGCAGTGGGACCAGGAGGTGGAGTCCGCGACCGCGCCCGACGGGCACGTGCGCGTGCACCAGAGCCAGGCGGCGCCCTTCTCCGTGGGCCTGCCCAGCGGCCTGGCGCGCTCGCAGCAGCTGTACATGATGCAGCGGTTCCTGAACATCCCCGCCACGCCCTCGTACGTGGCGAAGGACGACGGCCTGGTGCTGGACCGCGTGGTCGTCAACGTGGGCGGGCGCTCGTGGTGGCAGACCCTGACGCTGCGGCTCCGCGCGCAGCGCGCGTGGAACACGCAGGAGTTCTCCAAGGGCAAGCCGCACCAGGTGCTGGGCGACCCAAGCATGTACGCGCTCGGCGGGCGGTTCCGCGTCGGGTTCGGCGCGCACACCGTGCTGCGCGGCCTCGGCGAGCTCGGATCGCTCTCCGGCGCGGTGGAGGATTTCCGGCGATTCAAAAAAAACCTCTCGCGCTTCGGCGGCGGCGGCGACGACGCCGACGCGTCGCGAGCCGCCAACGCGCGTCCATCGAACGTCCGCGCACACGCGCACACGCACAAGAGCGGAGACGACACGTTCCGCGGCCGCGTTCAGTTGCAGACGAAGGCGTTCGCGGGGCACCTCGTTTCCCTCGACGCGTCTCTGCGCGAGCGATACCAAACCCCGCGCAAGTACATCGACGGGCCGAGCTTCGTCGGCGCCTCCGTGCGCTCCCGCGGCCAAAACTGGTTCAACTACCGCCTGGGCGTGCGCCACTGGCTGGAACACACCCTGCCCGCGTTCGAGATGTCCGACCTGCGCCTCGTGCTGCGCCCGCCGCCGCGCCGCGAGGCCACGGCGGGGTGCTCCGTCGAGCACCAGGCGACGCTCTGGCGCGGCGAGCGCCGCGCCGCGCCGCGCGGGAAGGGACGCCGGCCGGGGGGCTACGCGGCGCTGCCGCAGACGCCCTGCGTCGTCGTCGGGGGCCTGGTGGGCGCGACCGCGCGCGTCGCGCTCGCGGACTCGCGGGCTCAGTCTGAAGAAAGGGAAACGAACGATACTCGTACGGGAAACGAGCGCGAAAGCGGAACCACCCGCGACGCGCTCGTACGCGGCGACGTCGATTACCGGCACTGCCTTTCCCTCACCGCGCACGCGTCGGTCGGGTCGTTCGCGCGGCCGCTGCTGGACTACACCGCGCTCGATGTGCGGTACGACCTCGGATCCGCGAGCGGCCCCGGGGGCCCCGGGTCGAGTCTGCAGTCTCAAAACCCGCCTATCGTCCCGGACGCGCGCGACGCGCCGCGCACGGCGATGGAGCGCATGGTCGCCGCCGGCTTCGACGGGCGCGTGCGCGTGGAGAGCGAAACCGTCACCGCCGGGATCACGCAGCAGATTTTAGGGCCGGTGCGCGCGCGCGCCGAGCTCCGCTTCTCCCCGGGGACGGCGCGGCGCGCCTACCGCGAGGGCTGGCGCGCGCTGACGAAAACCGCCGTCGAAACGCCGGGACACGCGACGACCAAGGAGGACCCGTCGCTTCCCCCGCGCGCGCCCCGCGGGCCGCGCCCGCCGAGGGCTCCGCCGGCGGGCGCCGGCGCCGGCGCCGCGCGTCCCGGCGGGAC
>Ga0181601_10002190_pt1 | contig 16746 bp, 7 predicted proteins | sample 041ome_8_FD_133020 | JGI IMG/M metagenome (GOLD analysis project Ga0181601, IMG submission 133020) | Coastal salt marsh microbial communities from the Groves Creek Marsh, Skidaway Island, Georgia - 041407BS metaG (megahit assembly) | ecosystem: Environmental > Aquatic > Marine > Intertidal zone...
AGTCGAAGGAACACAGAACCCCGGCGAGTAGACGCATAGGCGGACGCAGTTTAGGTTGGTACTCTCAGAGGCACACGACTTCATCACGCGTCGTCGCGCGTCTGCGTTCGCGTTCCTCGTCCCGGAAGCGACGGAACCGCGCCCGCGCGTCGCGCCGATTCCGCCCGTAGCCGGTCCGCCTGCGCCTTCCTCTCCCGCGTGCGCTCCGCCTCCACCCGCTTCCTCGCCGCCCTCTGCTCGTCCACGCACAGCGCGCGCGACGCCGCGGTTTCGCCCGACGCGCACCGCGCGGTGCTGGCCGCGCCGCTCGCCGTCTCCGCCGCAGCCGCCGCCGCCGCCGCCGCCGCCGCGCGCGCCACCTCCTCCGCCTCCTCGATCGCGCCGGCCGCACGCTCGGCGCGCAGCCGCGTCGCCTCCTCGCGCGCGCGCAGCCGCGCCGCCTCCTCGCGCGCGCGCTCCGCCTGCTCCGCGCGCGCCGCAGCCTCCGCCGCGCGCCGCCGCGCCGCCGCGTCCGAGGAGGCGGCGCGCGCGCCGTCCACGGCGCCCCGCGCCGCGCGCGCCGCCGGCTCGGCGGCTCTCTGCGCGCTCGCCACGCGCTCGTTCGCCAGGCGCACGGGCGTGGGCACCAGGCTGCTGCCCGCGAGGCGCTCGGGGAGCAGCTGCGCGCCGGACAGGATCAGCGCCAGCAGCGCCGCGAGCAGGATGTAGGGGCTCAGCGCGAGGAACTCCAGCGCCAAGATCACGGCGCTGGTCTCGGTGGGGTGCGCCGCCGCCTCGCGCGCCGCCGCGGACGCGGCGGCGGCGGCGCCGGCGGGGTCTTCGGCGACCGCCGCCAGCACGGCGACGGCCACCGCCGGGATGAGCGCGTACTTGGTGAGCGCCTTCGCCGCGCGCGGGATCACGACGTACGCGGCGACCGAGGCCGCGACGGCGGCCGGCGGGTTGGACAGCGTGAACCGCGCGAACGCCGCGGGATCGAGCTGCACGCTCGCGAGGTCGGGGAAGGCGAGGCTGTCGAAGGATGGGAACTCCAGCTCGGGGAGCTGAAGCACGACCTCCTTGGCGGCCGCGGGGTCTGCGGCCGTGAGGCACGCCAGGGTCGTCGCGCCGAGCGCGAGCGCGCGCGTCGTGTTCGCGGGTGATGCCGCGTCGATCGAGCGGTCCGCCTCGTCGCGCGCGACGGCATCGCGCTCGCGCTCGGAAACGATCCTCGCTGGCGTTCGTCGTGCGCCTCGGATCGCGACGCGAGACGCGCTGCGGCCGCGCGGCCGCGCGCGCCGTTTCGTCTCCCCACGCGTACCCGCACGCGCGGCGACGGGGGCGACGAGCGCGAGCGCCGCCATCGCGCGAGCCACGCGCGCGGACGTGTGCGTCCCGGCTCCGAAAGCACGACGAGAACGTCTCGACGAAACGGCAGCAGATGACTGGTCGGGCCGAAGCCTCGAAGATCCCAGATTTTCGCGTCGATCGAGAAAAGGGTTGGACGAAGGGTTCGACCTCTTCGATGCCGATGAAGCGACCGGCTCGATCGACCGATTCCTCGATGAACGCTTCGCTTCGAACGGAATCGTCGCGAGTCCAGAGAAGGGTGCGCGCGTGGTGAGGCCACGGGGAGCCCTATACAGAGGGGATGGCCGTGATGAGGTCTCGGACCAGAGGCATGGCATGGCTGACGCTGATGCTCGTGTGCTTGGCGATGCCGAAGGTCCACACCGCGGGCGCGACGACGGTACGCTCCCGCAGGCGTGGACATTGCCCTTCCCGCCCGCGCTCTGCCGAAACCACGCCTGTTGCGGCACCGACAGGCACCTCCGCGCCCGCGAGGGCTCACGCGCGCGTGCGTCGCCTCTCCCGAGCGCGAGCGCGGATCGGAGACTGACGCGTTCCCTCCCGTTTGATTCGCAGGAACCCACGCCCGCGCGGCTGTCCGCGCACGCGGTCAGGGCGGCGCTCACCAAGGTGCGCCTCGCGCGGGACAGCCGACAAATGCTCGCAAGCCCCACGAGACGTTCCCTTCCTCTCTTCCTCGCGCCCTAACGCCGGACCCGCTCGAGCGTGGACGCCGCGATCCGCCGCGTCCCGCGACACCGCGCGCTCTCCGAACCACCGCCCCTACGTTCGCTGACGTCGTCGCGAACCCGTCGTTCTCCCTTCCCGTCTCGTCTCCCTCTTCCCGTCGCGCGTCGCCGAACGAAACCGACGAACCCCGCGGTGACCCTCATTTTTAGACGGAGCCCGCGACGGACCCGGAGCTGTGGCGCCGAGTGCACGATAACCAGCTCGGCGGCCGGCCGCCGGAGGAGATCGAGCGGCGGCTCAACCAGCAGGCGGGGGGGGGTGACGGCGCGGAAGCGCCGATCGAGCCCGGGCCGGACTGGGCCCCCGGGGTTTCCATTCACCCGCTGGAGCTGCGGTTTCCCGAGACGGCGTCGTGCGAGACTTCCGAGGCGCGCGTCACCGTGTTCAACACGGACGCGCGCGAGACGCTCTCGATCCTGTCCGTCACCACGGACGTCTCGTCGTTCCAGCCGAGGGCGATCGAGGAGGAGCCGGACTCGGTGGAGCCGGGCGGGAGCACGAAGTTTGCGGTGACGTTCGCGCCGAGGCTGGCGGGCGCCGTCGAGGGCACGCTCATGGTGATCACGGACAAAGGCAGTTTCCTGATCAAGGGGCGCGGCGTCGCCGTCGAGTCGCCGTACGGCCTGCAGCCCCTCGCCAACGTCAGGGTCCCGCCTCGGTTCCCGCACGTCTTCGCGCTGGAGGTGCACAACCCGCACGACACGCCTCTGCGCGTCGTGGAGGCTGTGTCCTCCGACCTGTTCGTGCAGCTCGCCGCCGCGCCCGCCGCCGGCGCCGACGCCGACGCCGTGTTTTTCAACCCTCTCGAACCCGAGACGCGGAGCGACGCCGACCCCGGGACGGACGCCGCGGACCGCGGGCCGAGAAGCGCGTCGAGCGCGTCTGATTCCCACCGGCGACGCGCCTCCGCGCGAGGTGCCCACGAGAGGCGCGCGTCGACCGCCTCGGGAGGCGGCGGCTCTCCCTTCTGCGAGTTGGAGGCTCTGCGCGGCGAGCGGCTGAACGCGTCGACGCTGTTTGCGCCCACCATAGACACCAGCGGCGCGCTTTTCGCGGAGGACGACGAGACCTTCGACGCGTCGTGGTCCGACGACGCGCGCGTGGCGCTGGCGTTCGCCAATCAGAAGCTCGAGGAGGAGGACAAGCGGTACCGCGCGTTGGTCGCGGAGCTCCCGCCTCTGCCGCGGCGCTCGGACGAGGCGTGGACGATTCCCCCCGGCGAGACGAAGGCCGTGCTTCTGGTGCGGCTGGCGATCAACCGAGTCGGGCACTTCGAGGGGAGCGTCCGGCTGCGGATGCGCTACGAGGAGGCATCAGAGCGCCTGGTGCGCCCGACGGGCGCGTACGGCGAGAAGACCGCCGCTTCGTACGACGTCTCCGAGAGTCTCCGAGAGACGGCGACGAGAACCGTAAACGCGCGCGTCCCGATGAGCGCGACGTGCGCGCCGGGCGTGACGGTGTCGCCCAGCCGGCTGGACTTCGGCGTCGCCACGCGCCGCTCGGACCGGCTGCGTGCGACGCTCTCGCTGTTCAACGGCGCGCCGAGGCCGGCGCGCGTGACGCAGATCGAGACGCGCCCCAACGACCCGTCGCTCCGCGCGAGGCTGGAGAACGGCTTCGCGGACGGCGTGCTCCCCGCCTCGGCGACGGCGCGAGACGCCGTCGCGCTGACGTACAGCGGAAAGCTGGAGGGGTTCCGCGTCGGGACGCTTCTAGTGCACACGGACGCCGGCGAATCGCCGCTGGAGGTGTCGTACCGCGCGCGCGTCGTGCACGGCAAGCTCGAGTTCGACGTCCACGAGGCGAGCTTCGCGTCTCCCGACGCCGGCCGCGCGCCGTTCCCGACGCAGCGCAAAACCTTCTCCATCGCGAACGCGTTCCCGACGCCGCTGGCGGTGACGGGCGCGCGCGTCGTCGTCGAACGTCCGAAACGAACCGCGTCGAAACGAACCGCGTTCCCCGAGCAGGACGACCTAGAGGACCACCGGTACGACGAACCGGAGGCGTGTTGCCTGCGCGTCGTGTCGTCTGTGTTCGACGCGACGCAGGTGGTGGCTCCGGGCGACGTCGTGCGGTCGCTGGAGATTGAGTACGAGCCGCGCGCGGTGGCGGCGCTGTTCGACGCGCGCCTGGAGCTCACCACCAACCTCACCGCGCTGGTCGTGCCGCTGCGCGTGTACCACGGGCAGCTCGCGTGCTTCGACGCCGCGCAGGCGGCGACGCGCGCCGCCGCCGCCGCCGCCGCCGCCGCCGGCGCGTACTCCACGGTGACCCCCGCGGGAGACGACCCGGGACCCGCGGTTCCATTCGCGGCGGCGGCGAATGGAATCGCCGCGTCCTCGGAGGAGGAGGCGGAACGGCGCGCCGTGCCGTGCGCGGTGAGCGACGGGAAGTACCGCGAGAAGGAGGGCTTGTCCATCATGGGCGTGATTGACTTCGGGGTGACGCGGGTGGGTGACGAAAAGGTGAGACGAGTCGCCGTGCGCAACCCCAACCCGGTGGCGATCGCGATCGAGTCCGTGACGAGCACGGTTCGCGCCGCGCGGGTGACGAGGGTCGAGGTGTCGGCGGCGCCGCTGAGCGCGCCCATCGGCGCCTCCTCGGTCTCCGCGTTGCAGTCGGAGGCGGCGACGCGAAGGACGGCGCCGTTCCGCCCGGACCCGCCCTCGGAGGGATGCCTGACCGAGCGCGGGAAGATGGCGGCGTGCGTGCAGAGCTTCGCGAGGCGCGGCGGCGAACGCGGAGGCGGCGCCGACGACGCCTCCGGCGAGACGCGAAGCGAAGGCGCGGCGAACGAAACCGTCGCCTCGAGAGCTCTCGACGCCGCGACGCCTCTCGGTGACGGGAAGGCGTTTAAGAGCGCGTCGGCGGTGATCATTCCCCCCGACCACGTCGCGACGATCGACGTGCTCGCGGCGCCCGAGGAGGAGGAGATGGCGCGCATGGGCGGCATGCTCTCGTTCACGCTGGACAACGGAAGAACGCTCGTGGCGCCCGTCGTGCTTCGCGCGCTGCGAGGCGAGGTGGCGGTGGTGGCGGAAAGCCGCGGGGGTCCCGGAATGCCTGAGCGCCGGAGCGCCGCCGCCGCCGGCGGCGGAGACGCGCCCGAGAAGCTCGGCGCCGTGCTGGCCACCATCGAGGTCCCCGCGGCGTTCCCGGGGCGCAGCACGCGCGCCCCGTTGACGCTGCGGAGCTCGTTCGCGGAGGCGGTGACCGTTTTCGGCTCCGCGTCCTCCGACCCGGCGGTGCGGCTGGAGCCTTCCGCCGAGAAGCTCAAGCCGGGCAAGAGGGTCGTCGTGGGCGAGGTGGTCTTCGACCCCGCCGACCTCGACGCCGACCGCGCGTACACCGGGCTGGCGCGCAACAAGCGCACGGGCGCGACGACGTACAAGGCGGGCGACAAGGCGCGAGCCTCCTCCTCCGGCGGCGCGAGCCCCGGCGCCGAGCGCGCGCGCGGGCTCCTCCGCGGCGCCGCCGCGTCTTCGCCCGAGAAGTCGCGAGGGGTCGCGAAGGGCGGAGGCTTTGGAGGCTTCCTCACGCGTCTTTTCTCGTTTTTCGGGACGGGCGACGGCGGCGCGACGGCGCGGCCGGCGCGGCGGCGGACGGCGGACGGCGCGCGCGCCGCGCCCGGCGCGCCCGCGCTCTCCTCGGCGGACGTCGAGGAGATCACACGCGCACGCGACGCGTGGGCGCGCGTGGCGGGCGGCGAGAACCCGCACGCCGCCTCGAGCGCCACCGTGGAGTCCATCTTAACCGTGCGCACGGACGCCGTGGAGGAGGTGCGCGTGCGCGTGCGCACGAAGCTGATTCGGCCCAAGATGCTGCTCTTCTCCGGGGACGACGACGACGAGTTCGCGAGGCTCGACGTCGAGGCGTTCGTGGATGACGACGAGGCGGACGACGCGGACGACGCGGGAAGGCGGGAAGGCGACGAACGACGGGAAGGCGACGACTCGGCTTCCGAAGACGCGGCTTCCGAAGACGGCGACGAAAGCTCCGAAAGCTCTTCGAGTCCCGGGACCCCGGTGTCTTCTTATCGAACGAGGGATTCTGATGATGCTTCCTCGCAGACTTCCTCCGCGCGCACGGCGCGAAGCGCGCGCGTGGTGGATTTCGGGTCCGCGCAGGTTGGCGCGAAGACACGCCGGCGGCGCGTAGTGTTCATCAACCCCTTCGCGGACCAGTCGCTGTGCGTGCGCGTGCTGCCGATGGTTCCGGCGGCGACGACGCTGCGCGGGCGCGACGTGCGCGTCGCCGGCGGCCGCGGCGCGCTCGACGACATCCTGGAGGCGGCGGAGGCGCACTTCCTAGGCGAGCGCGACCCCGGCGGCGCGTTCGCGCTGGAGGGCGGCGAGCTGGCGTCCGCGCGCGGCGGCGGGTTCAACGCGGCGTCGACGCGCTCGGCGCGCTCGGACTGGACCTGCCTGGCGCCGTACTCGAAGATCGACCTGGGCGCGCTGGTGTTTGCGCCGCGCGAGGTGCGGCCGTACGCCGCGCACCTCTGCGTGCGCAACAACTTCACCACGCTGGAGTGCGCGACGCTGCGCGGCGACGGCGACGCCGTCAAGGTGAGCGTCGCCAAGGCGAAGCGCACGAAGAAGCAGTTCGAGCGGAACGTCGCCGACGCGTACGGCCGCACGGGCCGAGGCGGGAAGGCGGGAGCCGCGCGTAAAACGCGCCTGCCCCCGGCGGTGACGGACGTCGCGTTCCGGCTGCCGCGGTCCGACGCGGCGGGCGACGGGATCGTCGGCGGCGACGTCGCGTCCGCGTCCTCCGTGGACGTCATGACGCGCGTGATCTGGGTCGTGAACGACGGCTCCGCGGTCGCGCGCGTCAGCAAGCCCTGGATCGGCGCCGTCGAGTGCGGCGGCGACGGCTCGGTGGGGGGGTACACGGTGTCGCCGTGCGGCGCCTTCGAGCTCCCGCCGGGCGCCTCCAAGCGGCTCACCGTGGTGTGCCACCCCGAGCACGCCGCGCGCGCCGCCAACGCGCCGGGCACATGGACGCAGCTCGCCATGGACGTCAAGTCCGCGGACGGCGAGAGCAGCCGGCTGGTCGTGCAGCTCTCGGCGAGCGCGCGCGTCGCCGGCGGCGCGTACGCCGCCGGCGAGCTGGAGAAGGCACGCGGCGCGTTTCTCGGGGGCTTTTTCGCGCACGCCTGGCGCCGCGCCGCCGGCACGGCGGCGGCGCTATGCCTCGTCGCGTTCGGCGCCAAAGAGGCGTTCGGCGCGCGTCTTCCGACGTTCGCGTCGACGTTCGCGTCGACGTTCGCGTCGACGTTCGCGTCGACGTTCGCGTCGACGTCCGCGCGCGTCGCCGACGAGGCGTCCGCGCGGAAACCGCCGCGGAAGCCGAGCCGCGCTTCCCCGACCGCCGCGAAAGAAAAAGAAAAAGAAACAGAAACAGACGAGAAGCCGACGCTGGCGCGGCGGCGGCGGGAGAAGGCGCTCGAGGGCGACGGCGCCGCGCCGCCCGCGCTCTCCGCGCTACGCACCGGCGACGACGACGCGGCGGATCCACGCTCGCGCTTCCGGATCGCGCTTCCTTCCGATCGCGCTTCGGACGGAATGGACTCGCCGTCCTCGCCGGACTCGGTGATGCACCCGACGCGCGGGGTAAAACGCGCGGGAGCCCCCGGGGCGGACTCGGAGGCGTCGCCCCCGGAGACGCCGTCGCCGCCGGCGGACTCGAGCGCGACGGCGGCGGCGGCGGCGGCGGCGGCGGCGCGGCGCGCGTCGGACCTTCCGCGCGCGAAACTTTCGGTCGCGCGGCCCGAGGCGTCGCCCCCTCAGTCGCCCGTGCCCTCGCCGAAGGCTGGCAGGAGGCACGCCAAGGAGGTCAAGCCGCCGACGCTCACGCTCTCCTCCATCCCGAAACCCAAGAGCCCGACGGCGGGTTCGGCGGGGTCCGCCGACGGTAGCGCGCCCGCGTCGCCCGGCGCCGGTTTCACGACAGAGGCGCGGAACGCGCCGCCGGCGGAGGCGCGGCGCGCGCCGCGGGAAAAGAGCGACGCCGCCTCTGTGCCTGCGAAACCGGCGTTGAAACCGCAGCAGACCGCGGTCCCGCAGCTCACGCGCGTCCCGCAGGCGGCGCCGACCGCGCCCGTCCCGTCCGCGCCGCGCTCCCGGCCCGCGCCGGGAAGCGCGGCGCGCGCGCCGGAGGGTTTCGGGCCGCCGAGCTCAGGAACCGCGGCGTCCTTCGCGTCGGCGCCGCCGGCGCCGCCGCGGCGCGCGGCGGACGGCGGCTGGATCGCGCCTCCCCTGCCGCCTCGCGAGCCGCGGCCCTCGAACCAGCCTCGGCTCGAGCCGGGGCGCACAGACGGCGTTGCGCCGCCGTACGCGCCGCCGCACGAACGCGCGGGTCATCGCGCGGGGTTCGCGGGGTTCGCGGGGTTCGCGGAAAGCGCGTCCGACGCGCGCGCGTTTGACGCGCGCGTCAGTCTGGAGAATAGAGACTATGGGATTTCCCGATCCGCGAACGCGCCGCTCGCCGAAGAAAACGCTTCGCCGAGCGGCGGATGGATGCCCGCGCCGCCGAGACCAAGCCTCGGCCCGCCCGGTATGCCCGCGGTTCCCGCTTTCGCGCCGGCCGGCGCGCCGGGCGCGCGCGCGTTCGGGGGGCTGGGCGGGGGGCTGAGCCTCCTCTCGGGCGGCGCGCTGGGGTACAACATGTGGGGCGCGCCCGCGCCGCCGGCGGCGGGCGCCGGCGGCGGCTTCGCGGGGCGGTCGTCGTTTTTCGACGGCGGCGGCGACGACGCGCTCGAGCCGCCGATGGGATCCCAATCCCAATCCCAATCCCAATCCCATCGGCGGGACGGAGACGCGCGCGCGCGGACGCAGGAGAGCTCGGACCTGGACGCGGAGACCGAGTGGAGCAGGCATAACAAAGGGCTGCTCGATGACCTGGGGCTGGACTAGATAGGATATAAAAGCGGAACGAAAGTGTTTCGGAACGAAAGTGTTTCGTGACGACCTTTTCTTTTTTCTCTCTTCGGTCGTCTCTTGTTCGTTTAGGCCGCCGGCGTCGTCAGTCCCGCCCGCGCGGTCGGACGCTCGAGCATGGCGGACGCGCTCGCGGCGTTGCCGCAGCTCGTGGTGGAGGGGTACCGCGCGACGACGTTCGACTACGACCCGCCCGCGGACGCGGACCCGAGCACGCGCGTGGGCAAGGAGAAGTGGATCGAGGTGTTCCGCGCGTCCATCCCGGAGTTCTCGCGGCGCGCCGCGAGCGACCCGCGCGTGGCGGACGCCGCGGCGCTCGCGAGGCGGTTCGCCGCCTCCTTCGACGCTGACCTCGACCGCGTCGCCTCGGGTGACCACGCCTCGCTGTTCGAGGGCGCGCCCACGGTTTTGAAGCTGTGCGGCCTGCGCGACCGCGCGCTCCGAGACTTGGGGTTCGAGGATTGCTTCCTGGACGTCAAGACGGCGGAGAACGCGAGGGCGCTGGCGACGCTTCCCGCGGTGTTGAGGGAGATGGACGCGATTCGCGACCCGGGCGCTCGAATCGAGGCGCTCGTGCGCGGCGTTTTCGCCGGGAACGTCTTCGATCTGGGCGCCGCCGCCTCCGCGGCGCGCCACGCGGACGGCGACGGCGGCTTCGAAGCGACGCGCGCCGGCTTGAAACGACGGCCGTGGTGCGTCGACCACCTGGACGCGTTCCGAGACGCTTGGCTCGCGTCCGCGACGGATACGAGTTCACTAAAAAAAAAAACCGACGACGTTTCATCAGAAACGTCGCGCGTCGTCTCGTTCCCGTCGCCCTGGAAGAAGTGCGTGCTGTTCGTCGATAACGCGGGCGCGGACGTCGTGCTGGGGATGCTGCCGCTGTGCCGAGAGCTCCTGCGCGGCGGCGCGGAGGTGGTGCTGGCGGCGAACGAGCGCCCGAGCATAAACGACGTCACCGCGCGCGAGTTGCGCGCGCTGCTTCCGCGCGTCGCCGAGGCGGAGCGCTTAGTAGGTTTCTCCGGCGGTTCCGGCGCATTCGGAGCCGTCGAACGAAACGAAAACGAATTCACTAAAAACGAAAACGAATTCACTAAACTTGGTGTGTTTCAACGCGCGTTGGACGCGAACACACTCGTTGTGGTCTCGAGCGGGTCCGATCTGCCGGTGATCGATCTGAGCCGCGTCTCCGCGGAACTCGTCGACGCCGCGCGCGGCGCGGATTTGGTCGTGCTGGAGGGCATGGGGCGCGGAATCGAAACCAACTTGTTCGCGCGCTTCGCGTGCGACGCGCTCAACCTGGGGATGGTCAAGCACCCAGAGGTGGCGCAGTGCCTGCGGGGAACGCTCTACGACTGCGTGTGCAGGTTCGCCAGACCCGAAGAGTGACAGCGACGCGTCGACGCGCGTAGACTCTATTGTACTTTCAGTCCTACGAAAGTATATTTCATCGCCTCTGTTTGAAATGGAACACGTCGTCGAACTCGAGCGACCCGCGCCCGGGATCGACGCCCAGTCCCAGATCCCGCGCGGTCGGGCCGATCGGCACGATCCCCCCCGGGTTCAGGGGGAACAGCTGCCCGAAGTAGCTCGTCCTGTACCCGTCCACGTCCACCGTCTCGCGCACGCCGGGGAGCAGGTAGAAGTCCCGCATCCACGCCTCGAGGTGGGGCAGGTCGCCCACCCTCCGCGACGAGCACTTGAACAACGTGGCGTACGCGGCGTCGAAGCGAACTATCGTCGGGAACAGACGCACGTCGCTCTCCGTGACGCGGTCGCCGCACAAAAAACGCGATCTCGACAAACGCGCATCCAGCGCATCCAGCGCGTCGATGACGTCCAACGCCGCGCGGTTGTGCGCCGCCTGCGTCGTGGCGAAGCCGCAGCGGTACACGCCGTTGTTCAACTTGGCGTACACGAAATCGTTCGTCTCGTCAATCGCCGCCGCCAGCGATTCCGGGCGAAGCTCAACGACGCTCTTCCTCTGAACGCTCGCGTTCGGTTCGTCGTCCGGAACCGAAGAAGGCAAGGTGATGAACGCGTCGTCGACGTCGTTCAGCATGCGCACGATGTCCGCGCTCTCGCTGCTCACCGCGCGTCGATTTTTTCTGTCCACCAACAGAGGCGCCGTGCACCGTCCGCCGTAGGCGCCCCCCGACACGCCGTCGTACACCTCGCGGAGGTCGCGCGCACCGAACACGGGATCGGGCGCGGCGGACTCGAAGACCCAGCCTCCACGGCTCGCGCGCTCGGCGTCGTCCGTCATCTGCACGACCCGCACGTGGTCGCGCAGCCCGAGCAGCGCGATCGTGAGCGTCACGCGGTGGCACCACGGACACGCGTTTCCCACGTACACGAGGTATCTCCCCCCCTCGGCGGGAAATCTGGCGTTCGCGTCAGCCTCCAGCTTCCCGTCGAACGCGACCTTCGGCCGGCGGTACTCGCCGTCGCGGCTCTGCGGCGCGAGCTCCGTGACCATGGTCTGCCACGCCGCCTTCCACGCCGCCTTCACGGGAGTCACGAGCGCGCCCTGCGGGACCACGGGCCCGAGAAACGTCAGCAGCCCCAGCCCGTTCGACGCACCATCGTCGGCCGCGCGCGTGACCGTCGCTCGGCGGGGGGAGGGACGCCCGCCTCGGGGTTTGCTCGTCCTGGGTGTGGCCGCGCCGCCCTCGGCGAGAAATACTCGAGAGCTCAGCGCGTGCGCCATGATCTACGCGCGGGCGCGAACGGCGGGCCGGGCCGCGACGAAATAACAACGATCCGGTTGACAACTACTTTTACGAAAGTACGTCTTGTTCTCCACGAAAAGTTTCTCGGGAGCCTCCAACTTCAGATGTTCAGAACGCGCCGCGCCGGTCTCGCGGGTCGCGTGCGCGTTGAGGGCGCGTGATGGTGTGCTCCAAATGCGAGAAGAAGCTGTCGCGCGGGATCCACCAGGAGATGTGGAAGGAGGGGTCGCGCAACACCGTGGAGAGCGGAGGCCGACGCATCAACGAAAACAAAGCGCTCACGGCGAAGGGCAAGACCGGCAAGTGGACGCCGTACGGCGCGGGAGGCGCCGGGGGTAAGTGCCGAATATGCAAGCTCTCCCTGCACCAGGAGGGCATATTCTGCCAGAAGTGCGCGTACGCGCAAGGCCAGTGCTCGATGTGCGGCGTCAAGGTGTGGGACACCACGTACCACAACGTCGGCGGCATCCGGGAAGCGCCCGCCGGCGGGGACGAGGGCGGAGACGAGGGCGGGGTGAGCGCCGATGCCGCCGCCGCGAACGAGACGAAGACGACGTCTCTGACGGTCGAGGAAGAAGAGGCTCGCGACGCGACCGAGAAGGAAGCGCGGGAGGAAGCGGAGCGCGTCCGAGCGGAGAAAGCCGAGCGCGCGCGCCGGACCGCCGACGCCGTGGCTTCCAACCGTCTGGCGGGGTCCACGTCGCTGGCGTCGGCGGCGCGAGAGATGGCCACCGCCGCCGCCGGCAAAGCCGTCACCGGGTGGCAATACGACGCCACGTCCGGCCTGTACTACGACGTCGCGAGCCAGACGTACTACGACGCGAAGACCAAGAAGTACTTCGACTGCAAGACCAACGCGTGGATCGAGCCGGAGAAGCCCACGAATGCGGAGATGGCCACCGGCGCGAAGAGCGGGTCCTTCGGGAAGGGCACGCGGAAACCGGACAGGTTCGGGTTATGACGACAAACGCGACGCGGCGTCTGTTTTTTTTTAGTGAAAAACGCGAAGGAATACGGGTCAAAACACGCTCCACGATTAAAACGCGTTTCGCTCACATGTTGGCCACGAGCCAGTCGACGCAGTCCTGCACATCTCCCCCGGTGGCATCGACGGCGTCGCGCGCCTTCTTCGCGGGGAAGCCCATGCCGACCAGGTCCGTCACCGCCGACGCCGGCGCGGCGTTTTCGCCGCCGGTCCGGCGCTTCTTTTTGGCGCTCGCCGGCTTCTTCTTCTCCGCCTTTTCGCCGCCTCCGCCCGCCGGCTTCTTCTCCTCGAGCACCTTCTTCGCGGGCGACGGCGAGCGTTCCGGAGACGTGAGCACGACCAGACGCGCGCGCAGCGCCGCGAGCAGCAGAAGCTTGTTGGGTCGCGAGAGCGCGTCGATGTCCGCCGTCATGACGTCGTCGACGCGGCGGCGCTTGAGCGCGCGGCGCCCGGCAATGCCGCCCTTGTTGTGGTTCTTGCCCATGTACGCGTCCGCGCCGAGGTGCGTCTTCTTGGGCGGTTCGGGGAGCACGATCGCCTCCACCTGCTCGTCCGTCAGGCCGTACTTCGCCTCATTCGCCGCGCGCAGCGCGCGCAGCGCGTCGGGCTTCATCTTACTGCCCTGGTTGGTGATGAGGCCGTTTTTGCGGTAAATCTCGGGGCCCTGCTTCGCGAGGTTGTCCGCGCGGATCGCGTCCACGTCCACCTTGAGCCTGGTGTACTCCGCGAGAGACTGCTTGCCGAGGAAACGCTGGGTCTGGCCGTTCAGCTGTTGGATCTGCTTGCCGGGCAACACGCCGGCGTCCACGATCTGCACCCACATACCCACGCCGAACTTCATCAAGCACAGGCGCAGCACGCCCACCTCCTCCTTGGTCCATCCGGGAGAGGGGGTGAAGTTCCACAACGAGCGCGCATCGCCGATCTTCGGGCCCGCAAGCTCGGCCATCGTGACGTGGGGGAGGAGTGAACGGTGCGACGTCTGCGAACGCGCGCGACGAAGTGCCGCGTCTCGTCGTGAGGCGAGCGCGCGAGTTTCAAACTCCGCGCAAACGTTAGCAGGCATAGCAGCGCGTGTTTGAACGCTCGAAGCGGTTAGCGCGCGGCGCGCCGAGGTCGATCTGTTTGAGTGACACAGGTGATGTTTACGTCAGCGCGCCGCGCCGCTCTCTCTCATCTCCCCGAACCCCGTCTCCCGAAACGCTCACGGCGCCTGTCCGTTAGCGACCATCTCCTCGTACCGCGCCTGTCTGGTCTCGTCCTCCTTGCTCAGGCAGCACACCTCGTATCCCTCCTTCATCATCAGGATCTCGCTCGTCTTGTTTGCAACCTCGAACGAGTTCACGAACGTGTCCGAGAAGTCGAACGAAAGCAAGTCCTGCGCAATGCCCATCACCAGCGAGCCCATCTCCTCGCACCCCTCCAGGCGCATGGCGACGCACTTCTCCGCCGCCTGCAGACCGAGCGCGGCGTGTGGTTCCTGGATGGACCACTCGTCGTCCAGCCACAGCTTCAGCATCCCGGCGAGGTACTTCACCTCATCCTCGCGCTCCGCCTCTGTGATCTGACGCATGAAGATGCCGCTCTCGGAGTTGCGCGTCTCGCCTGATGCGTCCGCGCGCGCCACCGTGGAGACACGGCGGGCCGCGAGCGGACCGCGCGCGGCGGCCTGCGCGAGACGCGCGCCGGCGCGGGCGGGGACGCGCGCGCGCGCCACCGTCGACGTGGGGCACGTCATCTTCGCGGCGCTCATCGGAACGACCGGGAGCGCTCGGGTCGTGAGCTCGGCGCGGAGGGGGGGACACGAGGCGACAACGGCGGTGCGTGTCGTGCGGGGCGAGTGGGACGGCGCGTCGAGAAGTGGGCGGCGGAGGCGTGTCGCGTTCCTCGCACGACGTTCGTCTTCGTCGCTCGCAGTTTTTATCCTTCCACCGTTCCACGCTTCCAGCGAGACAAGTCCGAGCAATCTCGTCGGAACGCACCGAGATTCTGATCTCTGACGCGGCAGGAATAATCAATCTCGCGCGGAAAGACGGACGCATCAGAATTTCACGAAGGACACGCCGCGCGCGCGCGGGTTGGGAGGTTTAAGGCGTCGTACGCGCGAGACGATACACTTTCGCGTACGCGGTACCCTCGTATTACAGTGGAGGTCCTGACGCTACGCTCCGGGGCGCGGCGCGAGCTGATACACTCGCGAGCGCGCCCCGATCTCAAACACCCACCCCGTCTCTCGGCGCTCCGAAAGCGTCGTCTAAACCTCTCTAAAGGTTTTACGTAACGCCGGCGCGCGCTGGGAGCGCGCTTTCGTTCATCTCCACCGCGCGCGTGTCAAACTCTGTCCTTCCGAATGAATGGCATCCCCTTTTTCTGTGTAACGAACGAACGATACACGCAGCACAGCTGCGTCTTGCCTACGCAGCCTTCGCCGAGCTCGAGCGGCTGATGTTCCGCAGCCGCGAGAAGAAACCCTTCGTCTCCGCGGCGTCCGCGGGGGACTCCGTGTGCCGTAACAGCTCCACCACCTGCTCAAACTCGGGCCGGGCGTTCGGGTCGGGCTGCCAGCAGTACTGCATCACCTGCGCCACCACCGGGTGGCACGTGGCGGGGATGGTCGGCCGCAGCCCCCTCTGCACGACCCCCACCGCGGCTTGCAGCGGCGTGTACCCCGAGTACGGGATGTCCCCCCCGCTGACCAGCTCCCAGAGCAGGATGCCGTACGAGAAGACGTCGCACTTGTGCGAGTAGTGCTGGTGCGCGATCACCTCGGGCGCCATCCAGCGGTACGTCCCCGTCTCCGCCGTCATCTGCGACCCGTCCGTGCTCTTGACGCGCGCGACGCCGAAGTCCGCCACTTTCACCACCTCGTTCTCGTCCATCAGCAGGTTCGCGGTTTTTAAATCTCGGTGCACCACGTTGACTTTGTGCAGGTAGTCCATCCCGAGCGCGACGCCGAGCGCCAGCCGCAGGAGCTGCGGCTGCTTCAGCGGCGCGTGCTTGTGCAGAAACTGCAGCGCGCTCCCCCCCTTCATGAACTCCGTCACGAGGCACAGGCGCGGCGGTTTCGTCATCGCGCCGATGAGCTGCACGATGTTCTTGTGCCGCACTTTCCGCAAAATGCTGAGCTCCTGCGCAAACTCCCGGTGCACCTCCTCCTGCGACGCCTTCTCCCCCGTCTTCAAAACCTTGATGGCAACCTCCTGCCCGCAGTAGTGCCCGCGGTAGAGCACGCCGAACGCGCCGCTCGCGATTTTGTCGTGGAAGTTGAGCTGCGCCTCGGAGATCTCCCACTCGGACGCGTCCGAGGTGGCGGGGAGCGCGGGCCCCCGCGAGCCGCCCACGCTCCCGCCCGCCCCGGGTTTGCCTGCGTCGTCCCAGTTGACCTGCGCCAGCCGCGCCGTGAGGATCTGATTCAAGTTGGCGGCGTCGTCAGCGGTCCAGCCCTGCACGACGAAGACGTCCAGCGCGTACCCGTCTTCCGTGCAGAACACGTGCGCCTCGCTGATGTTCAGGCCCACGTCGAAGAGCGCGGTGCTGACGCGGCTCAGCATGCGCGCGCGGTTGCGCCCGGAAACCGAGATCTCGTACACCGGCGCGTTCGCGACGCCGGCGCCCCCGTTGGCGTGCTCATCCATCGTCTGGAGGTTGAAGCTGCTGCCGAAGGTGGGCGCGCGCAGGCGCTTGCTCCCGTGCGGGGAGGATGGGCCCGTGTCCATTTCGTGCAGGGAGGAGTTGGAGACGTCCCCGAGCGCGGTGGAGGAGAGGCGGATCCCGCGCGTGTCGCAAAGCACAGACCCACCGCTGCTCTGCGCGGCTTGCAACAAAGTCATGTGCGTGCGGAGATCTTCCAGGTTGTGAATGTCCAGCGCGTACCGCCGCGGGAGGCGCAGCAGGTGCGTTTTCACCGCGGTCTCCTGCGCGACATCCTCCAGCTCGGGCCACGTGTCCTTGAGCCGCTCGAGCACCCGCGTCGCCACCTGCTCCTTCGACGCGCGAGGCAAAGCCGGCG
>Ga0181601_10002195_pt1 | contig 16716 bp, 15 predicted proteins | sample 041ome_8_FD_133020 | JGI IMG/M metagenome (GOLD analysis project Ga0181601, IMG submission 133020) | Coastal salt marsh microbial communities from the Groves Creek Marsh, Skidaway Island, Georgia - 041407BS metaG (megahit assembly) | ecosystem: Environmental > Aquatic > Marine > Intertidal zone...
CCTCAGCACGCCCCCTAATCAGGGCGCGTTTGCCTCCGGACGCCAGTCGCCTTTTACTCCGGGTCTCCACCTCCTCATGACCGCCGCCTCCAGCAAGACTCCGACCATCCTGATCATTGATGACGACGACGAGATTCGTTACTCGCTCGGGCGGGTGCTTTCGTCCCGCAGTTACAACGTGACCGAGGCTGCGAGCGGGGAGGACGGCGTGGCCCTGCTCAAGAAGGGCGCGACCCCGGACCTGGTGTTTCTCGATATCCGCATGGGTGGCATGAGCGGCATCGAGACGCTGCAGCACATTCGCGGTATCAATGCCAAGCAGTTGGTCGTGCTGATGACCGCCTTCGGCACCGCGCAGACGGCGATCGAGGCGATGAAGTTCGGTGCGTTCGACTACATCATGAAGCCCTTCGACCCGGCGAAGGTACTGTCGATCGCGGCCAACGCGCTGCAGGCCAACGCCGAGATGAAGGCGGTCGGCGACTACAAGCCGAGCATCAACAGCGAGGACTACAAGGAGGGCATCGTCGGCTCCTCGCCGGCCATGCAGGAGGTCTTCAAGATCGTCGGCCAGGTCACCGCCAGCGACGTGACGGTCATGATCACCGGCGAAAGCGGTACAGGCAAGGAGCTGGTGGCGCGTTCCATCTGGAAACACAGTCATCGCTCGAACAAGGAATTCATTGCGGTCAACTGCGCGGCCATTCCCGACAACCTCATCGAGAGCGAGTTGTTCGGTCACGAGAAGGGTTCCTTCACCGGCGCCACCGGCCAGCGCATCGGCAAGTTCGAGCTGTGCGACGGCGGCACCATCTTCCTCGACGAAATCGGCGACATGGCGCTGGCGACGCAGACGAAGATCCTGCGGGTGCTGCAACAGGGGGAAATTCAGCGGGTGGGCAGCACCTCGACCATCAGCGTCGACGTGCGCATCCTCGCCGCGACCAACAAGGACCTCGAAAAGATGGTCGCCGAAAAGACCTTCCGCGAGGACCTGTATTACCGGCTCAACGTGGTGCGGATCAAGATGCCGCCCCTGCGGGAGCGCGCGGAGGACATTCCGCAGATCGTTGATTTCTGCCTGCAGAATCTGGTCAAGCAGCGCAAAACCCGCGTGAGCAAAGTCTCGCCGGAGGCCATCGAAGTCCTGACGCGGCATCGTTGGGCCGGCAATGTGCGGGAACTGGAGAACGTGATCTACCGCACCGCGGTGATCGCGCAGGGCGATGCCATCCTGCCGAAGGATCTGCCGGTCGAGATCCGGGAGGCAGTGGGCTCGATCGCCCCCTTTACGGCGAGCGCGGCGAGTAACGACGAAGCTGACGCTGATGCGGCTACCGGGACCCCGACGGGCTCACCGGCAACGGAGGCGTCGATGGCCACCGGCGCACTCACGCTCGATGCGGCCCTCGACTACCTGCATGCCGAGCTGAGCGGAGGCGATCAGCCCCTCCTGGAGCGCATTGAGCGCGAAATGGTGGCGCGCGTGCTGGCGGCGGAGAACGGCAACCAGGCTCGGGCCGCGGAAATCCTGGGGATGACCCGCACGACCCTGCGCAAGCGGATCGAGACCTACGGTATCAAGCTTTGAAGCCCGGGCAGGGACGTCTCGCCGAGGCGTCCGCCACGGGGCAGGTGGGCAACGGAACGGACGTCTCGGCGAGACGTCCCTGCCGGCTTACTCGGCGTAGCCGTCCGGATGGTTGGAGTGCCAGCGCCAAGCGGTTTCCACGATGGGTTTGATCGTGGGATATTCGACGTTCCAGCCCAGTTCCGTCCTGGCCTTGGTGGAATCGGCGTAGAGGGCGGGCGGATCACCGGCGCGGCGCGGGGCGATTTCGTGGGGCACGGTGCGTCCGGAGACTTCCTCGACGGCGCGGATCACCTCGAGCACGGAGGTCGGGGTGCCGGTGCCGAGGTTGTAAAACAGGCCCTGTCCGGGTTGGGCCAGACGCTCGAATACAGCGATGTGGGCCCGGCTGAGGTCATCGACGTGGACGTAATCGCGCAGGCAGGTGCCGTCCGGCGTCGGGTAGTCATCGCCGAAGACCTTGAGGGCGGGCCGCCGTCCGAGGGCGGCGTCGATGGCCAGCGGGATCAGGTGGGTCTCGGGATCGTGGGCCTCGCCGATGGTACCGTCAGGGGCGGCGCCGGCGGCATTGAAATAGCGAAAGGAGGCAAAGCTCAGGCCGTGGGCATGGGCGAGGGCCTTAAGGGCGTTCTCGATGTCGAGTTTGGTCTGCCCGTAGGGATTGATGGGCGCCTGGGGAAGATCCTCGGTGATCGGCATGCGCTCGGGCACCCCGAAGGTGGCGCAGGTGGAGGAAAAGACGAATTTCTTAACCCCCTTGGCCAGCATGGTTTCCAACAGCCGCAGGGTGGCGACGACGTTGTTGTTGTAGTATTTCAGGGGATTGGTGACCGATTCGCCGACATAGGCGAAAGCGGCGAAATGCATGACCACCTCGATTTGCTCCCGCATGAGCACCTCGCCGACGAACTCGGGGTCACCGAGCTCTCCCTGGTGAAACGTGACCGCCGGATCGAGCGCCCCGCGATGGCCAAAGACCAGGTTGTCGAGCACCACCGGGCGATGGCCCGCGGCAAGCAATTGCCGAACACAGTGACTGCCGATGTAACCCGCTCCGCCTACAATCAAGACATTCATCGTGGAGGCTTGTATTGCCACGCCGATGCGCTTGGCTAGCGGTTTTTCCCAGCAAGATGACGTTTCAACCGCCCCGCATCGTGATAACCGGCATCGGCCTGACGGCGCCGAACGGCAACACGTTGGCCGAATATCGTGCCAATCTGCTGGCTGGGGTGTCGGGCGTGCAGTCCTTTGACGTGCGTTACATGGGCAAGCTGCTGGCGGGCGTCTGCGATTTTGATCCGCTGAAATACCAGAAGCGCAAGGAGGTGCGGGTCGGCACGCGGGCCGGGTCGATTTCGATCTACTGCGCCCGGGAGGCGGTGACGCACAGCGGGGTGGATTTTGACAGCCTGGAGAAGGACCGGATCGGGATCTACATCGGCACCACCGAGCACGGCAATGTCGAGACCGAGAACGAGATCTACGCCATTTCGAAATTCGACTACGACACCAAGTTCTGGTCGCACTACCACAATCCCCGCACGGTCGCCAACAACCCGGCGGGGGAGGTCTCGCTCAGCCTGGGCGTGACCGGCCCGGCCTACGCCATCGGCGCCGCCTGTGCCGCGGGCAATCTGGGTTTGATCCACGCCGCGCAGATGCTGCGCTTGGGCGAGGTCGATTTCGCGATCTGCGGCGGCGTGAGCGAGAGCATCCACACGTTCGGAATTTTCGCCGGCTTCAAGTCGCAGGGGGCGCTGGCCACACACAAGGACCCGACCAAGGCCTCGCGACCGTTCGATCTGGCGCGCAACGGCATCGTGGTTTCGGAGGGCGGGGCGCTCTACACCCTCGAGCGGCTGGAGGATGCGCAAAAACGCGGCGCGACCATTTACGGCGAGATCGCGGGTTATTGCGTCAACAGCGACGCCAGCGACTACGTGCTGCCCAACCCGACGAGGCAGGCGGAATGCGTGCGCAAGGCGCTGAAGTCCGCCCAACTGGCGGCGTCCGACATCCACATCGTGAACACCCACGCCACGGCCACGCCGCAGGGAGACATCCAGGAATGCGGCGCGCTGCGGGACGTGTTTGGCGAGGGTTGCCCAGACACCTCGGTGAACAACACCAAGAGTTTCATCGGTCATGCCATGGGCGCCGCGGGCGCGCTGGAGCTGGCCGGCAACCTGCCATCCTTCGAGGACCGGATGGTGCACCCGACCATCAATGTCGACGACCTGGATCCCCAGTGCGCGCTGCCGGGACTCGTCCTGAATCAGCCCCGCAAGGTTGCGAAAGTGGACACGATCCTGAACAATTCATTCGGTATGCTGGGCATAAATTCCACGTTGATCGTGAAGCGCTTTGCGCCCTAACTCTGAACCTTTACGCCATCATGACCCACGACGAATGCAAGCAACTGGTAGTCGACATCATTGCAGATGTTGCTCCTGATGAAGATATTACCAATATTAAGCCCGATGTTCGCCTGCGCGATCAGCTCGAGCTCGATTCGATGGATTTCCTCGATATCGTCATGGAGTTGCGCAAGCGGCACAACATCGAGGTACCCGAAGCGGACTACCCGGAGCTGGCGTCGCTGGATAGCTGCGCCAACTATCTGACGCCGAAGTTCGAGGCCCTCGGCAAGTAACTCCCCGCCATATCGGCGACGGAATTGTCTTAAGGCCGATCCCACCGGGTCGGCCTTTTTGTTGGGCGGCCACGGGGCCCGGGTCTTCGTCATTAAATAGCCAAGTCTCGGGTAGACGGTAGCGTGTCGGGAATCATTCGCGTCCATGTCCGCCGCCCGATCCCCCACGCCCCTGACGATTGTGCTTCAGCGGGACGTATTGCTGAAGTGGCTGTGGCGGATCGTGATCGGGCTGTTGGTCATCCATTCCGTGCTGACCATCATCCACTACACGGTCCACGAATTGCCGTGGTTGCTCCGGCAGATCTTCGACGTTGATGAGGAAGACACGCTGCCCACCTGGTATTCCGCCGTATCACTGTTCCTGACCGCCCAGGTGATCTGGCTGCAGGCGCGGGCGGCGCGTTTGGACGGAGATCGCCTGACGCCGTATTGGTATGGTCTGGCGGTGGGCTTCGCCGTGCTGTCGCTGGACGAGATCGCGGGCTTTCACGAAACGATCAACAGCCTGACCCCGTTTTCCTGGGCCATTCCGGGCGCGATCGTGGCTGCCCTGGTGGGTGGCGCTTACCTGCACTTCCTGCTGTCGATTCCGCGCTGGCTGGCCTGGCGCTTCTTCATCGGCGGGGCGATTTTTGTCGGCGGCGCCGTCGGGGTGGAATTGGCGACGGAGCCCTTCGCGGAAAATGATGCGTTGGACACGCTGGCCTACAACCTGTCGACCGCCCTGGAAGAAGGCATGGAGATGGGCGGGGTGCTGATCTTTCTGAAGGCGTTGCTCCAATACATGGCGGAGCGTGGCCCGGCGTCCGTACCGGTGAGCGTTACGCCGGCGGAATAGTCCACCGGTCTGCCTCCGCGGCTTTACCAGTGCAGGTGGTCGCCCGGAGAGAGATTCCGGGCGAAGGCGACCAGCAGCTTCACGCAGTCCTCCACATCACGCAGGTCGACGACCTCGCTGGGGGTGTGCATGTAGCGGAGCGGCACCTCGACCAAGCCGGTGGCGACCCCGCCACGCCCCATCTGTATCGCCCGGGCGTCGGTGCCGGTGGGACGCGGATCGGCTTCGAGCTGCACCTTGACCTTGGCGTCCTTGGCGGCGGTGAGGAGGCGATCGAACACGAGAGGATTGATATTGGGGCCGCGGCAAATCACGGGACCACCGCCGAGTTTGACTTCGCCGTATTTGCGGTTGTCGCAGTCCGGATGGTCGGTCGCATGGGTGACGTCGACTGCGATGGCGATGTGGGGATCGACGGAATAGGCCGAGGTGGTGGCGCCGCGGACCCCGATTTCCTCCTGACTGGTGCCGACGGCAACCACCGACGCGGCAGGCCGCTTCTTGGCGGCGGCGAGTCGGATGAGGGTTTCGCCCACGATATAGGCCCCCACCTTGTTGTCGAAAGCCCGGGCGGTGCCGATGCTGCCATGGATTAACTCGAATTCATGGTCGTAGGTGGCGGTATCGCCGATGGCGACGCGTTGCAGGGCCTCCTTTTTCGAACGGGCTCCGATATCGATCCACATCTCGTGCTTCTCCGGCACCTTCTTGCGGTCGTCGGCGCTCATGAGATGGATGGCGCGCTTGCCGGTCACGCCTTTGACCGGTCCGTTGGCGGTGCGAATGATCACGCGGCGACCGGAAATCATACCGGCGTCGTGACCACCGATGGTGTCGAAATAAAGAAACCCGTTGGCGTTGACGTAGGTGATGAGCAGGCCGAGTTCATCCAGGTGGCCTGCCAGCATGAGCACGGGATCGGCGCCGGGGTTCAGGGTGGCGATCCGGTTACCCAGGGCGTCCTTGGCGTAGGCATCGGCGGCAGGCTGCACGTGACGGTCAAATACCACCTGGGATTCGAACTCGGCGCCGGACGGCGAGCGGGCGGCGAGCAGTTCAGTCAGAAATGGAGCGGGAAGAAGGGGCTTTGCCATGTTTGATCGGTTGCTTTTGACCCAGCGTGGGCTCGAATGACCGATTCTGGAAACCTTTTCCCGCGACTGACATGACAATCTATCCCGCCATCGACATCAAAGGCGGCCGCGCCGTGCGGCTGCTGCAAGGACGCGCCGACCAGGAGACGGTTTACGCCCAGGAGCCGGCGGCGGTGGCCCGGCAGTTTCAGGCCGCCGGGAGCCCCTGGGTGCATGTGGTCGACCTCGACGGTGCCTTTGCCGGTGAAGCGGCCAACCTGGAGCCCATTCGGGAGATCGTGGCCACCGGATTGAAGGTGCAACTGGGCGGAGGCCTGCGCACGGTCGCGGCGGTGCGGCAGGCGTTGGACCTGGGCGTGGCGCGCGCCGTGATCGGCACCCGGGCGGCCGAAAGCGAGGCGTTCGTGAGCGAATTGGTGGCAGAGTTCGGCGAGCGCATCGCGGTCGGTATCGACGCCAAGAATGGCAAGGTGGCGGTGAAGGGCTGGGTCGACACGACCGATCTCGATGCCCTGACCCTGGCCCGACGGATGGACGCGATTGGCGTGCGCACATTGATCTACACCGACATCGGCACGGACGGCATGCTCACCGGTCCGAATCTCGCGGCCCAGGAGGCGATGGCGGAGGCGGTTGCCGCCAACGTCATCGCGAGCGGCGGAGTTAGCCGGCGGGAGGATGTGGTGGCTTTGGCGGAAATAGAAAAACGCCGCTCGAATCTGAGCGGCGTCATCGTGGGCAAGGCGATCTACGAAAAGCGCGTGGAGCTGGCGGATCTGCTGGGGTTGGCCGGCTGTGACTAGCCTGAAATTTGCTCGGCAATCTCCTCCAGCGGATAGGTCAGGATTTCCGCCAGGGTGGGGTGGTACCAGGGCGCCTTCAGGAGATCAAAGACCGTGGCTTTCATCGCCAACGGTCCGCTGAAACAGTGGATCAGCTCGCCGGCCTGTGGTCCGACGATTTCAGCTCCGAGGATACGGCCCCGCTTGGGCTCGGCGATGACCTTAACGTAACCGCGTTTCGCCTCCATGAGGATCGACTTGCCGTGATCGTCAAAGGGGTAGGAGGCGACCAGGTGCGCGCGCTGGGCGGACTTGAGTTCGGATTCCTGCAAGCCGATGGTCGCCAGGGGCGGATCGGTGAAGACCACATTCAGGAGCAGGTCGGAGTTGATGGGCCTGATGCCTTTGACACCAAAGGCATGCCGCGCGGCGAGTTCGCCCTGCGCTACGGCGAGGTGGACGATGTCGAACGGACCGGAGACATCGCCACCGGCATAGATATGAGGCTGGGAGGTTTGCTGCCAGCGATTGGTGATCACTCGTCCGGCCTTGCTGGTCTTCACGCCTGCCTGATCGAGGGAAAGACGATCCGTATTGGGATCGCGGCCCAAGGCATTGAATAGGTGAGCGGCGCGGCGGGTGATCACCTTGCCATCGCTGCGAAAACGAACGGTCACGCCTCCTGGCCCGGACGTGATCGATTGGATCTGGGTGTCGGTGTGAAGATCAATGCCCTCGGCGCGAAAGGCGTCCTGCACCACGACGCTGGCGGCCGGAGAGTGGTCGCGCAGGATATGGGGACTGCGCTGAATGAGCACCACGCGCGACCCGATCCGATGGAGAAACTGGCTCAGTTCACAGGCCACGATACCGCCGCCCAGCACGATCACACTGGGGGGCACGAAATCGAGATCGAGCACGTCATCGCTGGTCCAGTGCGGCGTCTCAGCGAGGCCGGGGACGGGCGGCATGGCCACCTTGGAGCCGGTTGCGATGATGAAGTGACGGCCGCGCAGCCGGGTGCCGTCGGTCAATTCCACCGTATGCGGATCGATGAAACGGGCGTGGCTGCGATAGAGTGCGAATCGTGATGAATTCATCGCCTGCTGCCGGTAGCGGGCAAAATCGCCGATCACCTCGCGTTTGCGGCGGTGCATGCGCGGCATGTCCGCCCGGGCGTGCCGAATATCCAGGCCGAAGGTGGCGCCATGCTGGGCGAGATGGAGCACTTCCGTCGAATAGAGCAGCGTCTTGGACGGCATGCAGCCCCGCAGGATGCAGAGTCCGCCGAGTTCCTCGGCGCCATCGATAATCGCGACTTTCTTCTTCAGATCAGCGGCAACGCGGGCCGCATTGAAACCGGCGGAACCTCCGCCAATGGCGATGAGGTCAAATGTTTTGGGTGCAGGCATGGGAGCAAAAAAGCACGGTCACCTACCTTTGCCAAACAGCATCAGGTGAACCGTGCGCAAGACGATGGCGGCATCCATCACGAAGGAGAAATGACGGATGTAGTAGAGATCGTATTCCAGCTTCCGCAGCGTGTCTTCCACGCTGGCGCCGTAGGGATAATTGATCTGCGCCCAGCCGGTGATGCCCGGGCGGACGAGGTGGCGGAAGTGGTAACACGGTATCTTCGCCTCATAGTCCGTGACCAATGCATCCCATTCGGCGCGCGGACCGATCAGGCTCATTTCCCCTTTCAACACATTCCAAAGATGGGGCACCTCATCCAATCGGGTCTTGCGCAGAAAGTGACCGATGCGGGTGATGCGGGGGTCCTCCGTCTGGGTGTAACGCGTATCGGGAAAATCGGCCCCCATGGTCGGCGTCTGTTCCGCAGGGGGCGGTGTGGATCGCATCGTGCGCAGTTTCACGATCCGGAATGGTTCCCGGTTTCGTCCCACGCGCGTTTGCCAAAACAGCACCGGCCCCGGGTCGGTGAGTTTGATCGCGACGGAAACCAACGCCAGGACAGGCGCAGTAACAAGCAACCCGCAGGCGGCCAGGAGCACGTCCAGCGCTCGCTTGGCACGTTCGAATACCGGGGTCCGGGCGATTTCGAAACCTTCCTGGAAAAGCCAGATATGGTTGATGCGGTAGAGGGGGATTTTTCGCCAGTAGGTTTCGAAGAACAGCTCGAGGGTATAGGTGGGGACGCCCTGGAAATACAGCTGGGTCAGTTCACGGGTCAGGATCTCGGGCATGCTCGGGCCCGATTCGCGAATGACCACCGCCTCGACTTCAAGCCGACCGCTTTTGATATCGGTCATGATGGTGCGGTAGTCGGGCATGGAGCTGACGTCCGCAATCTGGATGGGTGGCGTGGTCAGTTCTCCCGTGACGGCGCAAATCACGCGGTGGCCCAGTCCGTTTTTCCCACACACCGCGCGGAAATCACGGCAGGCCTCACGATCGCCAAGGAACAGGACGGCCCGGTCCGCATTGTCCGCCTGGCTCCAGCGGTGCATCGAGCGGCGATAGGACAGGGTGACGATGGCGATACAGACAAACGCCACCAGAATCACACCTCGACTGGATCCCAGCAGGGAGCTTTGGCTGATCACCACGAAAGTCAGCAGAAGCGTAAACAGGGCGCTGAAAGCCACGGCCACGAAATGCTGCGAGGTGTAATCGGCGCTCATCATTTCGGTCCGTGATCGGTAGCCTTCAATCAGGTATATGGCGCAAACGAGGGTCAGGTAAGGTGGCACCAACGGCGCGAGCAGCACCCAAGGATGGTCGGCGGTCCCCGGGGGGCCAGCAGAAGACAGCTTCGCGTCATCACTTCCCAAAGAAGCAACCGGTTTGGCAGGGGAGGAAGGCTCGCCCATGAGGAATAAGGCCGGGGTGAACTACCTAGTCACCGACTGTGTGAGAATTGAGGCCTTCTCTCTCGGCGCGCGAACCAATATCAGCCGAGTTGTGCACAAATGCTTTCCGCGATTTTGCCCGCAGTTTCGGCATCGATGACCTCGGTGATTACCTGCAGAGCAAATGCGACGGCGGTGCCCGCTCCTCGCGAGGTGATGAGCCTGCCATCGACGACAACGGCTTCTTCCGTCCGAATATCGGGCAATTCGGTGGCAACGGAGAAATGCGCGGTGTAGCGCCGGCCGGCCAACAGGCCGGCGTCGTGCAGCACGGTGGGCGCGGCGCAGATAGCTGCGAGCCAGCGATCCGCCATGGCCTGTCGGCCCACCCATTCCCGTAACTCGGGAGAAGCGCGCAGGTGTTTAACCCCCGGCCCGCCGGGTAAAAACAGCACGTCATACACTGCTAGGGGCGACAGCTTGGCCAGGGAGGTATCCGTCTGTAACGTGATCCCGCTGCGACCGGTCACTGTCCGACGGTTGCCCAGCGAGGCCACGGTGACGTTCAGTCCGGCCCGGCGCCAAAGATCGATCGGGGTGACTGCCTCGATTTCCTCAAATCCCTCTGGCAATATCGCAACAACGTTGGCCATTTTGGGCATTCAATCCACAATGGATGATGTTGCCCACGGTTTTTTAGACAGAAAACGGATACTGATCGTCGGTGCGGGTTATCTCGGGGGAACCGTCGCACGAAGGGCGGTAGCGGCCGGAGCCCAGGTCACTGCGCTCACCCGTCGGCCGGAGCAGGCCAGCCGGCTTGTCGAGGGGGGGGCAATGCCCGTGGTCGCCGATTTGGAAACGGATTCCTGGCATGATAAAATCACGACAGAACCGGATCTCATCCTGAACTGCGTGGGGGCCGGGCATACTGGTCTCAGTGGATATCGCCGCAGTTATGTGGATGGGTTTCGCTCCTTGTTGGATTGGGGGCGGAAAACGAATTGTTCCAGTCGTCTGATCTACACCAGCAGCACCTCGGTGTACCTGCAGGATGGCGGGGTCCGAGTGGATGAATCTGCGCCGGTTGGTCATGGGAATGAACGCGGCTCCTGCCTGATCGAGGCCGAGCAATTGGCCGCGCAGTGGCCGGGCCCTACGACGGTGCTGCGTCTGGCTGGTCTATACGGTCCCGGGCGTCATCACCTGCTGGACGAATTGCGCCGGGGGGCGCCTGAATTGTCGGGGCCGGGCGATCGCCACCTCAATTTGATCCACGTGGATGACGCGACATCCGCGATCGTCCATGTATGGCGAGACCAGCAAGATCCGATCAGGTACTACAACGTGGCCGATGACTCCGCCACCCCGAAGGTGCAATTGGTGGAATGGCTCGCTCGGCGGGTCGGCTGCCCCGTGCCGGCATTTTCGGAAAACTGCGCCGCCGCCCGACGATTTGGACCCCGTGATCGTATCATTGCTAATGATCGTTTGAAACGTGAGCTGGGTTGGTGCCCGGATTATCCCAGTTTTCGCGAAGGTTATCAGGCGATCTTTACGGACGAAGCGGTCGTGCCGGAGGCCGGAGGCTGACCATCCTGCATGGCTGAAATTGACGTCATCTTTTTAAGTGCAGCGCGCCTCCACCCTTGCGCGACCTCACGCAGCAGGCGGTTTCTTCGCTCCTCGCTTCCGAGCCCAGCGCGCAGGTTGTCTTCCACCCGTTGGTGATTGAATCGTGCCCGGAAAACGTACCGCGGGGCTATATCGGGGCGCGGACCATTACCCTGCCGGGGCCGTTCGGCTATCATCGATCGATGAACCACGGGGTGGCGCACGGCGCTGCGGAATACGTCTGCATGTGCAACAATGACCTGTTTTTTCATCCGGGGTGGGCGACAGAGATGCTGGCCGCGTTTGCCGCCGACCCCGGGCTCATGAGTGCCAGTCCGTATTGCCAGTATTTTCACGGTTCACGTTTGCCGGATCCCGGCGAGCGGACCATCGCGGGCTATGTCAACGGAGTGCATGCGACCGGTTGGTGCCTCTTTGTCCGGCGAGCGCTCTTCGATACCATCGGCAAACTGGATGAGCGTTTCTGTTTTTGGTATTGCGACGACGATTACCGGATGACGCTGCAGGATTATCGGATCCGGCATGTGCTGGTGACCGGTTCACGGGTCGACCACCTGGAGAGCCAGACCATCAACAGTGAACGTGACCTCGAAATGAGTGATCGTATCACCGCCCGTCAGCGGCTCTTGTTTGATTATAAATGGCGTCACCGCTCGCGCGTCATCTACGGACTCAAACTGCTAAAGTACATCGTCCGGCGAAGATTCTCGCGGGATAACGTATTCGCCGAGACGAAGACGCGTTGAACGAACCTGATGGGGGTACTTTTCACCATATTGCTGCATTGGATTTTGTTCGCTTTGGCCGCGGCCGGGTTCGGACTGATCATCGAGCGGCTACGGGGCCGCGACGATTCCATTTGGGATACCGTGTGGACCGGCGTTGCGGCGACCTTGGGCGGATTGCAGGTGTGGCATCTGTTCTGGCCCGTCGCTTCCGGCGCCGTCTTGGTCTTCGGCTTGGTGGCGCTGGTCGGTCTTGTCTTGGGGTTTGTGCAGCGTGACCGCAGGGATTTTCGGTCTTCGCTCACGGTGCTTCTGCTCGTATTCGTCATCGCGTCATGGCTGGCTTGGCAGGTGCAGGCGCCGGGGTTGGTCTACGACAGTGAGGTGTACCATCTCGCAACCATCCGCTGGAACACGGTTCATCCCGTGGTGCCCGGCCTGGCGAACCTCTACATCTATTTCGGACTTAATCAGTCCTATTTCCTGCTCGGGGCCTTGCTGGATCAGGCCTCGTGGCTGCCTGCCGGCTGGCCGTTGCTCAACGGCTTCCTGCTTGCGCTGATTCTCGCAGAGGCGTGGGTCGCATGCCGCCAAACTTGGCGGCATAAGCAAACAGTGGCCGCTCGGCGGCCGGCGTGGCTGTTGGTGCTGCTGCTGCCACTCCTGCTTAAATCAGGGGCTCTGCACCTAAGCAGTCCATCGCCCGATTTGCTGGTCAATGTGCTGATCGTCCGAATTTTCTACCGCACGGTGGCCATGTTGGCGACGCCGCCGAATGAGCGGGAAGGGATTCAGTTTTCCCTTTTGGTCATGGGTTTCGCCGCACTGACCGTAAAGTTGAGCCTGATCGCCTTCGCCGGCACCGTGATTCTCATCGTGGTCGCAGACCGGACTTACAGTGCGGGTGGGCCGCAGGAGCGGCTGAAGCGCTGCGCGCTGCCGGCGGCACTGGCGTTGGTCTTTCTGGCGCCCTATGTGGCCCGCGGGATCATCGCTTCCGGTTATCCGCTCTTTCCTTTCACCGGCGTCGTCGCCTCGGTCGATTGGGTGGTGCCCAAGGCGGAGGTGGATGAATTTGCGCATTACATCCGCGGCTACGCCCGCACGCATGCGCATGGCGACGCGGCCCTCGCTGCAGCCTACGGTGAGTCGCCGTGGGTGGGGGAATGGCTGATTCGGACAGCTCGATCCGTCCCGGTGGGCCTGTTGCTGGTCTCCGGAGTGGCATTTGCAATCGTCGCCGCCACGCGACGACAAATATGGGGTAGCAGGTCGGAATTTTGGCTCCCCCTGGGCCTGTTGGTCATCGCAACCGCCTTCTGGCTTTGGAGCGCACCGGATATTCGATTTGGCGGTTGGATTCTGCTTTGCTGGGCGGCCTGGATGGGGGCGATTGTGCTTGAAGGCTCGCCTTTCTTGGCTCCGCGAGCCATCGTCGGCGCCGTCGTTCTCGTTGGATTGGTGGTGGGGGGCCATTACCGTCCGGTGACGGCAAGCTATCCCAAGGCCCCTCGGTATCCGATGGAGGCCGTGAGCTTGGCAGAGCACGTCGAGGTATGGCGGCCGGTTCAGGCCGCGGGAGAGCCGGACTGGAGAATTGGCTACGCGGCCCCGCTGGCCACCGCGCAGCTGCCCGACGACCTGGTCTTGAGGGACGACTCCGTGCGGTCGGGGTTCAAACGGCGCTCCAGTCCTTAACGCAAGAGATGATCGACGGCCGGAGATGCGACTGCGACTGTACCGGTGATGCGCCAGACTATTAACTTGAGGTTTTGGCGAGTGAACTATCTTGGAATCACTTATGGCCGGCGTCGGTAAACTACTCAAACAAGCCCAGAAAATGCAGCGTCAGGTCGAGGCGACCCAAGCCCGGCTTGAAGCCAAGGAACTCGACATCACCAGCGGAGGCGGTGCGGTACGGATCAAAATCAATGGTGCCGGCAAGTTTATGGCCCTCGAGATCGATCCGGAACTCCTCAAGGAGGACGCCAGCCTCGTCAGTGAAACGCTGCTCACCGCGGTGCAAGAAGCAGGGCAGCAGTCGAAGGATTTCAATGAGGCTGAAATGAAAGCGGCCACCGCGGGCTTCCAAATGCCCGGGTTCATGTGATCGCCTGCGATCACGTTCCGGCCGCCTGCGCATGACCCCTTCGCTTGAACACCTCCAGCAGTTGCTCAAGCAATTGCCCGGATTGGGCTACCGGTCGGCGGAACGCGTGGCGCTGCACCTCCTCCTGGAGAAGCCGGAGCGGGTGCCCCCATTGATCGAGGCGCTGCAGCAGGCTGCCGCGACCGTGCGCCGCTGCACGCGGTGTGGGCACCTGGCCGAGGAGGAGCTTTGCATGGTCTGTGCCGATGAGCGCAGAGACCACTCCGTCGTCTGCGTGGTGGAACAGGTGCCGGACCTGGTCGCCCTCGAGCGCAGCGGGGCGTATCGTGGCGTTTATCATGTGTTGCACGGCAAGCTCTCGCCGATCCACGGCGTCGGGCCCGAGCAGCTCAATCTGGCATCGCTGGTCGCCCGTATTGAGGCCGGCGAGGTCGCCGAACTGATTCTCGCGGTCTCCAATGATGTCGAGGGCGAGGCCACGTGCCACTACCTCACCAGCGAGTTGCTGCCGTCTCATGGCACCGTCAAAGTTTCACGGATCGGCTTCGGTCTGCCGAGTGGCGGCGGAGTGTTGTATGCCGATTCGGTCACCCTGAAAAGCGCCCTCGACGGACGGCGCGCCTTCTCCTGACTCGTAGCGACGGATGCGAATCTACTTCATGGGTGTCTGCGGGACGGCGATGGGCAACGCGGCGCTGTTGGCCCGGGCGGCCGGCCACGAGGTCACGGGGAGTGACGCCGGAGTGTATCCACCCATGAGTGACGTGCTGGCGCAGGCCGGCATCACCGTGCATGAGGGTTATAATGCCGCGCGACTGGCGGTTTCCGCAGCGGACCTCGTGGTCGTGGGCAACGCCATGAGCCGAGGAAACCCGGAAGTGGAATGGTTACTGGCCGAGCGGCAGGTGCGATTCACGTCGCTGCCGGCCCTGTTGGCGGAGACCGTCCTGGCCGAGCGGCGCAATCTCGTGATCGCCGGCACCCACGGCAAGACCACCACTACCGCGCTGGCCGCCTACTTGCTACGGTAGAACGGCTCGGATCCCGGGTTTCTGATCGGAGGCGTGCCGATGGATCCGCCCACCGGACAGCATCTGGGCGATGCGGCCGCCCCGTTCGTGATCGAAGGCGATGAGTATGACAGCGCGTTCTTCGACAAGCGTTCCAAGTTTATCCACTACGCGCCGCATATCGCGGTGCTGAACAACCTGGAGTTCGACCATGCTGACATCTTCCGCGACCTGGCGGATGTGCAGCGTTCCTTCCGTCATCTGGTCCGGATCGTGCCGGGCAACGGCTTCGTGGTGTTGAACGGTGATGATGCTAATTTGGCGGACCTGGGCGAAATGCCGTGGACACAGGTCGTGCGCGTCGGCTTGGGCCCGGAGAACGATGTTCGTATTACGAACTTCCGGGAAAGCGCGGAAGGCGTGGGCTTCACGCTGGGCTGGAGAGGCTGCGCGTGGGGACAGGTCAATTGGTCGCTGCCGGGTGAGTTCAACGCCCGCAATGCCGCGATGGCGGCCACGGCCTCGGGCCTGGCACTCAACCCGTCCGATCCGACCGAGTTGAAGTTGGACTCGCTGGCGCGGTTTCGAGGCGTGAAACGTCGCCAGGAAATCAAACTGCAGCGCGACGCTCTCGTGGTGCTGGAGGATTTCGGCCATCATCCGACCGCGGTGGCCGAGACGTTGCGCTCACTGCGGGCGCGCTATCCCCAGCATCGACTGGTGGCGGCGTTTGAGCCACGGAGCAACACGGCCCGCACGCGTTTGATGCAGGCGGATTTCGTTCGCGCCCTGGCGCTGGCCGACGCCGTTTATCTGGGCAGTGTCAACCGAGCGGAACGTCTGGCGGAAGCGGAGCGCTTGGATACCGCGGTCGTGGCTGAGGAGCTGCGGACGGCCGGCGTCACGGCATTGGCCGCCGCCTCCAGTGAGGAGGTGCTGGAGGGACTCCGCCGCGAGGTGCTTTATCCGGCCGAAGGGAGCGCGGCCCACGTTGTGGTATTTTTCACCAACGGCTCGTTTGACGGGATCATTGGGAAGCTGGTGACAGCTGCCCAAGCCTGAGCCTAGACCGTGGTCCAAAAACAAAGAACCGCAGCGAATTATAGGCTGCGGTTCCGAAAGTAGGCGCTGAAAGCGTTTGCTTACTTCTTGGCTTTGGTGCCGGTCTTGGCGGCTTCTTTTTTGCGCTTCAGGTAAGCTTCGCGGCGTTTCCGTTTCTGGATCTTGTTGGTTTGTTGGCCCATGGGATTGGTTGGAAAATGACAGGGTTAATGGAGAGAAGGGTGTGATGTTGCCGATGGTTTGGCCGGTTGCACGTCAAAATCGTCGGAGGGCCTTGGTCGGGGTTACGAAAACTGAGCCATTGAGAGAGTTAGTCTGGGAATCCAGAAAGGACCCAGACCATTAAAGGCAAGAGATACACGACTGAGCAGAAGATCCGGATATTACGCGAGGCCGA
>Ga0181601_10002201_pt1 | contig 16685 bp, 27 predicted proteins | sample 041ome_8_FD_133020 | JGI IMG/M metagenome (GOLD analysis project Ga0181601, IMG submission 133020) | Coastal salt marsh microbial communities from the Groves Creek Marsh, Skidaway Island, Georgia - 041407BS metaG (megahit assembly) | ecosystem: Environmental > Aquatic > Marine > Intertidal zone...
AAAATGACTTACTATACTGGTAATTGGGCTACAGATGTATTAAATAATTTTACAGAAAAACAATCTGAAAAGATATTTAAAAACATGGCTAAATATATGGACAAAGACAATGTACAATTTTTTCAAAAGAAGAATAAGAATATAGAAATTGGTACATGGTCAGAATATGGTGAGAATGAACCAGAGTCCATTACAAGTTATGATTACATCATTGTTAAGAGGGCTTAATGAGATTAATAGAAAAGATAAAACTTATTGCTAGCACACTTATGGTAGTGACCATATTTGCATTTAGTTTTGGTTTGTATCATCTATATCAAGATAGTCAAGCACAAGCTAAAGAACAAGAACTAGAACAAATTGTAGAAACTTTAGAAACAATTAATACTTACACTAAACCAGATTTTGAGAGAGCAAACAATCAAACATTTATTAATAGTGTAGGTGCATGTGTAAATTATATTTACAATACTACAACTGATGTAACGCCTGTAATATATGAAGTATTATTAGCACAGGCGGCTTTAGAAAGTGGTTGGGGTAATAGTAGATTTGCATTAGAGGGAAAGAACTTGTTTGGTATTAGAACTTATGATTTAAGAGAACCACATATGTTACCTAGTAACAATCCTAAAAAGTGGGGTGTTAGAGTCTATATGCATGAATGTGATAGTGTTCAACATTATATTGATATACTAAATAATGGTAGTGCTTATGATAAGTACAGAGAATTAAGGGACAAAGGTGTAGAAGATTCTTTACAATATGTAGAAACACTTGGTGCTTATGCTTCAGATAAAAACTATTTTCCTAAAGTAAAAAGTATCATTAAGAAGTTAAGAACAGAATACAATATACCACAGTTAGATTAGGACTTATATGCTTACAATACTAATAACATTTTTAAGTGCCATTTCTATATCTGTAATAGCCGCTGGTTATTCTATTATGGGATTGGCTACTTTATTCGCAGGTGCAGTTGTACCAATTATTGCTATGGGTAGTGCGTTAGAAGTTGGTAAACTTGTAGCCGCCTCATGGTTGTATAACAATTGGCACAATAAACTTGTACCAAAAACTATAAAGGCTTATCTTACATTTGCTGTTGTAGTTTTAATATTCATTACATCAATGGGTATATTTGGTTTTCTATCAAAAGCACACTTAGACCAAGTGCAACCAACATCATCAAATAATATTAAAATTGAATTGATTGATAAACAAATAAACCAACAAGAATTAATTATTACAAGAGCCAATAAAACTCTTTCATTGTTAGATAGTACATTAGAAAAATATGTTGACATGGAATATGTCACAAGAGGATTAAAAGAAAGAGAAAAACAAAAACCAGAACGAGACGCATTAACATTAGCAATTAATAATGCTAGTGATACGATTGCAGAATTAACAGATAAAAAAGGTACACTACAATTAGAACAAGATAAGATTGAGGCTGAAGTAGGACCTATTAAATATATTGCAGAATTAATATATGGTGAAGAGGCAAAAGACCATTTTGATAAGGCTGTTAGGTGGGTAATTATTGTATTGATATTTGTATTTGACCCATTGGCTGTATTATTATTGATAGCTGCTAATATATCATTGAGGAGTAGAAAAGTTGCAAAAGAAGAAGACGAAGCCAAAGTCCAAAAAGATTACCAAAAAGAGGCTACTAACGCAAAAGCTAGAGCGAAAAGAGTCAGAGATAGAGAAAAATTTTATAAAGGTATTCTTAAAAAAATAGGTGAGGGTAAAATGCAGACCAAGGATTATAACGAAATGCGTAAATTAGGTCTAAATCCAGACGAAATTCGTATAAAACTTGACCAAATTATGGAGTGGAACGACAAATAGGTGGTTGCCAAAGAGTATAAAATGTTATATAATGAACCTATGATTTCAGAAAGTTTAAAAGATAGACGAATCAAAAATGCAGAAAAAGCCTGTAGAGAATCAAGAACTGATTGGGCTAAAGATTTTTGGTTTAATGTCTTATCTAAATTATGTAAAAAGTATGACCGTATGGAATACTTTAGAAAGGTGATAAACTGATGAATGTATTTTATGTAGATAAACATCCAGTAAAAGCTGCTGAACAAATGTGTGATAAACATATTGTAAAAATGATTTTAGAATCAGCACAACTTTTATGTACTTGTCATAGAGTATTGGATGGTACAGAGTATTATGACAAGACCAAAAATGGTCGTAAGATTAAAAGGTGGAAACACCCTAACTCTAATTTAGAACCTATCTTATACAAAGCAGGTTGGGTAAAACACCCTAGTACAATCTGGTTGTTTGAAAGTGCATATAATTATATTTGGTTATACAAACATATGATGGCTCTCAATGAAGAATACAAAAAAAGATACAATCATACAGATGACCACTTAACAGTACAGAAACTAGGTGATATATTAAAACACCCTCCACAAAATGCTAAATATAATAAAATAGCTACAGACCCTAAACCAGCAATGCCTGAACATTGTAAAATACCAGGTGACGCAGTTGGTAGTTATAGAAAGTATTACATTATGGAGAAAAGAAGATTTGCTACATGGAAAAGTCCAGCAAAAATACCAGAATGGTACCAAGAAGGAGTAAAACAATATGCGTGATAAAATGATAGAAGCTTTAAAACAACATGCCATTGGCCACATTGAAAAACACAAAATGAATGTAGAAGTAATTTTACAAAAATCTGTGGGTATCGGTGAACATGGTGATGTATTAACTGAAGCAGAAAAAGAACTAAAGGTAATAGCAGAGTATGATGACCAATTAGAAATGCTAGAAAAATATTTTACAGTTAAGGATCCATTTAAAAGTTAATGCCAATTTATACTTTTGAGAATACAAAGACCAAAAAGGTCTATGATGATATGATGACTATTGCTGAAAAAGAAGAATTTTTAGCAAAGAATAAACATATCAAACAATTACTGACCACTATAAATATATCAAGTGGTGTTGTTGGTATGGGTAGTATGAAAAATGATGGTGGCTGGAACGACAATTTACAAAGAATTGCTGACGCTCATCCTACTAGTGAATTAGCTAATAGATATAAAAAGAAAAGTATCAAAGAAGTTAAAACAAAACAAGTGATTGAAAAACACCGTAAACGACAACAAGGGAAAAAGTAATGGCAGATATACCAGATTATTTACGAGAGTATGACCTTGACCAAGATTGGGGTTTTACACCAGTAAGTAAAGCACCAGAAGCGCCTACGGTAGATACTACTGTTATTGAAAATAACAATATTGAACTTGCTAAAGTCAAGTCAGATGTAAGCGATATTAAAAGTATGATGAATGAAATCATGCAAATTGTGGCTGAAAAAGACCAAGTAACAACAACACTAGAAAGTGAAGAAGTTACAAATAGATTTAAAGAGGCAGAGAAGTTAATTTTGCCTTTTTTGTATAACTTAATGAAAAGTGATGAACCTTATATACATTGGCCAAATAGAACACCAATTATTAAGGCACAAATAGAAAAGTTTTTACAGATAACAAGAGGTAAATAAATGCAAAAAAACTACGACAAATGCCTAGAGACTATTTTACACCATGAAGGCGGATATGTAAATCATCCTAAGGATCCAGGCGGAGAAACTAATTTAGGTGTAACTAAAAGAGTTTACGAAGAACATGGTGGCACAAAAGACATGAAAGACTTAACAGTTGAAGATGTTGCACCAATTTATAAAAAAGGTTATTGGGATAAAATGAAAGGTGATGAACTACCAGATGGTTTAGACCTTTGCGTTTTTGATTTTGGTGTTAATGCAGGACCAGGCAGAGCGGCAAAGTACCTACAAACAATGATTGGTACAGTTGCAGATGGTGGTATTGGACCAAATACTTTAGCAAAACTAAAAGAATATGTTGACGCTAATGGTTTAGCAAAGTCTATTGACAATTACCAAGAAGCAAGACAGGCTTATTATGAAAAATTAAGTACATTTGATACATTTGGTAAAGGTTGGACAAGAAGAGTTGATGAAACAACTCAATTAGCTAAGACTATGATTAGTTGAATTGATAAACCTTTTAAAGTTGAGCGTGACAAACTCAACGATATGTATGCCAAAAAAGGCATTTAAGGCTTGACAATAAGAGAATATGCGTATATAATATAGATATAAAATGAAAAAGGAATTGATATGACTAAAAACTTTGTACAACTAGATGAGAGTAAGTTACCTAAAACCAAAGGTAAAAATATTGATGGTTTTAGATTTTACTCAGTCGGCGATAAAAACTTTCCAAGTATTACAACCGTATTAGGTGCAATCCCAAAACCAGGTCTTGTCGCATGGCGTAAAAATGTTGGCGAAGAGGCAGCGAAATGGGAAATGAATCGAGCTGCTCGTAGAGGTTCAGCTACACATACTTTGGTAGAACAATATTTAAAAGGTGAAACACCGTCTATTCGTGATGTGTTGCCTTTAGGTATGTTTAGACTTTTAAAACCATACCTTGAACAGATTGACAATATTCATTGTCTTGAAACTATTATGTATAGTACCAAACTGACCGTTGCAGGTCAAGTTGATTGTATTGCAGAATACAATGGTAAACTATCTGTAATTGATTTCAAAACTGCTAATAAAGAAAGAGTTGATAGTTGGAACGAAAACTATTATATTCAATGTACTGCTTATGCAATTATGTATGAAGAATTGTTTGGTACACCTATTGACCAGATTGTAATTTTACAAGCAGGTGAAGATGGTTCTGCTAAGGCATTCGTAAAGAACAAAGCTGATTACGAACAAAAACTTGGTGACGCAATTAAAGGTTTCTATAAATATTATGAAGAGAAGACAAAAGGCATAAAGTCATAATGGTCTCTATAAGGAGATACCATGCTAAAGTATATAGCTATATTAGTCTTTGTAATATCATCTTGCACATTTAGTTTTAAGACACAAGCTGAAGAAAATTATGAGTTTTATGGTTCACATGCACCTATAATTTGTGGTACAAGTAAAGAAGTTTTAAAATTTGCAGAAAAAGAAGAGTGGATACCATTTACAATATCTTTTGGTAAAGTAGGTGGTGATGAAAATGGAGAGATTGCATTTATTGTAACAACTTGGATTAAACAAGGAACTACACAACAAATGGTAACAATGCAAGCTCCCAACGGAACCGAATCGTGTATATTATACATAAGTTTTGACGCTACAGTAAATCCAGATTTATTGTCAAAGGGTTTAAACTTATAAAAAGAATTAGTCGTTGACGACAATTATGGTAGACATACTGGACGAGGGTGCGATTCCCTCCAGCTCCACCATAACTACATGAAGAGATTAACACAGACAATTTTCATGTAGTTTTGATGGGGCTGAACTAGGATCGACAGGTGTTGAGAAAATTGTAAGAGATTAATAGGTGGCAACCTTTCATGCTAATTAAACGCAAACGATAATAACTTTGCATTAGCAGCTTAGGCTGTTTAGGGTTTTGTGGATTGTACCTCGTAACAGAAACAATCCACGCTTTACAAATTTAACAACAAGTGATATATTAATAATATGAATAGCAAAGAATTTAGTTTAATTATAGAGGGTGTTGTTAAAGAAAAAAGACCAATATCTTACATGGACGCAATACTATGGTATTGTGAACAGAATCAAATCGAAGTCGAAACAGTTGGTCGACTTATCTCAAAAGCACTAAAAGAAAAAATACAAGTTGAAGCTTCAAATGCTAAACTTTTGAAAATTGAGGAGACGGGAAAATTACCAGTATGAACATTGAATTGATTGATAAAATGGGTAGTGACTTATCAGTTGTAAATGCAGCTCGTGTATCATTTAATAAAAAGAAAAGTGAGTTTGATGAGAAAGATGAAAAATTAATTAAGTATCTTGCTGAACATGACCATTGGTCACCTTTTGGTCATACCACTTTACAGTTTTTAATCAAAGCACCTGTGTTTGTTGCAAGACAATTAGTAAAACACCAAGTTGGTTTAGTGTGGAATGAAGTAAGTCGAAGATATGTAGATACACCACCAGAGTTTTATGTACCTTTTATTTGGCGTGGTGCACCAGAAAATAAAAAACAAGGTTCGAGTGAGAAAGAAATAGAGTTTGATATTACAGATGTGGTACAGGCATGTAAAACAGTTTATAATGATATGATTGAAGAAGGCATTGCTCCTGAAATGGCTAGAATGGTTTTACCACAAAACATGATGACAGAGTGGTACTGGACAGGTTCAGTAATGGCATTTGCTCGTGTATGTAATTTAAGAAATAAACCAGACTCACAAGAAGAAACAAGAATGATAACCCAACAAATGGCAAAACATTTAAAAGACCATTTTCCAATTAGTGCAAAGTATTTGTTAGATGAAAAAGTATAAAGACAGAATTGATGATTTTTTTAAATGGGTAAAAGGTACTGAACTTGTCGAGTTAGATGACATTGATGTATCAGAGGATCCTGTTAGACCAGAGTTGACACTCGGTTTTAGAATCACTCATGGTAGAAAGATATTTGGTCTAAAATATAATGATGAAATTGAAGCAATTGTATGTACAGCATTTTGTCCTGAAGTACCATTTACAGTAAGAGAAATGGATTACATGTCGCAGGCTGCCAATCAAGATGGTCAAAGAGGTTCAATTTGTGTTGCATATACTGTATGGTCTAGGAAAAGAGGTGCAGGTAAAGAGATTATTAAAAAACTTGCCGAATGGGCTGATACACAAAATTTTGAAAGATTGGTAACTTTATCACCACTTACACCTATGGCTACACACTTTCATATTAGAAATGGTGCAAAACAGGTACATATTAATGAAGAGACACAAAATTTTGAATATAAATTATAATTATGTATGGTGGATTTGATGTATTTAAAACTTACTTGGCTGTTAAAAATCATTTTACTACCGATTATGATTACAATAAGTATGGTGGAAGAGTTACAGCAAAGTTGGAAAGCTTTACGAAACGGCCAGATAGGTACTTTTTTCATAAACTTTCTAAAAGATATAATGAGCGAGACATATTGGATTATTTTGTTTCTAATTTTGCTCTTGATGGTAATAAGTGGGTTGGTAATATTGTAGGCAATGAAGGTTCTGAGAATTATACCAAGTGGCGAAAGTATAAAGAGTCGTTTGACTATCATTTTAGAAACGATTGTGTATCTATCAATAATGACCTTAGCAACCGTGGCATTTCTTTTAATGATGGTTTTCTCGTTAATTCAGGCCAACATCCTAGAATTTTACGATTACATATTCAAAAGAAAATACACATCCAGACCACCGTCATTCTTGATTCAGTATTATCGTTTAGCAAGGTATGGAATAAAGAAATTGATGAAAAAGTTGTATGGCCTAAAATCGCACATACGCTTGCCAAATTAAAACCATTTGTGATATATAATGAAACACAAGTAAAACTAACATTAAAAGATGTATTTGTAAATGAAAGAGATTAAACCAATAGACGAAAAATTAGATGAAAAGATTGCTAAATTAAATAGTAGTAGAGTATATAAAAAGATAACACCAAAAGGTGACTTATCTTGGTATATTAAATGGGCAAGTAGTGTGCTGTTGATTATTGCTATGGTAATGACTTCAGTAAATATTTTTCCTTACAACTTGTATCCTGCAATTCTAGGTATGACAGGTTGGTTAATTGTAGGATTGCTATGGCACGATAGAGCGCTGATAGTATTAAACGCAATATCTATGGCTATCTATGCTATGGGTATTATTAATAGTTGGATAGGACAATGATAAAGACAATTAAAGATTTTTGGTTATCATCTTACGAATCAGATAAGGTGGCATTTTACTATGAGTTAGTAAGTTTTATTTTTATTGTAGGTGCAAGTATGACAATGGCATTTACAGCAGATAATCCAGATATGAGATACATTTATCCAGGATACTTTTTAGGAAGTTTGACAGCCGTATATGCACACTATCGTAGAAAGTTGGCATGGCCTACAATGTTAGTAAGTTATTTTACAATCGTAAATGTGTTTGGTTGGACAGTAGCAATGGGGTGGTTTTGAAAAGAGTTTTTTGTATAGGCAATGGTGAAAGTAGAAAAGGTTTTGACTTATCAAAGTTAAGACAGTTTGGTAACATTTATGGTTGCAATGCATTATACAGAGACTTTATGCCAGATGTATTGACTGCTGTTGACCATGGTATTATGCATGAGATATATCATGCTGGTGTAGCACAAAAGATACCTTGTTATTTTAGAGATTGGACTAAAGTGCCTGCTATGACATATGAACCAATGATATATGGTGGTATGGAAAAGTTAGAAGCCGACAATCATCTAAAAGAAATATTAGTTTCAAATGAAAGAAACAATGCACAAGAATATGTTATGCATGGTGCTAAACTATCTGGTATTGTTGACATGATAAAAAGAAACGGTGAGAAATATAAAAAGAATATTAACAACGCACAAATTAAAGTGTCATGGATACAGGATCCAGATTATTCACATAGTATAGCAGATTTAGAACCATATCCCGGTCAAGTGACAGGTGATTTTGGTTGGGCTTGTGGTGCTAGTAGTGCTTATGTATCTGTGCTAAGAGAAAAACCTGATGAAATCTATATGATAGGACATGATATTAATAGTACAGATAATCATGTCAATAATTTATATAAGAGTACAAAACATTATGTCGCAAAAGAAAATGGTCCAACACCAGGTGTTAATTGGATTAGACAATGGCGAACACTTATGGATTGGTACCCCAATATCAAGTTTTATAAAATTAACAGATTTAATGACGGCCGTGATAAGGTCAATGGTCCTATTTCTGAATGGGACGGTAAACAAAATTTAATATACGCTGATTATTCCACGCTTGACAATCTAGCGTAAATGGTGTATATTAATAAACAATGCGTAACAATTTTACAATTGCAAGTGTATTATTCTTTCTGGCTGAATATAGCTTAAGAGGGCTAAAGGCATGGGCATGGAGGGTTACGGCCGAGTGGCTGAAGACACCATGTTTAGTTTTGAGTAGGGACTATCTTTCTCATAGATGGACTCTTCCCGGAAGATTGTGGGTGCGTTCCAACTAATCCCACGAAAGACGCATTGTTTAATTATTAGAGGATATTATGAAGCAACATACATTTAAATTTAGAACTGGTGATACAGATGAAATTGGTGGCTGTTCATTTATTGGCGGCTCATGGGTAGATAAAACTACAGATGAATTATTTAAAGGCAAAAGAATTTTATTGTTTAGTTTGCCTGGTGCATTTACACCAACATGCTCTGGTCAACAATTACCAACTTATGATAATATGTTCCTAGACTTCAAAGAAAAGGGTATTGATGATGTATATTGCATATCTGTAAATGACGCCTTTGTAATGAATGCTTGGGCAAGAGATTTAGGAATAACACAGGTTAAAATGATACCAGATGGTTGTGGTACATTTACAAGAAACATGGGAATGTTAGTAAATAAACCAGCACAAGGTTTTGGTATGAGGTCTTGGAGATACGCAGCTATTATAAATGATGGTGAAGTTGAGAAGATGTTTGAAGAACCAGGTTTTAACAACTTTTCAGATGATGATGACCCATATGAGGTTTCTACACCTGAAAATGTAATGAATTATTTAACGGCAGAGACTATAACTGTTATAAATAATACTGATGGCGATTATACAGCCAACACAAAGACAACGAACACATAAAATACAAGGAGAAAAATTATGGATTTTGAAAGTCTAAAAAAGTCGTCAAGTAACTTTGACGCAATCACAAAAGCTCTGGAAACAAAACTTGCTCCAGAAGACCAATCAAACAAAAACAAATACCAAGATGACAGGTTGTGGAAACCTGAACTTGATAAAACAGGTAACGGCTATGCTGTTATTCGTTTTCTACCTGCCTCTAATGGTGAAGAAATGCCATGGCAAAGAGTATGGTCACATGCCTTTCAAGACAAAGGTGGTTGGTATATTGAAAACTCATTAACAACTCTTAATCAAAAAGACCCGGTGTCTGAAGAGAATACAAGACTTTGGAATACTGGTGTTGATAGTGACAAAGAGATTGCTAGAAAGCGTAAGAGAAAATTATCTTACTATTCTAACATCTATGTTGTTAGTGACCCAAAACATCCTGAAAATGAGGGTAAAGTTTTCTTGTTTAAGTTTGGTAAAAAAATCTTTGATAAGATTACTGAAGCAATGCAACCAGCTTTTGAAGATGAACAAGCAATTAACCCATTTGATTTTTGGAAAGGTGCAAACTTTAAACTAAAAATCAGAAAAGTTGATGGTTATTGGAACTATGACAAATCTGAATTTGAGGGTGTGTCGCAAGTAAAAGAGTCAGATGACGAAATCAAAGCGATATGGGAAAAACAATACCCTCTAAAAGCATTTGTTGACCCTAGTAATTTTAAGACCTATGACGAACTCAAAGAGAAACTGAATAGGGTAATTACGGGTACGCAAAGCACGGTAACAGTAGACTCTGTAGACCTCCCACCACAGACTACAACTTCCGTGGAAATGCCAAAGGTAAGCGAATCTAAGCCTGCTAGTGACGAGGATGATACCCTCGACTATTTTAGTAAATTAGCAGACGAAGATTAATCCTTTCTCTCTCTTTACCGAAAGCATTGACCCTTAGCGAGAAATCGCTAAGGGTTTTCTTATAAATAGTGGTATGGCAATTGATATATTTGAACCACTAAAAGATTTACAAGGTAACAAACAAAAGGGTGCTAATTGGTACAGAAATGCTGTATCACTTATTGCAGATAGAACTAGCCCTAGTGAGTTGTTTGCCTCAGGTAAATTATTAGGTAGACCTAGTGCTGGTCGTATGAGTATGTTCTTCTATGACCCTAAAACAAAAGCACGATTACCATATTATGACACATTCCCTTTAGTATTACCTATAGAACCAGCGAAAGGTGGTTTTATTGGTTTAAATTTTCATTATTTGCCTTATGGTGCTAGATTTGCATTTTTACAACAATTACAATCATATGCTAGTAATGCAAAGTTTGACCAATCAACAAAAATTCAAGCTTCGTATAATGCAATAAAGAACAATAAATATACAAAAGCAAGTATTAAGAGATATTTGTACTCTCATGTAAGGTCAAACTTTTTAAGAGTAGATGTAAACGAGATGGCATTAGCAGCTTATTTACCAGTAGCACAGTTTCAAGGTGCAACAATTGGTTCTGTTTTTGCAAAAAGTAGGAAAACATTTTAATGGCAAAATTAGGCGACCCAACAGATTTCAGTTATCGAGTTAAAAAGGTAACAAAAGTGGTAGACGGTGATACTATAGATGTAACACTTGATATGGGATTTGATATTTTATATCAACAAAGAGTTAGACTATTTGGTATTGATACACCAGAATCAAGAACTAGAGATAAAGTAGAAAAAAAATATGGTTTACTATCTAAAAAATTTCTACAAGAACAATTAAAGAATGCTAAGAAAGTTAGTATTAAAACTTACAAAGGTGATGAAACAGGTAAGTTTGGTAGAATACTAGGTGATGTTTTTATTGATGGCAAATCAGTTAATAGTTTGATGTGCCAAAAAGGACATGCAGTAGAATATTATGGTCAAAGTAAAGATGATGTTGAAGCTGCACATTTAAAAAACAGAAAAAGGCATAAAGTATAATGGCAATTTTAAGAGGCGGTAGAAGAATAGGTAATTACGATATCAGAATAGGTATGCCTAGAGATAGGTCACTTGTTGATGTTGCAAAAGACCCTAGATTAAAAAGACAGCCTGGTGGTGCAGGTACAATACAAAGATTTCTTGCACAAGTAAATCAAGGCGAAGGTTTTGCTAGGTCAAATAGATTTATTGTCAGAATAAATCCTCCTGTAAAAATTGAAACTGATAACAATAAATTACCACCATCACAACGATTTAGCGGGCAGCCTAACAATGAGTTACAAGGCACAACAATGATTGAAAATGTTGATATGATGTGTAACAAAGTTACTATGCCTAACAGAGACATTGCCACAGCACCACACTTGATGTATGGACCAAGAAGAGAAATGCCATATGCTTATCAATATTCTGCTAATGTAGAATGTACATTTTATGGCGACAAATTTTTAAGACAAAGAATGTTTTTTGAAAACTGGCAGAAAAAAATTATTGACATAAAATCACACAATTTAGATTACTATGACAATTATGTTGGTTCTATGGACATTATGCAATTAGGTCAATTTGATAGCAAACAAGATGATGACGCTAGAGTTACATATGCTGTTAGATTATTTGAAGTTTATCCACAAACGATTGGTTCATTTGATTTAGGGCATGGTAATAATAATCAAATTACCGAAGTGCCAGTAACTTTAAACTTTAGAACATGGGCTAATTTAACAATTGATGATATTGCAAGTGCTACAGTTGGTAAATCAGAGGGTGATGTGCCTACAATTAAAGCAAGTAAAGATTTCGGATTGTTTAGTGGTATATTGGGTAAACTACCACCAGAATTACAAAGAGCTGGTAGAGATGTATTACAAACAACAAGAAGAAACCTACCTATTGGTAGAGTTACAGGTGGTAGATTATTTCCGCCATTTGGATAAAATTAAATTATAAAGGAGATATATTATGGCATTGCCTATATTAGAAACAGCGACATATGAGTTGACCTTACCATCAGCAGATGTGGTTGTAAAGTATAGACCATTTCTTGTAAAAGAGGAAAAGGTCTTATTACAGGCGTTAGAATCGAGTGATGATGTTGAAATAAAAAATGCAATTAAAGATATTGTATCAACATGTACATTTGGTCAACTAGACGCAAGTAAATTACCTACATTTGATTTAGAATATGTGTTCTTACAAATTAGGTCAAAATCAGTTGGTGAATTAGCAAAAGTTAGATTACTTTGTCCAGATGATAAAGAAACTCATGTTGAAAAAGAAATTGATTTATCAAAAATTGAGGTTCAGGTTGATGATGAACACTCAAATGAAATAAAAATTAATGATAATGTAAAAATGATTATGAAATACCCTACTATTGACACAGTTGACCCTAAGTTGAATGTAAAGGGTATGAAGACACAACAAGTTTTTGATATGATTACTGGTTGTATTCATTCAATTATTGAAGGTGAAAAAGAACATTTTGTTAAAGATTATACAAAAGAAGAACTAAACAATTTTATTGAAAATTTAGATAGAAAATCTTTTGATAGTTTAAATAAGTTTTTTGATACTATGCCTCAATTGAGACATGAGATTGAAGTAGAGAATCCTAAAACTAAAGTGAAAAGTAAAGTAGTGTTGAAGGGAGCGCAAGATTTTTTCGTATTGCCCTCTCTCACGACAGCTTAGAGAATTACTTTAAGGTGAATTTTGCGTTAATGCAACATCATAAATATTCTTTAGCAGAGCTAGAGGGTATGCTACCTTGGGAGAGGGAAATATATGTGGATTTATTAGTCACCCACATAAAAGAAGAAAACGAAAAAGCAAGAGAACGAGAGAGAAGGAAATAATGGCTGAACAAACTAAAAAAGTCAACCTAGAATTAGAGATTGACACAAATACAGTTGATAGTAGTAAGAACAAATACCAACCATTAATTGATATGGCAAGAGCTGTTGACGCATGGAGAATATTTCCAAGATTGTTTTTAACAGTTTACATCATATTATTATATAAATGTGTAATATGGTATATGAACTTGGCTGCTCCAACTATGGAACAAAGTGGGTTAATCAGTATCGTAGTAGGTGCTGGCGCTGCCTGGTTTGGTCTATACACAGGAACAAGTAAAAAGAGTAAATAATGTCAACTCAAAACGCCTTACAATTAGCATCCACTATTCAAACAAAAGTTGGTGCGTCACTAATAAGCGCACAAAACTTATTACCTAGAGATGAATCTGCTGGTGTAATAACTCAAGCTGGTGCTTCTAGTTTAGGTGTTTTTTTATTAAAAGATTTATATGACATGCAACAAAGAACATTTAGGTGTGTTGAAAAAGTTGCAACTATATTACAATCACAATTAGATTTAGCTGAAGAAGCAGAAAGACGAGAAAGAGACCAAGCTGCTGAACTAGCAAAAGAAAATAAACCAAAAGGTTTTATAGGACCTCCTGTTCCAGATAGCGGTCTTGACACATCTAAATTAGAAGACGCTATGGATGCTAGTAAACTATCTTCATTATTGACGGCAGGTCTTACAACAGCTTTAGTATCAGGAAAAATTTTAAAAGATTTTGGTAAAAATCTAGGTAAAAAATTATTAAAAGGCACAATGTATGCCGCTATTGCAGGTTTTATTGCTGACCCTATCATTAATTATGTTGAAAATGAATTTGATTTAGATTTAACTGATGAGGCGAAAAAAGAAATAAAATTAAGTATGGTTGGTGCAGCTGCAGGTTTTGGTCTTGCAGGTATACCAGGTGCTATAATTGGTGCTACAGCGCCTATGATTGCAAAAGTAGGTTCATATATTGCAGGTTCTTTAAACGCAACAGAAATAGATGATAGTTCATTTGGTGGTACAGCTATTGGTGGAGCTGCCGCTGCCATGTTTGCAACAGGAAAATTAGGTGCATATATTAAAGGTGGTGGATTAGCAGCCTTTGGTGCTAAGACAACATTTGGTGCAGCTCTTATGTCATTACCTGTTATAATTGGTGTAGGTTCTGCTGTAGCATTAGGTGTTGGTGCAATGTTTATTGCTAAAAAAGTTGATGAGTACCAAGAAATGGCATTGAAGAAATTAGGAGAGACAACAGCAAAATTAGATAGAGAAATGGGTGAGTGGGCTGCTAGAGAAGAAGAAGGTTTGTTTGAAAGATTTGGTATCAACCTAGGTCAGTTATCAGCATTAGGCGAGGCACAAGTAGCGGCTGCTGAAGCAAATGAACAGGCAGGTCAGAATATAGAAAAATTTACTGCTGATACTGCTACACAAACAAAATTAACGGCGTTAGTTGACACGATTGCAAATTATAGTGATGACGCTTTAAAAACTATTTTAACAGATAATACCAAAGCGAGTAACTTCTTTTCAACTGTAGAATCATTAAAGGCAGTTGCAGCTAAAGGTGGTTTTGGTGAAGAGAGTGGTGTTATATTTACAAAATTAGCATCATTTAGTGATAGAGTACAAAACTATGCTCAAAAACTTGTAGACCAAGGAGTTACAGGTGGTAAAGTTTCAGCAGCTGCTAGAAACATAGTGGGTATAGGTGGTGACCAATTAGAAAATATACCACAATTAGAACAACAAAAAATAGATACTGAAAAAGAGTTACAAACAAAAAGATTAGAGTTAGAACAAGCTAAAAAAGATTTGATAGACGCTGAAGCTAGAAACACAAATAAATTTTTTGATACAAAAGAAATGAATGATTTACAATCAATCATTAGAAAACTAGAATTTGAAGTTGGTACAGATAATAGAAGGGGTAGTCTTGAAAGTAAAATAATGATGATAGATAAAAGACTACAAAAATTTGGCACAACAAATGGACTATTATATAATTTAGACCAATTAAGAGAAATTATGTCAGATGAAGAGTTATCCGATTTAATTCAAAGAAGTGTTAATCAACAAGGTGGCGAGTTTTTACTAGAACAAAACGCAGCTAACAATAGAGATTCAGCTATGGTTAATAATGTTGTTGTTGAGGGTAGCTCATCACAAACCACTATAGGTGGCAAAACAGAAAACTATGTTGGTAAATTAAATACTAGTAGTGATTTTTATTTTGATAGACTATCACATGGTCTAGGATTTTAATATTGACCAAGGTCTTTTTCGGTAATAATCTTAAATTGCATACCATTATCTTCACAATAAGCTTTAGCTGCATTCCACTTAGCTTGATTTTTAATATACTCAAATGATTCACGCATATACGATTTTGTTTTCTTTTTTGGTGCTTTGGGTTTTACTGCTTGGCGGGAGGGTTTTATCTCAATCATGTACTTATCATTATTCACCGTCTTTACAACAAAGTCAGGAAAATATCTATGATATTTTTTGTCTAGCGGGTTATAATATCTAACAGGCAATTCTTCACTTGCCCAAAATTGTATATCTTCATTGAGGTCACAATAACGCATGAACCGTCTTTCTAATAGAGACCGATACACGATTTGTTTGGTATTGCCTATGTATTTCTTAGGATTGGTTGGTCTGTATAAACCCTTATAACTCTTTCTCATATATCACCTATAATCTATATAAATATTACTAACTAAGGATTATTTATACATGGCATTTAAATCACTAAAAAATCATATAGGAAGTCTAGCAACATCATTCGCTGCCGATTTGGTAAGTGATTTTGTAAATCAAGGTACTCAAAAAGACGCAGGTAAAGTATCAGCTCAACTGTTGAAAAAAGGTCCATTTGATATACCACTCAGTCCTTCACAAAGATTAAGACAAAATCCTTTATCTTTTAGTGCTGTTCAATATCCACTTGACTTAGGTAGTAATGAACTTGGGCACTACATATTGTTTGAATCGGGGTTTTTAAAATATGAACCACAACAAGATAGCATGTTTGAAGCCGCTTCATCTACAAAACCCGGCACAGCTTCACAAGAACAAATTACAGGTAAAATACCAACAGGTTCTATTTCAA
>Ga0181601_10002209_pt1 | contig 16667 bp, 18 predicted proteins | sample 041ome_8_FD_133020 | JGI IMG/M metagenome (GOLD analysis project Ga0181601, IMG submission 133020) | Coastal salt marsh microbial communities from the Groves Creek Marsh, Skidaway Island, Georgia - 041407BS metaG (megahit assembly) | ecosystem: Environmental > Aquatic > Marine > Intertidal zone...
AACATCATTTCCCTCAAATTTAAGTTCCGTGATCTTATGGGATACTTTATCCAAGTTAACAGTGGGCCCTTCAGGGTGATTTAACTCACCAACCGCTCTGTCCTTGGAAACCTGTTCATCGACATATTTCTTAACAGCAGATTCCATAACTGCCTTAGGATATATTCGACCATTTCGATTCTTAGATTCAGCTTGCATAAAGACACCTTCAATGACATGGGTCTTTGAACCGTCTTCTTTTTTTTCAACAATGCACTGAACATCAGTTTCAGTATATTCTGTAATTAGCTTCATCTAACAATCCTATTAATTATTATTGGTATTATTTATGATAAAATAAACTCTGATATTTTGATGTGATTAATCTTCTTCTTCTTCTTCTTCGGACTCTTCAGCCTCTACTTCAGCTGCAGCTGCTTCAAGCTCCTCGTCGGAGATATCATCCATATCCTCATCGTCAGTAGACTCTTCTTCAGCTTCTGCACCATTAAATATTTGATCAGCCATACTAATCTTCTCTTGTTCTAATGCATCTGAAACTTTAGTGTCCATTAAATCACTAAAAGTAACCGTGGCTTTACTAAAGTCCTGATTCTGAACCTGGTTGATAAAATCATCAATATTCACTTCCATTACTAACTCCTATTTTTTAAATGGATAATAGATTCCTGTTGCTGTTGTTCATCCTCTTTTGGAATCTCGCCAGACTTTTCTTCGTCCTCTATTTGCTTTTTCATATCTTCAATCGCATCGTCTTCTAGATGTAATACATTCTTCATGACCCACTCTTTAGAGAAATAGTCCCCAACATACTGTTGCATATTATCTAGGGTCTGTAGTTTATTCTGTAATATCTCTGCATCTTTTAGTTCAGTGAAATGGTTATCACGAACATAGTCCACATGAATATCTTGCTTCCAACTATCCCAATCTTCCTCAGTAATAATAGACTTCATAATCAATTGCTTTTTTAGGATTTCTGTAAACAACATTGAAAAGCGACGTCTTAGTCTATCGATAAACTTTTGAAATTTAAGTTCATCACGTGTAATCTCAGTGGCTCTTCCTAAATTAAACTGCGCCTCTGGTTCCAGCCTATTAATTGGAACGTTTAATGATCTATATAGTCTTTTTTGAAAGTAAAGAATATCGTCAATCTGGCCTAGATTTTCACCACCAGGAAGTGTAGTAATCTCTGTGCCACGACCACCTTCGCGCCTGGGCAGCCAAAAGTCTTCAAGCATTGACATATGCTTGCGATCATCTCTAATATTACCGGTGTTGGCATCGTATACTAGCTTATTGCGGTAGCGAGACATAATATCTTTCATATATGTCTCTGCCTTACCCCGTGGTAAGTTACCCACATCAATATAGAAAATTCTACGCTCTGGTGCTCTAGCAAGTCTATAAATGACTAGCGAGTCTTCCATCATCCGTAATTGGTTAATTGGTTTTAATGCTTTATGTAGATATGAAACTACTTTTTTCCTAGTTTCATCTAAAAGTCCGGATGTTACATATGATACAGAATCATTACTTAGTCTAACACCTTGGGTTTGCTGTCCTGGCTTTTCTTGATAAATATAAAATTCGTTTACATTCTCAACAAGTGTTGCACCAGTGACGGAATCTTTTTTCTTTTTAACTTCTTTAACCTTACGGATTTTAGAGGCATCAATTGGTCTAATCTCTTGAATACCTGCCTTTAAATTCTTTTCGTCTACTACCAAGTGGTGGTATATTCTACCATCTACGTACCAACGTCTAAAGATGTCATGACCCAGATCTGTGAACTTTAGCATAGAACAAATAGTATCAAACTCTTCGTTTATTACCTTTTTCAGTTGATCACTTAATCCTTCCACGTTATCTAAGATAAGTGAAACCGGTGAGCCTTGGTTATTTGTAATAGATTCATTGACAATATCTTCAATCGCTGCATCAACCTCTGGATGGATTGCTACTGCACGATATTGCCTAATGTTCTGGTGATTATCCTTTGAATGATCACCTTCCCCTAGGTTAACATATGTTCCATAATGCGAGCCGGAAGCCGTGACATATCCTGCCCCGTCATCGTCTGTCGGTGGGACAATCGATTGTAACTTCTCAGCTGATTTATCCTTAGCTCTTTTAATTTCAAAGCCGAATAATCTTAATCCAGTACCCTCAGCCATATTTTATCCTAATATTAAAGTGGTGGGAGAGGCCGTTTCCGGCCTCTCTTTACTATATTTATACGCTTAAGAAGTAGTCGCTGATTCCCAGTATTGTACTTGGAATTCCACTGTGAATCGTTCGATTTCATCTGTTGCCTGATAGGTAACATCAATCGGACTAAGCGCAGTTGGGAAACAACCTCTAAAGTTGTAAGTCTTTAGTGTTGAACCATCTTTATCCAACTGCTCAACAACTAAATCAGCTTCATAATCTACTGGATTTGTTAGACCAGTATTTGCACTGTGTGCATTCATACCGTTCATCCAACGCTCCAAAGAGTTACGAATACTAAAGTCAGTATCGTTAATGATAGTTGGTGTCCATACATCGAATGTACGATCACCAGCCATTTTTAATTGACGACCACGAAAAGGAACAATAATTGTACCCATTGTCGACGCTGGTAACTGAGCTGCCTCACATAAGAATGAGGATAGTTCTACGTCACCGTTTGCATAACCGGGGAAGTTGATAGTTGCCTTAAATAAATTAGGGCGGGCACCACCACCGCGAAGCTTTGCTTTAAAATCATCTACGCCTAAAACTGCCATCTTTTATCTCCTTATACCTGTAGCCCAGCGACTTCTTCGAAGTCGACACCAGATCTAACAGCAACAAAGTTTAGAGTGATGTAGTTGATTGAACGCGCCGGCTTGATGAAGATATTAGCAACAAACTCGTTTCTATCAATGATAGCTGGAGTGTTGTTTGTCTCATCACATACGACACGGAAGTCTGTAATACCACGACGCCCTTTGATCTCTCTTAGGAACGGTTCCGTAATATTTACGAACTCTGCTCTTGTAAACTCATCGTTTAGTTCAAACAGTGTGTTGCGTGCTGCCAAAGCGATTGCTCTTTCTACGACATTAAATAGACGACGTACATTGATACGATCAAATGCACTTGGTCTGTTCATATGTGTTTTATCACCATAAAGCAAAATGCCTTGTCCTGGTAGATTTGCGATTGGGTTAATACCTGCTTTGTACAACGTATCTCTTTGAGATTTAGTTGGCGTATAAGCAAGTGATGTAACACCTAAATATGCACCACGACGAGAACCTGCTGGAGAGAACCATGGAGCTGAATTCGCATCTGAAGCTGCCATAATACCTGCTGTTGCGCCAGCTGCCGGGATGTTAACATATTTGTCGTTATATTTATCATAGACTTTTAGATGGTTATTATCGACAAATAGATATGAGCTATATGTGTATCCAGCTGCTTCAGTAGTAGTTGCACTTACCGGATTTGCGTTACCTACAACGCTACTTGAATGCGGTGAAGTAATAACCACGCAGTCTTTACGTGTTTCTTGAGCTGTTGCAACCAGATCGTTTACAACAGTTTGTTGATTTACTGTGCTATCCATATTCGGTGCGATTAAGAAATCTACTTGGATAGTGTCTTTATCCTCAAACACATCATGCGCGGAGCTAACGTTTGCTGTAGTTCTTTCGCCTTTAGCACCATTAGATAGCCCAAAGTCTCCAGATACTTGAGCAGTATTAATACGAATGTAGTTGGATCCTCTATTCACAACATCTTTCTGATAGTTGGATGATCCATCTGCATTTGTAGCACCAGCTGTTGTACTAACAAACGGATATCTTTCTAGTACAGTACCTGCTGTACCAGTAATACCGCCATCAGAATCTAGAACCAAAACGTGTGTTTCTTGACCGGTTGGTGCTGCATCAAATTGTGCTTTATAAGATGCGGCCCACGAAGACCATCCTGCGGAATCTGCAATCTTTACTGCAAGATTATCGCCTAATGGGCCTGAATGTTTAGCCAGGATATTTGCGGTCCAAGTACCATTATCCCAGTCATCATCATTCTTTACCAATTCACCGGCACCGCTATCTACGGCATTGAGTGCACCGGAGTCTGCAGTACGTACAACTTGTAAAGCTGATGAGTATCTTAAAAAACTTGCTGCGGTTAAAAAGTCAACCGCGTAACTGTCGTCGGGTGAACCAAAGGTTGAGGCAAGTGTAGCTTCGTTATCTACTAAGACTGCCTGTTCCATCGGGCCCCAACGGAAACTTCCAGCAAATGCGCCAGTTGTAGATTGAACGTTGGGAACACCACCGCTTAAATCTACTTCTTTGACGACAATGGCTGGAGATTCGGAAGGTGCGCCTATTGCCATGTTTATTTTCCTTTTCCAGAGATCGAATTATATGTTTTCATTATACGGATGTTCAATACGTACTATTTATGATTTCTAAAATTTAGAAGCTTCCGCCCCATTCTTCGACCCATTTTCTAGTCTGCCAATTATCCTCATCTTCGATCTGTTCAATATAGCCAGATGCATCATCTATAAAGCCAAATGGAACCACATCTTCTTCGATCGCTTTTAATTTCTGCTCAAATAGCATATTCTTAATATCAACATCTGTCAGCTGTTGGAAATAATTACCGGTAGCAAAGTAACCAAACATAACCAAGTTCATCATAAGGTCATCGTGGTTACCATTACTGGCTTCAAATGACTGCCCCCTTGAAACAAATGTGGATATTTCTAAAATAGTGTTTTCATCCACAATATCTAGCTTACCTTCTTCAAGTAAGTCCTTAATACCAGAGCATCCTAATCTTTTAACCTTTCTATTCATTTCTACCCCTAGCCGGTCAGACTTTACGGTGGATTCAATGAATAGGTTTTCATATTCTAGTTCATGATATAGTCCATTGGTAACCAAGGATCCTTGGTCATTTGATTCTACTACCACCCAAGCCTCATTATAGAGCCGTGCAAATTTATAAATAAGATTTGGGAAGAGCAATGGAGAAATAAGATTGTCGCGATATACAGCGACTTGCCTAAATGGAGTTGAGCTAATATCGATCACGTTAAACGTAGAATAGTCCTGACCTCTTCCCTTCGATACATCCACTGTCATTACATATTGATGTGCTGGATCCGGATCCTCATAGATCCACACCCTATTACCTTCGATTAATCTTTTTGGCGGTTTAGCCCTAAAGTTCATAAGAGTTTCGGCATTAATAAGTGTGTTACCAGTTCCAAAGAAAGTATTACCAAACTCTTGATCAAACTGTAACTGTGACGTATTGGCAATTGTTTGCTGCTTCCATTCTTTATCACGTCCTGGTACATCGTGCCAATCTACTCTAAATGGTATAAATTCATTTGTACCTTGTACAGCACCTTCCCAGATCTTATGAAACTGGTTGCCGATACCATTCGCAGTAGATGTAATAATAACCTTTGTATCTTTACCAGATGATACAACGGGATATGTTGATGTATAGAACTCTGCAGCATTCTCTACAAATGCAAATTCGTCCAGATATAGTAGGTTAACAGACATACCACGAATAGAACTACCTGACGTTGCTGCAGACACAATACGTGAGTTATTACTAAACTCTATGGATCTTTTGTTTAATGCTTTACATCCTGGCTGTAGAAAGAACGGTAAGTTCTCTAGCATTAGTGTTACTCTTCCAAGCATCTCCTGTGCTGTTGCACCTTTGTTTGCCAAAATTGCAATAGTCTTTTCGGGGTGAAATATTGCAAACCATAGTAGATAAGCCACACTAGAAATAGACTTACCAGATTGGCGACAAGCAAGTACTATATTAAATCTGTTTGTGTTAAATTTATCAAACATCTTTTCCTGGTATGGATAGAGTTCGAATGGCACTAGGCCTTTATCCAGATGAATAATTTTACAATAGTTCTTAGCAAAATATCCGGGGTTATTTAAGCATTTGCTATATTCTAAAATTTCATTTTTAACAAAGTTATGAACAACACCGTCGCGCTTAATATTAATGTTACCAAGATAGGTATCATTCATCTTTCTTGTAATCGCTAATGTCAACTACCTTATCCTCATCATTATCTAAAAGCATACGCTGTAAGTCACTTGTGGAACCAATAAACACATTATTAGTAGTCTGATTACCTAGCTCTCCGGGCTTTTCTTCTTTACTATAATCTTTATGTTTTTTATGAAGATCTATTAGGTTACCGTTAATATCGGCAACATGTTTCATCATATTAGAAAACACTTCAAACGCCCGCGGGTGCTCGGTTGCTCGGGCGACTTCCATCATTTCCTCGAGTGCGTCTGTGCCTTTTGCTAGTAAGTCGTGGTAATTTTGTCTAGCATATTCAAAATCATTATCAGCGTTATCTGCCATTATCTTTTCTCTGGGTGTTCTAATTCACATTCACATCCGTCTACTTGACAATCGTAAGTGTGCTCGTGACATTCGTGTCCGCAGTCAGGGCATTCCCTCATTTATTTCTCCTATGTGCTATCAAAATTAAACAGATAGTCATAATCAGATGAATCGTTAAATCCATAATCACTATCTGCTGAAATAGTAAAGGGATTTGGTTTTGTTCTAAACGAAGCTACCTGAAGATCCGAATCTTCCAATCCTCTTCCAATTTCATATACATCTGTCTGAGCAGTACGAATAACCTTAGAATCTGTAATTGGACCAAAGAAATTAATTCTCATATCAAATGTTAAAGTATAGATAATAGTTCGTCTAGCCTCAAGTGCATTTTCATAATCGTCAGCAAAGTCTACCCCGACCAAAGCAATCGGTATATCCTCTTTAATATCAGGATAATCGGCAAATGGCTTCATAGTCAATACATATTGAGGATTAAAGTATGGTAGAATTTGTTCCACAATCTGAAGCGCATCATCCTGGTTCTTAGCATATATGGATAACTGAAATCCCACATTGTAAGGAACAAAGCTATAGAACCTATTCCTATTACCATATCCTGAACCCGATTGGGTAAAGTTATTTGTTTTTTGCAGCTGACGTGCCGGATCGTATGCAATTGTAGTAATCTCAAAAGACATGCGAGGAAGCTTTACTGCAACCTTAGAATCCTCAAGAAGATCTGGTTGGGATCTAATACGGTCAAGAAATTTACGCTGAGGTGCATATGATAACGGAACCTTAACCTGTGATATGACTTGGCCAGAAGAGTTGGAGCGAATAACGTAAAGGTCGCTAAAGAGTGTACCGAATATGGCAACACTTTTCCTTAGCTTCTGATGATAAAAATGTGTTCCAAACATGGCTAACCTTTATATATTAACTGTAGGTGAGTTTCAAACTCTTCAACCTTAGCCAATCTATTTGGCCATAGGATATATTCTTTTTCCGGATTCTTTTTTAAATTATTTAAAAGAGGTATAACGGTATTGTATAAATTATCAAGTCTTTCTTGTGTAGTCGTGGCTAGTTGCTCGGCATTGTCTGCTTTAGCAGCAGTCTGTTGAACTGCCTGTAGCTCATCCTCGTCTACTGCTGTAAAACCAAAGTCGAATAAATCAGTCATTCGGATCCCCAAATGGGTTAGATTCGCTAAAGTCTAGGAAGCCGTCAGTAAATGTTCCAAATTCTGTATTTTGTTCTATTTCAGAAATTTTATTATCTTCCGTTACCGAGGATATTAATACCCGATTTACTTTGTCACCATTAGAATTGATCTGATAGGCGACACCATCAGGAGCAAATTCATGGTACGTACCATCATTGGCGCCAATATGAATAAGACTTACTGTATTAGTATTTGTATTCCATTTAATAATCTCTCCGGACATAACTACGCTATCAGCTAGATCCTGATATAACATATCGCCAACTTCGAAGCCATTACCTGCGCTATCCAAGTTTAGTAAATATGTGTATGCATAGTCTTTTTCAATGTCATCGATTACTTCTACACCAGTTTCAAAGTTCTCGTCATTGTATTCGAATAGTTCGCAACGTAATTTAAATACCGCAATATTACTTAGTTGATAAAATGGTTCTTCGTGTTCAACCATCATTACCTGAAATAGTTTATTGGATAATGGTAGATATATTAAGTCGCCTTCGAAGGGTCTAGCCCCCTGAATCTCATTATCGTATCTTGCAACCACTTGTGTCCATCTTTTTCTGGAAACTATAAAAGTTGCCTGGTCCCTAATCTCTACGCCAAACTTAGTAAATAAATCCCCTTCACCACCAAATCCCTCAATGTTTTCAAGATACATTTCAATCCGATGGGACGAGTTAAATCTAGAAGGAACATCGTCAGCTAGGATTTTATCTTCATTAACAATATCACGCGGAAGATAATACACATCTTGACCATACATCCTTAAGGATTCAATAACTAAATCCTCGTACAGTTGCTGTTCAGACCTTACTTTTTGGCTGAAATAGAAATTGGTTGCCATATCTTATCCTACGAAGAAGTCAGCTGGAAGTTCGTATTCTAGTCTAATTCTTTCTCTTAATTGCGCAATTTCATTAATAGCATCCTCATAGATTTGTCTGCCATTAATTTGTACACCACCTGGAAGCTGCATACCTTCAAACTTCATAAGGTTTGACCCCCACTGACGTTTTACCAGGGCAACGCTATATTCTTTTAACCAGATGTCTTCCCAGACTTGGTTAAATGTAGATTCATCTATATAGACATAGGCTTCAAGTATGATATAATCACCCTCTTGAATATCTTTATCTTCAATGTCCCCGCGAATATAAAGTCTATTTTGCCGTCTTGCAAAGTTGACTTGTGGCGAACCAGTTAACCTTTGATCCAACAATGATAGGTATTGCTGCATCTGTTCATAGTACGCTAGGTCACCAATGTAGGTATGGATATCAGCAATGTCATTAAGATGCATTTGGTATTTAATATCAAAGAAGTTTCTAGCCGAGCTTGTGCTAGATCCCACGCTAAACATCTTAATTATATGTAAAGCATCTGACTGTACAGTGATATATTGATTAGTAATATCAGCTGCGGTTACTAGATGCTTAATATATGTCCTATGGACTGCATCTGAATGGAATTCTCTCCAGTATGCCAAAGCTTCATCAACACGGTCTTCCATCTGTTGTTCTTCAACATTAATTTCTATAACAGGATCGCCTAAGCTCCTTTTTATATACTCAATGAATTCGTCTCTACTGGTAATTGCCATGTTGACCTCTGCGCCTAAAAGTGTTACTCTTATTTATAACAATTAGGAACTGATAAAATAATAGTCTTTATCGAATTCGTTTTCTTTTACCTAAAGGTAGGCCCTTCAAACCATGCTACTAGAGATTTACGAACTCCTGTTTCAACTGGTGTAACACAATGACTGAGATAACTTGGAAATACAGTAACTGCTCCGAGAGCCCTGCTACCTGTATACTCCACATCTTGCATTTTAAATAGACCCCCAGTGTACTCAGATGGGTCACTAAGCTGAATTGTCATGCTAAGCTTACGTGTAAAGGGTTTAGGGTCTTGCCAGAATGTATCAATATGCCAGTCATACTTACCTCCCTCAGATGCATGATACTCTGTATATTGAATATCACCTATATTATACACATCAAAGCCGAAAAACTCTCTATTAGCCCGTAAGATCCAATCCTCGTATAGATAATCTTTTAACCATTTCAAATCTGATAACCAAAGCACTTTACTTGATCGGGTGTTTAAGTCTCTAGTTTCACCTTCTACACCCATATTAGCTGATATAAAACTATCTTTCCTCACTACCGCAGCTTCTTTGATAGCGTCTAGTGTATTTTGAGGAAATCCTTCGATATTCCAGTATAAGTTTCTCATTTTATTTTTCTCTCTATAATATTATGCTACTTCATATATGTATGAAGATGAAGGATCATGTTTTACACATCCATTTAAGTGATTAATTCTAGTCTTTCCGCCTACTTGATATTTACCCATATAAAATTCTTTTTTATATTCATTCATTAATTCTTCGAAAAGATTATCATCCTTTTCTGCTTTTCTAATAAGAGGCCATTTATCATCTTCATAATATGCATAAAGAGCGAATGTTTTATTAAGAGCGAACACTTCGTCTGGCTGTAGATACGGTTTAGGCATTTTTAAAAAGTAACTATCTAAAAAGCCTCCGCTCAATATTAAATCTGGATCCATAAATCCAGCTTCAACAGCCATATCTCTTAATTTAGTTCCGTGATAAGGTTGAAACATAGAAACTGTTAGTCCGTCATATCCTCTAGCAGACCTAACCATTCTTGCAGAGTCCATAACCATCTCTCTAGTCTCAAAAGGCATTCCAACAAGTATGTTTAAACTATATGGTATATTACTATTGTTTATAATTTTAAGATAATCATCGTAAATAGAATCTCGTGTCGGTCTATGTAAATACTTTTTACGATATTCTGCATTACCAGACTCTAAGCCAAATGTCATACGATACACACCGGCTTCTTTTAAAGCTTCTAAATATTCTGCTTTACAGTTTTCAATACGAGTATTAAACCAAAAAGGAATTTTATATTCTTTCCACATTTCACAAAACTCAAAGATCTCCTTTGCTGGTCTTGCAAGAAAGCTGTCATCTTGAAACATGATAAGATCAGGACCAATATGCTCAATATAATAATCTAAGTCTCTCTTAATTATATCGGCTGATTTTCTTCTCATGTAATTACCAAGATTAAAAACCTTTGCTAACTCTCTAGTACCAGGAGAGTTGCAATAGGTGCATTTATAAGGACACCCTCTAAATGTCTCCATACTTACAGCTCTATAGAAATGCTTACCACCCATCGGTCTTTGCCAGCGCTTATTTTCATAGCAACTAAAATCTGGTATAATATCACTCACGTCACATAAAGGATTAGGCTTATTTCTACGAATCTTACCTTCATCATCTTTCCACCACACACCATCTACTGTAGTGATTGACTTACCCTCTTGCCATGCAGTAATTAGTTTATTGAAAGTTTCCTCTCCTTCATACACAGCAATTGCGTTAATAAGAGGAGATTTTAATACAACTTCAGGAGCTTGAGATGGAAACACTCCTCCTATAAGATGGGGTATATTTTTATCTTTAATAGATTCTAAAAGTTTCTCTGCTATATCAAACACATCTTCTTGCATTGACATAACTATTACATCAGGCTCATACTCTTCAACCACTTTAATAAAATCCGGAATAATTTCACTTTCCGGCTTTACATTAAAATACTCACTATCTCTCTCATCTTTTTCATTACCACGATTAGCCCCAAACTTAGCTAGCTTAATATGTCTGTTAGAATATTCGTTTGAATACTCTGTAGTTTCAAATACTTTATACTCTACTCCACGTCTTTTAGATATAGCATTAAAAATTGCAACGCTAATAGCAGGAGACATCATTAGAGGGAGGTTAGGATATGCCATTAATATTTTCATCTGTAATTATCCAAATCAAAATTAGTTCCGTGCATCTTATATAACTCTCTCTCGTGATTAGTATATACTAAAACTTCTGGATCATCCACCAAAAAATCACAGTTAGTGCAATAGGGTGGGTACTCACCCATCTCATGATCTTTTCTTAACTGATTATATTTATCACCATACCATATTTCTTCTAAGGAGTTCACAGACATATGTCCTAGCACTGCTTCATCATCTCTACCTAATACTTGACAGCATGGATGTATAGCACCTCGATTATTATCTATACCACCAGCCCTTATAACAACATCTGGACTAAAAGGTCGACCACAGGTTTTTTTAACCCCTTGTCTATTATATTCTGGATCATACACTCCGCTCCAATTGTGCATTTTCCATATCTCTGTTTTAACCCCTGCAGTATCTACTATCTTACGATACTGCTCTACCTCATGCTCTACATTGTTATTATCAAGTATAAGGTGATATGTTGCTATAACAGCATTTGAGTTAGACTCTTCTACATACTGTTGAGTTTCAACTAGATTGTTATAAACTTTACGGAAAAAGGGACTATTCATCCACTCTTTATATTTCTCTTCGTTATACCCTATAATAGAAAAGCGAAAGAAATCCGTACCAGCATCAATAACGTCTTTCATAAACTGACCAGACATTTTCATACCATTTGAAAACATAAATGCTTTAGCACCATATTTCTTTACAATAGCAATATACTCTGGAAGGTTATTATTTAATGTTGGCTCTCCAGATCCTTCTAGATTAACTACATTTAATCCTGCTTCCGCACATTGAGCTACATTGTCTTCAAATTCAGTTAAAGACATCTTAGTTAGCCAGTTTTTTCCACGAGCACCAGTAGACCCATCAGAGGCTGTCTGAGGGCACATCTGGCAGGTATAGTTACACCCCCCATTAATCTCAATGACTGCTCTATCTATTTTCAAGTTATCTCTTTCTTAAAGAAATGTAAATACATCATATAAGTAATACTTAAAGATTCTGTAACAGATTCAAAGTTAGCAAGTGGTTGTTGAGTGGCTCTATGCACGTATATATCTTTTACTAACTTCTTATTTTCTTCTGATGGATTAAGTATATAGCATTCTAAGGCTGATTCTAAAACTCTAGTTGTGGTCATGTGACTGATATTCCAATAATGATCAGCTGTATACTTTATAAAGTTTTCTTCTGCTCTTTGAGCATCCCCCATTTCTCGATATGCTATTGCTCTTACATTTTGATATGTTATCCACCTACGGGGAAATTCCAGATTAGGATTTTTAAACACATTGAATGGTAAATTGAGACTATCTGAACCGAGTTCATTTGTTGCAGTCTTTTTCCATAACTCATATAAAGCCCAATTAACTTCAAAGAATTTATCAAAACATTTTACAATCTCTATAGCATCATTGTAAAATCCGTAAGCTAAATTTTTATAAGCTATATGAGCGATTGTATTCCAATTATATCTAATAAGTGTATGATATTGACTAGGAGGAGTTGTATTAATTCTATGCATAACTCCGAATACCCACTCAGTATCTTTATTTAATGATCTAGGGTGATCAGTGTAAGTCATACTTTGACGGTATATTGTACCAGTATGAGCTTCATGCATCTCCATAGCTGCAGGTAACATTTTTATATAATGCAGAAGATAGTCTGGATCATCTAAATGCAGATGAGCTTTTTTATCTAAGCTAATTATATTATTACAAATGGTTGCCCATGTTGTTTGTTTATTGTGAGATTTATAAAAAGTGGTTTCATATATTTTCTCACGAAGCAAGTCTATTCGCCATTTAGATTTGCCGTGCATTTTATACCCTAACCTATAGCTTATTCTGCTGATGACTCTGTTTCATCAGCTTTAATAGACGCCATAAGAGCATTAATAAAAGATTGCTTTGCTGCTTGAATCTGCTCTAATTCCATTTGAATATCAACTTGTTTAGCATTTATTCTAGTAAGCTGATTAATTAAATGTTTCTGTTCGTTATTAAAGTCATCAATAACATAATCTTTATCATCTATACTAATCATTTGTTTTTGTTCGTCAGTCATTATATACTCCATTGAGATTTGTTAATTAAAAATATACTACTATATATAGATTGTTATAAGTGCAACTATTAATAACACTGTTATTAAATATCTAATATATGTTTTGAATTAAGAGGTATATCGTAGATATAAGCCGATCCTGAGTTAGAGCCATTATCATCATTATATCTTGCAGCAATAACAATTTTTCCTGATCCTACTGCGACTGCAGCCCCAAATTCATCACCTGCAGCAGCATCACCGGCGGTTATCTTAGCTAGCTGAGTCCCATCTAAATCAAATATATAAGCAGAACCTGAGCTGGAGCCATTATCATCATTGTAAGCCGCTCCAACTACAATCCTACCGCTTCCCACTGCTACTGATGCACCGAAAGCGTCACCAGTAGCTGCATCACTAGCAGTAATCTTTGTTATCAGGTTTCCCTCTAAATCATAAACATATGCTGACCCTGAGCCACCACCATCATCATCATTTCCCTGAGCACCTACTACAATCCTACCGTTTCCTACAGCAACACTACAGCCAAACTGATCACCTGAAGCAGCATCACTAGCGGTTATCTTTGTTAATTCATTTCCGTCTAAGTCAAATATATAAGCAGAACCTGAGCTTGAAGGTACATCATCGTTGTTAAGCGCTCCAACTACAATCCTACCGCTTCCTACAGCAACACTACAGCCAAAATTATCACTCGCCCAAGCATCGCTAGCTTTTATTGTTTTCGATTGGTTCCTGGAATCTGGTGTATTTAACCTATAAATAAAAGCAGCTCCTGCGCTATAGTCACCAGTATTGGGACCTTGGTGGTTAATAGCGCCGACTACAATCCTACCGCTTCCTACAGCAACAGCGGATCCAAAAGATGCGCCTGATTGATAATCATAATCGAAAATTGTATCTATATAATTTCCATCTAAATCAAAAATAAATGCTGATCCACCATTAAACGGTCCATCATCAGCGTTTTTAGCGCCAACTACAATCCTATCTGATCCAACAGCGACGCTATCCCCAAAGTTATCACCGGTGGCAGCACCGGAGGGTGCGGTTATCTTTGCTATTTGAGTCCCATCTAAATCAAAAATATATGCTGATCCTGAAGCTGATCCAGCATCATCATCAAATGGTACACCGACCACAACCCTACCTGATCCAACAGCTACACTCGAACCAAAATAATCACTTGCGGCTGCATCACTAGCGGTAATCTTTGTTTCATTACTATGAGTAGTAGTATCATTATAACCTAATGTAAATGAATTATTAGCATCCATCCACATATAGTCATTATCAAAATAAGCTCCATGTCCTGATGTTGATGTTCTAAATACCATACTACAACCTCACTATAGAATCAATATTATCCCAAGTTGTGTTATCATCTAAATCAATAGCATTAAGTAAGCTTCTGTTTTTTTGATATTTACCTAATAGCGTACCTAAAGCACTATCATATGCAGTTGCATGTGTAATTACCTTTACAGATAAGTCAGCTACACTGATATTACGTTCAGTAGCAATAACACTTAATAAAGGGGTGGATACTGTATTATCATCAGTGTATGCTAAAGCTTCACGTCTCTGTTGATCCCATGAATCAACTTCAGCTTCTGGATATTTCTTCTTTAATTCAGTAGCCTTGTAATTAAAAGTTCTATCATTTTCTTGTGTACGCATTAATTTAAGAGATGTAATACCTTTTAGTCTCTCTTCATCAATAGAATATCTAGAACTTGTGGTAAATGTTGCAACATAAGAGTCACCGCTAACTACTACTTGATCATAATAATACACCTCATCCCATGACACATCTGGTTTATTAGTAGTTACATCTACTTCAACCATGTTATCAGGGACAGCAACAAAGGGGTTTCCATCTAGATGGCAAGGAAACTCTAAGACCTCTCCTTGATCGTTTATTTTTGCGTATACCATTTGTCTTTCCTCTATTTAATATCCAAGTGTTCTTTCAAAGTGTATGTCATAATTTTGAGGTAGCTTGTAGATATAGGCTGCCCCTGCGTCGGCCGCAAAACCCACATCGTTCCGCCAAGCGCCAGTAACAACTCTCCCTGATCCTATAGCAACAGCTCTTCCGTAATTGTCATTTTGAGCACCATCGCTAGCGGTAATTTTAGCTAGCTGTGTCCCATCTAAATCAAAAATATAAGCAGAACCTGAGCCAGAGCCATTATCATCATCATCGTAAGCACCGACAACAATCTTACCTGACCCTACACCAACAGCGTAACCAAAATAATCATAAGCAATACCATCACTAGCGGTAATTTTAGCTATCTGATTTCCTTCTAGATCAAATATATAAGCAGAACCTGCGAGAATACCGCTGGAAGTATTTTCAAATGGTGCACCGACAACAATCCTACCTGACCCCACTGCAACATCTCTTCCAAATTGAACGCCCAAAGAAGCGTTGGATGTTGTCGCATCGGGAGCGGTAATTTTAGCTATCTGATTTCCTTCTAGATCAAATATATAAGCAGAACCTGCGTTGGTGCTACCATCATCATTGTAAGGCGCTCCAACTACAATCCTACCGTTTCCTATAGCACAAATGAATCCGAATTGATCATCTAAAGCAGCATCACTAGCAGTAATCTTTGTTATCTCATTTCCGTCTAAATCAAATATATAAGCAGAACCTGAGTTAGAGCCATTATCATCATTTCCAGGCGCGCCCACTACAGCCCTATTACATCCTATTGCAACTGAATATCCAAATATATCACCTGCAGCAGCATCACTAGCGCTCCGACTGAGGACTTGCTGTCCATCTTGATTATAGAAATACACCTCCCCTGAAGCAGAGCCATCATCATCATTGTAAGGCGCTCCAACAAGAATCCTACCTGATCCTGCTGCGACAGATCTTCCAAATTGATCATTGCTAGCACCATCGCTAGCATCAATCTTAGCTATCTCATTTCCGTCTAAATCAAATATATAAGCAGCACCTGAGTTAGTGCCATTTATATCTTCATAGAGTGCAGCTACAACAACGCATCCTGACCCTATAGCAACAGACCTTTCGTAACCAACATATTCCTGCGTGTAAGCATCGCTGGCAGTGATCTTTATTTCTGTGCTTTGTATAGTG
>Ga0181601_10002211_pt1 | contig 16666 bp, 37 predicted proteins | sample 041ome_8_FD_133020 | JGI IMG/M metagenome (GOLD analysis project Ga0181601, IMG submission 133020) | Coastal salt marsh microbial communities from the Groves Creek Marsh, Skidaway Island, Georgia - 041407BS metaG (megahit assembly) | ecosystem: Environmental > Aquatic > Marine > Intertidal zone...
ATAAGAAACCATCAATTAGAGTAATAACCATACCAAGCAGCCCAGACAAGCGTGAGCTGTTGGTATTAAATAAAATATATGGAGGTAATAATGGGTAAATGTAAACGTACACCACACAAAAGTAACATAAATGCTAATATTGCTAAGATATTAACATTACATAGAGTGTGGCATGGTTATACACAAAAGCAAATAGCACAATGTATAGAAGTAACATTCCAACAAATTCAAAAATACGAAAGATGTATTAACAGGTTACCTGGCGATCATCTCATAGATATTTGTAAACAAAAAGGTTGGGATTTAAACTTATTTGCTAATGATAGACCAGATGTAATATTAGATGAATGGATTAACAATGTAGATCAACTTACAGAAGATAGTCCATATCCATTACGTATTGATCAAATAACTAGAGCTTGGGAAAAGATAGATAATGTAGGTAAACATAACTACTTAACTAGACAAACTAACCCAAGATATAAAACATTAGTAGAACAACTGGAAGGAAATTAATGAATGGAATTATTAATATTGTTCGATTTGTTGCTTATAGCGTTGGTGGTCTCGCTGTAAGAAAAGCTTGGAATTGGCTCATCGAAGATGTCGATCCAATTCCTGGAAGTAAAGAGTTTGATAATGAATATTATCATACAAAAAGTAAATATATACGATTAACTAAACTAAAGGAGGAACATGAAGCGTATAGAAAAAGTAGGAGAGATAATAGTTAAATCTATTACATTACCATTAAGAATATGTATTGGTGTATGGAAATCTGTTGAGTCTAATATGCCTGACAAGATTGAAGTACCAATTGAAATCAAAAGAAAGGAGGAAAACAATGGAAACAAAAGCACCAATTAATGAAAGAGTGGCTACTAAAGTAATGCCATTAACTAAATGGTTTGCAGAACAATATTTTCAAACTTATGAAATGATGTCGTCAGATCCTAGGTTTAAAACATTACCTGCATACAACCAAACATCTTGTATAGCTACTGTGATTATAGCAACTAACAATGCTTTAGATAAAAGCAGAGATGCTAGAAAATCTGCAGAAACATTACAAGATATTAGTAAAGCAACTGAAGAAAGGAAAGCTGTAAATGAGTAGTAGTAAAACACCTATACGACAAGATGAAAAAGACTATCTTGATCATTTCATTGAAACAAAATATGACGATAGAAAAAATGTTTTGAAAACTGAAATGCAAGATACCATTGATAAAGAAGCAGAAGAAAACTTCGAGGCATTTAAAGATAAGTTAAAAATTAATAAATTGCACGAAGATGTTAAAAAACTTTATGAAGATCATAAAAAGTTTGCTAATGAAATGGATTCTATTTTACTTGAGAAAAAAGGTAAATTAGATAATGCAATCAATGTGTTAGAAGATAAACTTGATCAATGGAAGAAAATCAGAAAATGGAAAAACGATATAGAAAGATCGTTAATTAAAGAACCTGATGAGTTAGATAGGCTACTTAAAAAGTTATGTCATGAAGAAACAGAACGTGACTATTATTCAGGCCCAAGAGGTAAAGCAATACAAATGTTAGATATGTCTAAAGAGTATTGTAAAAACTTGCTTAACGCAGGTCAATCTCTGTCTACTGTATGGGGTGTACTTGATCAAGAAATGGCTAAGGAAAAGATTAATACTAATACTATTCCTAAACCAGAGTTCTTAGCTATAACTAAATAATAATAAACATGGTAAATGCCCGGTACTTTGTAACTGGGCATTAACCTAATAGAAAGGTATTTATGGTAGATGAATCACTATGTTTCTTTAAAAAAGATGTAGGTAAAAAAGTATACGAAATAGAGTATGAAGCAACATATGTTACTAAATGGCAAGTAATTGCTAATGATGAAAACGAAGCATTTAATACTTGGTTAGCAGAAAACAAACAAGATTTAGTAACTGAAGATAGTACAAACTGTGTATGTTCTTATGTAAAAGATTATACAGAAATAGGTAAAACGCAAGTTATTGCAGAAATTAAACACAATAAAGAAGATGATGAGGTATATGCAGATGAATCTTAAAGAACAAACAGACTTACTCGATAAAGCAACTAATAAAGCTATTAAACAAGTAGCTAAAGAACGTAAAGGTAAACGTAGAAACTTTATACTAGAGTGGTTTAGATACGTTGAATTAGTAAGCAAACAATTAACCAAATGGATAAACTAATGCATATAGATAGTTATAAAATATGGTCATACGATTATGATTATAAAAATGGTAAAAGAAGTAAAACAACTTCAATTAAACAACATTTAGTATCAGAAGAATGTATAGATAGTAAAAGTTTAATAAATTTATTATCAGATTTAGATACAGCTTGGCATAATCATTATGGCAAAAACATAAAAGTAGAAGTTACTTTTGAACCACATGAAGGAGAATAATATGGATAAAATGAAAGAAATGTTTGAGTTACGTAATGCAATACGTATATTTTTAGAAGAAAAATTAGAAGCTAAAGTTCAAGGTGCTGGTATGAGTATAACAGAACCTTCTTCTGCAGATATATCTTTTAAAATAGATAACACTAACTATGTATTAACAATAGACGAGGTATAAAATAATATGAAAAAAGCAATGTGTTTAATGGATGAAAGAAAAAAGTTTGCTATAGATAATTTAACTAACAAATTAATTACTAAAGTAACTTTTAAACCTGAAACATATTATTGGGATAAAAAAGAATATCCAAATGTATTAGCATTACATTTACATGATGGACAAATATTAATTCCATCTGTTGATGAAGAAGGTAATAGACCTGGAGTATTATTTACAAATATAAAATGGGGTATGTATGTATAAACTTATAATATGGAAAGCTATATGGACAGATTCAGGGCCAGAAACAAGCACAGATTCTTACATATTAAACTATAAACCAACATTTCAAGATATGTATAAACATTTAAGTACTGATATGATTGAAATAACTAAAGGATATGATAAAGATATATCAGACAGATCTTTTGATATGTATATAGATGAAGAAAGTAAACTAAAACCAGTTGTTGTTAAAAACACAAAAGCTACAAAAGCATGGTATGACTGGCAAGAACGTACAGGTAGACAATGTTTGCCTGGCGATTTTATTGCAGGTCATGTAGCTATAATTAAAAAGGTAAAAAATGACAGATCAAGAAGCAATGAAGCTGCATGAGCTAATAGATGAGCTTAGAGCAAAACTAAAAAAGTCTTTACAAGATGTATTACAACTTCGTAAAGATTTAGATTTAGAACGTGAAGAACATCAACTTACACAGTTAAGATATGATACTGTAAAAAATGCTATTAATAAAGTTGATAGATTAAACCAACCAAGACCAGCTGTAGAAATACCTGCTGATGAAAAAGGAGTAAAATGACAGAGTTAAAAGATGAACATTTTGAAGTTATATCTAAAAACAAAGGCAAAGCTCGAGAAATAGAAAAGTTAGAAAATGAAATATCAGATGCTAAAGAATCTGTATCTGTACTTGGAGGAGCTATAGCTTGTGGTTTTTTACAAGATAAACACTCCTTGATTTTACAAAAATGGATTGTAGAATATGAACAAATGATTGAACAATATGAAACACATCTTACAGAAATGAGGTCACATGGATGAACGAGCACTTAAAATGGTACTTGCTGCAAAGCAATTAGAAATAGATAAACTTAAACGTAAAATAAAGGAGATGGAAGATAATGATAATGCCAGACAGCGAGATACTGAGATTAGAAAAACGTCAAAGAGGTCTACAAAGAGTAGCAACAGCAATTAACGATTTAAGTATTTATGGTATTTACCATACAAACTTTCCTAAGTTAATTCAAGTATTAGAACATGCTAAAGATCATGTTAAAGCTGAAATAAATGCAACACGTAAACGTATTGTAGAACACAGCGTAGATAAAGTAGAAGAAGTATATACAGATCCATTAAAAACTGAAGCTCAGAAAGAATCTGAAAAAGTAAATGATATGTATACTACAAAAGGTATTTAAGAATTCTGTAGAGTGAGTATGTGGTACCTGTTAAAAACAAGTTATCTCACATATAGATACACCCATCAGGGAGACTTGATGGGTGGTTAAATTTAACCTACTTATTCGGACTTGTAAACTTACATAAGCAGTTCTAGTTTTAAACTTTGTAAGGTTACCAATACTAGATAATGGCCCAAGGAGGAGTAGGTTAGATTTTAGTCATTTTTACAATCCAAGATGCAGGAATATTAGTACGATCTCCATAAGTATAAGATCCATCTTCTTCAATGTATGCTGCAAACAATTTAATAGAGTGTTTGTCTTTAGAGAATAGCCAACCTTCGTTAACAGGATTAGCTAATTTCATATTAATAAATTCTTTTTTCTCAGCCCAACCTGAATCACTTACACAGTCAACCCACTCAACTCTGTATTTGTCATAAGGTAAAGTATGAGAATCTTTAGAGAAAGATATTTTCTTTTTAGTGTAACGTTTTTTTGTCATCTACAGCCCATATAAAAGTTGAATGATCATTTTCTTCTAATGCATCCATAATATTAGAAGGTACATCATGACCTTCTTCATCAAATACTAACTGTAAGTATGTACTGTAAATAATTGCAAGAGCCATTGCGTCTGCAGCTCTAACTGACATTTTAGGATTTTGACCTTTAATAAAATCACCAATAGCTTCTGGCTTTACATTAGTAAGAAATGTCTCTGAATAAGGTTGTTTGCTTTTTGGAAACTTTAAAATCTTAGTCATATTTACGTACCTCTGGCGAGGATATCTCTGATAGTTATTTGGGTTGCATTAAAAAATCAATGTTATTTTGCATCTTAGGTACAAGTTCATCATATACAGTACGCCATAACATAGAATCATCATAAAAAAAGTTCTTATTTTTCCACATATTGTGGTAATGGTCATAAAATTTACGACATATTTCGATAGCATCTATGTCTAATTTAATCCAAAAATCTTTTTCACTCATACCATTTGTATGTAATTGATGATGATGAGGATAACATAAAGGTACAGTATATTGATCTCCAACTTTCTGTGAGAAACCTCTAGGCATAGCAAAAGTAATATGATGAGCTTGGCATCTCGTGTCCTGGCAAAGTATGCAGGGATTAGATGCTACCCACTTTAGGTACTCTTTGTCTTTGATTCTTTGTGCCTTGTCCTCTGATAGTATTGTGCACTTTTTTGTAGCCATAATAAATTGCTAAACTTGATAGTCCTTCATGTACGTTGTTAGATGCTCTGCGTTCTGACATACTTAACATATGTGCTATCTCAATGATACCAAAATTATAATGACAAAACAACTTCATAATATTAGAAAGTCTTTTGCCTATTTCATCATCTACATCTTTAACTGCTAATGCAGCTCCAAGAGATGATGTAATAAAGTCTGTGCTAGAACCATCAATACGTTCTTTAAGAACATTGCCAGTTCCACCACCTTGAAGTTCACACATAAGACGATACCTAGATCCAGCTTCATATTCTTCAATAGATATGAGCTTTCTATGAAACATATACATTAATCTAGACTCACGTATATTTAACCATACTTTACGTTTGTCTAAAATTGTAGATATTAACTCAGGTTTTTCTATCTGACGCATAAGATACTTTATAATTTTCTATTGCATTATCAACAAAAGATCTAAATTTTTTGTTTTTATTGTATAAATTATTAAGTCTATAAACTCTGTTTTTATTACAATTATGCAAACGAGCAATAGTGCTCTTACACCCATACACTTGTGTAGGGTGCAATAGCCAAGAAAGTAAAATACATAAATTATATATTTTATATTCGTTACTATTACCAACAGTTCTTTTACCTTTTAATATATCTAATGATACATTATAAGATGAACTACAAAACTTTTGAATATTATTAACCATAAGGAGAAAAACATGAACATTGAATATAGACATAGTGCTTCAAAAACTAATAGTTTTATTGACAGTCCACCCTATTGGATTATCAATAACTTGTATGATTTTGAATCCAAAGCAAATGCCAGAATGATAATGGGCAGTACTGCCGAAGCTGCAGCAGAATATGCTTTGCAAAACCAAATCACTGATGAAGAAGCTATCATAGATTACGCAAAAAATGAATACCTAAAACTAGAAGGTAATGAGTCAGATGACGAATGCCTTTGGTCTGGTATTATTGCTAATCAGTTTGTTAAAGAACTACCACAATTTGGTAAAATTGTTTCTTATCAGAATGAAAAACAAATACCTGGTGACAAATATGGCTTAAAATATGATGTTGTAGGTAAAACTGACTTTGAGTTTGACGATGTAATCATAGATACTAAAGCTACTGCTTACATTAAAAGACTTAAATCTGGTGCTATTGATAGCAGATGGTACCCAAAAGACGCTGATTTGCGTCAACAAGCCCTCTACAAAGACCTTTTCAATAAACCGACTGCATTGCTGTATTGTTCATACAAAGACGTTTACAGCGTGGATATGGAAGGCAGAGAGGGTCATTTAGAGACCATTATACAAGCTATGAAACATATAGAACATATCTTGGATATTGCTAAAACAAAAGAGGACATAGTTAAAATGTTTCCATTGACTATGGATAACTTTAGATGGGGTAAATCAGATAATGAACCATCTAGAATATATGCAAAAAAAGTTTGGCAAAATGCTTTTAAATAGGCTATAACAACTAATGCAAAAATTTGGAAATATAATAAAACAAATAAATAGGAGAACAAATATGGAACATGAAACATTTGAATGCTCGTTTAAAAAAGCATTTGAGAAAGATGATGGTCAAGTTACTGTTTACGTTACTAAAGACGATGGTAGTGATATGACTATATATGGTGAGGCTTTAGGCTCATCAAGATGGCCGAAGGGAGCAAGACTAAAAATTGATGCACAGCCAGTAAGAACAAGTAAAACTGGTAAACAATATCAAACTGCAAGTAGAATAGAATGCTTAAGTGAAGTATCAGATAATTCTGGTGTTGCACCAAGCATGGTTAGTTCTAGTGGTGTACAAACTGTTAGAAATGTAACCGATCAATTCTCAGAAAAATACAGATTAACTATGAGTAACCTTATAGGTTCTTATATGTCTGGTGGCAAAATACCAACTGAATCAGAGTTTCAACAAATTGATAATCTGGTTAGAAAAGTATTGGAGGCTAAAGCTAATAGTGTTGAAGAAATACTATCAGATGATCCACCATTTTAACAATTTCTTATCTCCCTCGAGTTAGAAAACTAGGCATTGCTACAGATTAAGGTTCTTCTCTGTAGTAGTGCCTTTTTATTATGAAATGTAAACTTTGTAAAAAAACTGCAATTATTATACGCAATAAAGAATATTATTGTGCAAATTGTGAATTAGAAAGATTAGGTTATGGAATTAATAATACTAGACGATGGAATATTTCAATTAGTAAAAGTAACAAAAGAAATAACACAAAAAATTGAACTTTTTTTAGAAACAGATTGCTTTGATCTTTGTGATATATTAAGGTTACATTTAACAACTTATATTGAATCTATTAATCTTCATGTAATGAATAATGGAAGTGGAGATTTTTATGGTTGCATATGTAAAAATTAAAGGAGAATAAATGATTACTGAACAACGATTAGAAAAAGCTTTAGCATTTTTATCTGAAACAGATGAGAGTAATGCAGAAGCTAATGCTAATGTTAAGTATCTTGATAGATTACTTAAACGTAAAAAAGCATTACATATAACTGGTAACACAGAAGATAAAAGTATTTCTGCCAAAGAACAATCTTACTATGCAAGTGATACATATAAATCTGCAATAGATGAATTGTTTCAAGCAGAAGTAAAATCATCAACATTAGAAAACAAACGTGATAAAGAAGGTCTTATTATAGATTTATTTAGAACTTTAGAAGCAAGTAGACGTAAAAACAATATATGATTTATAAGTTTAAAAAATGGGTAATACTCCCTGCTTATACAGAAATATTTATTAATGCAACCTCAGATGAAGAAGCATTAAAGATATTAAATGCTATAGATCCTACAACTTTAAACTGGCAAGAAGCTGACTCAATAGAGCAGCGAATGACATATGAAGTTTTAGATGAAAAATCCTGAGAGATACTTGTTTAGAGCAATAATTAGTCAAGCAATACATGACGCTATGTACGATGGTTTAGATAAATATTATCTTATAGATAAACGTAATGCTATTGATTGGCTTATAGGTAATTCAGTAGACTTTAGAACTATATGTTATTATGCAGAAATAGATCCTGAAATGGCTTGTAAAAAGTTTACTGCTGCTATGAAGTTAGATCTATATACATTAACAGAAAATCAACATAAAGTGTTGAGCAAACCAAGAAAAAAATATAAACATAAAGGTAAATTTAGGTTAACATTTAATGAGCAAAGTTTGGAACAAACAGATTAAAGGTAGTCATTACCAAAAATATAAAATTCAACCAAGTAAATTTGTAGTAGAAAATAAACTTTTATTTCCTGAAGGATGTGCAATTAAGTATATAATTAGACACCAGGACAAAGATGGTAAAGATGATTTGCTTAAAGCAATACACTTTATTGAAATGATTATAGAGAGAGATTATAATTAATTTAGTATAAGTTTTTTAATACTTTTACTACCATCAATATTAGACTCAAGCTCAGCCATAGACTTTATGCATTGGTAAACTATGTTATTATTTTTATTAGTACGCATAGCAATTCTTTTACCTTTAAGACAATCAGACATAGACACTTGTATTCTATGTTCTTTAATTTCTCCATTTACTATCATAAGTAAAGCTACAATTAATTCCATTAATGAGCTCCATTACCATTAGCTCTTACTTTATCTTTAAGATGTTCAATATCTTCTAATGCTTTATCTAATTGTGTTTTAAGAAATTCTATATTAACTTTATTAGTCATATTCATTTCTTGAGTTGATTGTAGTTTCTCTACAGTTTTATAAAGATCTTCTAATAAAAAATGTTGCTCCTGGTCAGTAGGTACTTGTTCAGATTTTTTAAGTAAATCGTTTTCAAATAATTCTCTAGAAGTTTCTAATGATGTAAGTCTAGCAGTTACTTCTGTATATCCAAATACACCCATAATTACACCAGCAACTATTGCTAACATATTTTTAATTGGCATACTCACAGATGTATCTTCACTAATTTTCATTTAGCAATCTTTCCTTTATTAATACCTTTTTTAATGACGTATTCTCTAGTACCATAACCATTAGTTTCTACTTCTTTTTTAAGCTGCTTAAACAGCTCCATTTCTTTATCTTTATATTCTACTTTTTTTTTGTGTTCTTCTAATGATTTTGTGTCTCTCATCTTTAAACCTGTTGTTTTTTTCCCAAAAAGGTAACATGTGTCCTGAATTTTTATAACATTTTACACAAGAGTATTCGTTATCTTTTAATGATATAAAGGCTTCAGTCATGCTAATATCTTTATTACACCACTTACACTCACCTCTTACTTCGGTCACTTTGGTTTACGCATGATGTCTGCACCTTTTAGACCATAAATAGCACTAACGACTCCTATGAATATCGCTTGATACCAGTAGGGCAGTTGTTTAAAATATTCAAAAAATATATCTAATCTATTACGAATCTCAGGATCGTCAGTGAACACAGAATACCCCAATATAAGGATAGGAACAGATATAAGAACAAGGACAAACTCATCTTTCCAGCCTTTATCATTACTCTCAATAACTTTCGCTTTATATTCAATTTCACCTGTACTCATTTTTTCAGCATGTCTCATTTGAGCATCTGACATTAATTGTTTTGTTCTTTGTTTGTTCTGGTATATATGACTAGCAGTCTTTACACCCATAGATAATAAATTAAACCACATTATTTAATACCTTTCTTTTTTTGTTTAGTTCTTAATATGCTGACACGTTTATGCCAACACCAAGTGCTAATTTTTGATGCGTATTTTTCTACGAAGCTGTAGAATTTGTCGGTAAACCTTCCCATGCTTTGTACATCCCCTCTACTAACAGCTCATCATCGTATGGCTGCATACCATTTTCCATTTGTATAATTGCTTTTACTAATGGTAAATAATCTTCGATAGTATTTTTTAGTTCATCAGTAGGGTTTACTCCAAGTTTTCTGCAAACAAATGCAATGTAAGCATCTGTATCGTTTTCACTTGGTGGAGCCCATCTTTCAATGATGCTTTCTACTGTAAATCTTTTATGATGAAATCTGTATGTTAAAAGTATTTTAACTAATGCTCTAATACCCCATACAGCTTCTTTAAATACACAAAAAACTGGATCAGATTGTTCATCTGCCAGTCCATCCCAGTCAGTACCTAATTTGATATTGCCTGGATTTTTATTTCTTATACCTCTAGGTAATTTTTCTGTTCCATCTGCCATGTTTATCTAAAACCATTGGGATTAATATTGGTAATCCATCAATGATAACTCCTGTTCCTATTACTGGTCTAGACTTTTGTAATTTATTATATTCAAAAGCTAAACTTTTCATGTTAATTAAACATCCAACTTGCATACCCCAAAGTAGTTCATTAGGATTGCTCCAATAATCTATTTTGAATGATGTGTGATAGTGTCCTTGAACAGTACACATACCATATTGCTGTGCAACTTTAAGTACGTCTTTATATTTACCATGACAGAAGTAAATTTTTTGACCATTAGATGCTTTAATAACCAAATCTTCATGCCATGTCCAACCTTTGCCTACTCCAAGCATATGATTATATGACTTAAAGATCTCATGAGGTAAACCATGTCTAGTAGCTTTTCTAAAAACTAAGCTACCATGATTAGAATCCATTATGTATTGCCTAGGAAATAGTTCTTCTAATTCTTTAAAAAACTTTTTGGCAACTACAAGCTCATGACTTGGCGAGTATAAACCAGGATGTGAATCATGGAAAGATATACTATGCCAATCCATTTCATCACCTATGTTTACTACACAGTCAGGTTTATATTTTTCTTTGATTGCACTTAAAAAGTCAAGTGTATCTATATGATGATATGGTGCGTGTTGATCACTTATAACAAGTATTGATTTGCGAAGCATATTATACCTTTTACAAGTATTTGGCGAATATGTCTAGCAAACTAGGTACAACTTTATGTTGGTACTTTTGGTACTTCATATTGTTTGCAAATAAACCTTAAATAAATTTCGTGTTCATTTACATCTTGTGGACCAATTTCTTGTAATTTCTTTAATGATTCTTCATATCCTGCTTCCATACATTTATACATATTATCGTATTGTGTGGGCATTGGATATGGTGCCATACATTCACCTGCAACGTATGAACACATAAGCATCAATAAAGTAAATTTCATTATAAATTTTTAGTTAACAAATATAAAAATTGTCCTAATAAACCTAAACCAATAGCTGATATAATATATATAATTCTATCTATATCTTTTTGCATATGAGCTAAATGATTGTTTTCTAAAGTATCTAATTTTTGATCAATAAGATCTATTCTATTATGTACTTTTAAAATTTCTTCTTTGTTTTCTGTATGTCTACTCATTAGAATAATGTTTCGTAAGGAGACCTTACTAACCCTTTCGTTTTGTATTGTGTGTATCTAGGCCCTTGGTATCTAGGGTGACCTAATTGCCCTAGTACAAAATCAACTGCTGTATCAGATGCTAAGTCTAAAGATAGACCTTGTTGTAGCAATCCTTCTTTAATTGAGTTTGTTGCTTGTTGCAGCCAAATAGGTAAAAATCTCATACCTACATGACCACCGATTTTTAAACCTTTTTCAATAGCTTCATCATCTTTCTTAGTCATATTAGGACTCCACTTAGTAGTTAAGTATTGTTTGTTAGTTAATACTTCTATAACTGTTCTAGGTAGAGAACCAATTTTTTTAAGACCTGTAGATTGAGGTGCTGTAATCCAATGAAAAGGTTCCATTAATTGTTTAGAGAAAGTTAATACTTCACCATTCCCTAAGTCAATTCTTGTTGGATCTGTGTTTTCTAATATACTATGTCCTGAAAACATATAGTTTAGTGCAGATCCTGCTACTGCATATGTAAGTGCAGCTCTAGCAAAATAGTATTGATATAACCTTCTAGCCATAGGATCACTTTCAAATCCTGGTAATGACTTAGCTATAATTCTTATGTTAGATATTGTCCAGTCTGGAGCAAATAATAGTAATTGTAAATAACCTCTAGATCCTGGAGTTAATGTAGTTTGTGCTAAATTTTTAACAAATCTATTTTCTATTCTTTGTGTTACTTGTGCCCAGTTTTGTCCACCATATGCATCATTAGTAAATTGTGCAGCTCTCCTAGCTTTTTTGTAAATCTGTTCTTGTGTATCGCCAGGCTGTATTGCATTCTTACCTTTGTTTAATGATGTAAGAAATGTATGTAATTTAGCAGAAGTAAATATTCTATCCCAAGTAATTCTATCAAAAAACTTAAATGTTCTTTCTATGTTTCCTTTTTGACTTATACCAAAATGTCTTTTAAGAAAAGTATCTACACCTCTAATGTTTTGATAAAATCTATCATAACCAACATCTTCAGGCATTGATATTTCTAAACCACTACCTTGTCCAAATCTAACTACATCATCATAGCCTTGAGCTCTTAGTTGTTTAATAGCGTGTGGATAATCTGTAAGATAATAACCTGGATCTTGTAATTGTTTTAATACTTCTGGTTTAGTTTTAGGACTTAAAAATTTACCTATAGTTTTAAACTTAGCTCCTGCAAACCATAATGATTCTACTAATGCACCAGCATGAAAGAATGAAAAGCCTACAGCTAATCGTTTCATCATAAGGTTAGTAGTAAACAATGCAGACATTAACTGTTGTTCAGTTGTTGCATCAAATACCATACGTAATGATGGTTCTATACCTTTATGTATTAATGGAGTAAAACCTTTATCACCTGTAAAAAATGGGTGATTAAATTCTTTATAATTTATTCTTTCTTGTGGATCTATAAACGCAGCTTGTTTTCTAGTTCTAGCAAGAAATGGTTTAGTAAGTATATCTGTGCTTTTACCTATGTAATTAGTTTCTAAAAAACGTAATACATTTTGTGTAGTTAATGATTTACCTGCTGCTTGAAGGTATAATCTCATTAGTTCAGCTGGATCATCCATGCCAGGTCTAATTGTATAACCCATTCTTAGACCTTGGTTAATATCTTCAAAAACTCTAGATCTACTAAATTTAAACTTAGGGTTATCTCCAGTAATAGCTGTTTCAAACTTATTAGTAAAACTAAACAGTTCACCTGTTTTACTTCTATAACCATCCCATAGTAAAGGTAAGTAATTAGATTTTTTATATTTAACTATACCTGCACCTTGACTATTAAACATTTCATAAAATTCATTAAATATTTTAGAGATGTCGTTAGCTGCATTTAGTTCTGCATCTGATAATAAACCTTTATTAAAAGGCTTAACATTTTTATTATATCTAAAGTTTTCATCTACTGTAGCACCAGTTAGATAATAGAATACTTTACGTCTAGAATCTAATTGATCTGGTAATGTATCTTTAATTTTGTTTGCTAGTTCTTGTGCATATGAATTGTATCTAATAGTAGAGTATTGTGCTGCATCTAATGCTGATTCTACTTTTGTTTCTGCACTTTGATAAGGTATTTTTTTTCTACCAAAATACATTGTTGCTGCTTTAGCTGCTGCATATATACCAACACCTGTACCAAATCCTTTAGCTGTTGCTACAAGTTTATCATCATCAGCTGTTAAGAATTGTGCTGTACCTACAACACCACCTATAGATGCTGCTTTAAATAATGTATTTTTTGCTATGTCTTTAGCACTTTCTACTGTAGGTCTAGCAAATGATGTTACTTCATTAGCTATTCTAGAAAACTCTGCTTCGTCTATTACTACGCCTACTTCTTTTTTTAAATCATTTAGAATATTATCTACAATTCTGTAAGAACCTTTGTCTGTATATTCAACGCTATTTGCTAAATTTTTATTTTTATTAAGAGTATTGATCATAGATCTTTGTACTCTTTGTGGGTCTAGTCCTGTATTTCTACCTATAACTGCACCCATTCCTGCAAAACCTAATGAGAATATAGCTCCTGCTGTAGCTCCAATAGTTGTTTCTGCTGCTGTTCGTTTACCAGTAAACTCACCTTTTTCTCCTAATTGGTAAGATGTAGAGAATACAAATGGTACACCTAATGTAGCAATACTTCCTATTGCCATATCCATTTTAGCTGCTTCTCTTAATCTTGCTAATTCTTTTACTTGTGCACTAGCTTTTAGTTTGCCAAGTTCTGTAGTTGATTTAGTTACTTGAAAACTTTTAGAGTATTTAAGTCTAAGTGAATTAACTACTCCTCTACCTAACTTACCCCATCCTAATGGCATAAATAGTAAATATGGATCTGCCATAACCATGTTAACCATCTCAGCACCAAATAGTCCTGGAGATTGTTTTACCATATTACCTATTTCTTTTAGGTCTATATCCATTGGCCCATCATCTAATAAATAACCAAAACGATTAAGTTTACGTTCAGCTTCTTTGTAGATTTTAGAGCCTTGTTCTTGTGGATTATTACGAATATAATCTAATGCTTCTTGAGCTTGTTTTTTTTTAGTATTACCTGTAGCCCATTGATATAGTGATGCTGGTAGAGATTCTTCCAACATTAAATCTAATGGATTTCTTAAAGACGAAAAAAACCCTGGAGTACCATCTCTGACTGGTTCTTTTAAACCATCGTTGATGTTACTTACAGGGTCTTTTAATTTAAATTCATTAATATTGAAGTCATTGGCCACACTAGAATCCCATATCTTTCATTAATTTTTTTTGATATTCTATTATTCTATCGCCTTCACGTCTTAGTTTAGTACCTTCTCTTAAAGGTCTTTTAGCTGCTTGAGTTTTCATAGTAAATGGACTTGTTTTACTTTTGCCAGTAAATTTATCCATTGTACTTCTAAATACTTTATCAGATTTTAAACTAGCTGCTTTGTATGCTTTCATAGCACCTTTAGATTTAGCTTTTGTTACTGCTAATTTAGGTACTTTTTTTGTTTGTCTAAATGTTTTAATACCTGTAGCAGTTCTAGCTCTAGATTGTTTTAATCCTTTGCTAAGAGATTTAAAAAATGTTTTATTAGCTGTTTTTAATGCTAAACTTTCAGATGCTAATTCTCCAACAGATCTAGAAGATAAACCCATAAATTCAGGTACATCACCTAAAACTTTTCTTTGATTAGCTTTAACTGTTGCTTCACTCATAACAGATGTAAATCTGCTAGGAGTTTTTTGTGGTTTAAGTTTTTCTAAACCTTTAAACTTTTTACTTACACCTTTTATTATAAACTTTTTAATCATTGTTATCCTTCAAAATATTCTGGGAATCTAGATCTCAAAACTTTTTCAGCTCTTTGTCTAGATACCTTTTGTAGTTGTGGGTTAGATGCTAATAGCATATTAAATATTTGTGAGTCATCATTAGATAGTACATTACCATCTGATGTAGGTATTATAATTTCAGGGCCTTTTTCTCCTACAACATAAGGTTTACCAGCTTCTACTGGCCCTCCATGTGCTCTAAATACTGATTTTTTTTCTAAAGTTCCTTTAGTAAATGGCCCAAACCAACCTTTCTTTTCTTTAAAGTCTTTAGAATTTAACATTTCTTTAAGTATTCTTTCTTTAAAAGTACTATCAATAACTAAAGGTTTACCTGATTTATTATTCTTTTGTGCAGATGCAATACGTTTTTGATATTCAATTGCTATAGCTTCAACAGCTCTATCATAATCTGCTGTTGCATTTTCACCTTTAAGAAAACTAAATCCTTTTTCCCAAATGTTAGGTTCAGCAATTTTAAATCTTGCTAACATTGTTTTCATTTCACCAATATCAGCTTGAGTAGCTTGTATAGGTTCTTGTTTTCTAGCTTCTATTCTGTCTTTAAATTCTGTAGATATTTTAGCAGACTTAACAAAGTTATCTAATATACCTTGGTTAATAGTTTTACCATTAGCTGATGATTGCATTAATGCTAGTCCTAATGTAAATGCAGGATTAGCCATAAGTCCTTCAAAGCCACCTTTATCTTTCCAATTAGCTGCAGCTTTATCAAAGTCTACACCTGCCATGTTAGATAGTTTTTGCATAAAGCCCATATCTTCAGCTTGTTTAACACCTGATCCACCTGTAACAATAGGATCACTTGGCATACCCATAGGTGTTTTATTAGATGCATTTACTTGTGCTTGTTTAATAGCTTCAGCTTGTTTAGCTTGTGCATCTGGTGTTAACATTTGTTTTGGTATATTAAATGTTTTTCCACCAATTTTTGCTTGACCTTGTCCTGGAGGAAACATTTGTGTATTAAACATAGGTTTTTTAATTAATGGAGATTCACTTGTTCTATTCATTGTAGCATTAATTTCACTACCTTTAACTCCACCAGCAGTATCTAATGTACCACTACCTTCATTGTTTGGAAGATAATCTTCAAAACCATCAGTTTGACCTTGATTTTCTTTTTTCCAATCATTCCATATATCTAATAAACCCATTATAATATTCCTCTATCTAAAC
>Ga0181601_10002221_pt1 | contig 16627 bp, 9 predicted proteins | sample 041ome_8_FD_133020 | JGI IMG/M metagenome (GOLD analysis project Ga0181601, IMG submission 133020) | Coastal salt marsh microbial communities from the Groves Creek Marsh, Skidaway Island, Georgia - 041407BS metaG (megahit assembly) | ecosystem: Environmental > Aquatic > Marine > Intertidal zone...
AAAAAAGCAAATTAGTTCACCATAGTTTGACGCACACTAGAGTGAAAACATGGCCGTCGGAAAGAATAAAAGACTCACAAAAGGGAAGAAAGGATCGAAGAAGAAAGCGTAAGTTATACAATTATCTCGTGTGCTCTGCGATGGAAATGTCGCGAGTCTGCCCTTTTTGCTCCGACAATTTGGGGCCGGCACTTCGCGTTTTTTTGCGCGATGTAAAAATGTTTTTGGGAGGGAAGAAAATGTGAAAGACGCGCTCGGATGATGAGGATGCGCGCATCCGCGAAGAACCTGGTTGAGATGTGCGCACGCATGAAGTACTTTCTTGCGTATTACGCGTGTTCTGAACCGATTGTCTTCTTCGCGCGATGTGTGTGAGCGCGTGCATTCGCGTTTTTCAAGAGAGGGCTTGTCGTGCGCGAAAAAAGGGGAGGAGAGAGAGAAAAAAAATCTCCTTTTGCGCGCGCGCGCGCTTAGAGTAAAGACGAACGGATGGTATTTGAAATCAAACGCATGAATTCCATTCATTGTTTGTTGTTCGATGCCTTGCGATCGTTTTCACTCTCGCGTTGCCTTCGCATCATCGCGGTTTTCTCTTCTTCCTCTCGGAATTTCTCGCAGCGCGCGTTCCTGGTTTTTCATAGCCCTTTTTCTGCTCTCTTTTCTTTTTCTTCCAAATTTGCTAACCACATTTCCTTTTCTCTTATATTGAATTTGAACAATAAACAGCGTCGATCCGTTCTCCAAGAAGGATTGGTATGACATCAAGGCTCCGTCCATGTTTACCGTTCGCAACGTCGGTAAGACTCCGCAAACGAGAACTTCGGGTACGAAGATTGCCTCGGATGGTTTGAAGGGGAGAATCTTTGAGTGCTCGTTGGCTGACTTGAACCAAGACGAGGATCAAGCGTTCCGTAAAATGTTCTTGAAGTGCGAAGACGTTCAGGGTAAGAACGTTTTGACGAACTTCTACGGTATGGACTTTACCACGGACAAAATCCGCTCCTTAGTCAGAAAATGGTTTTCTTTGATTGAGTGCTTCGTCGACGTGAAGACGACGGACGGTTACACGATGCGCGTCTTTTGCATCGGTTTCACCAAGCGTCGCGTGGACCAAACGAAGAGAACTTGTTACGCTCAATCCGCGCAAATCCGCAAGATTCGCGCGAAGATGGTTGAAATTATCAAGAGAGAGTGCGAATCGTGTGACTTGAAGGAGTTGGTGTTGAAATTTATCCCGGAAGTTATCGGTAAAGAGATTGAAAAGTCGTGCTCGGGTATCTACCCGTTGCAAAACGTCTATTTGAGAAAGGTGAAAATGTTGAAGACGCCGAAGTTTGACGTCACGAAGTTGATGGAAGTTCACGGCGATTACTCCGGCGAGGAGGTTGGTCAGCAAATTCCGAGAGCTGAGGAAGCGAAGCCGGAAGCCGCCGCCGCCGAGGAATAAATAAACTGAAAAAAGTATAACTAATAAAATTGGTGGGTGTTCGAGAAAAGAGAGAGAGAGAGAGAGAGAATGGAGAGGGAAGAGATGAGGAGGTTGGAGAGAAAATAGATTAAACAACTGGTAGTGTTTATGATCGCATAAATACGAGCTTAAAATAGTAGAATTTTAATTGATACAAAAGTACACGACAACGGTACGACCAAAAACAACAAACAACCCCCCCCCCTTTTTTTTTCTCGCACGGGCTCTCTCTACACTTTTTGAAGAAAAGAAGATGCACTTTTTATATTATTATATATGTATCAAATTGAAAATTAAAACATGGCTTTAACAGTTTCAAATCGCGCTGCACCGGCAATATCGCCAGACAAGCACAGCGTTGGATTCGATTTCAACATTTGCGCGGCTACTTCTGCCAAATCTTGCTTTGTTAACTTGTTCACTTCGGCGATGAATTCTTCCGGCGATTTGCGGTGGTTGTACGTCAAGATTTGTCTTCCAATGTCTTCAGCAACGACAGCTTTGGATTCCAAGTTCATCAAAATTGAAGAAATCGTCGCATTCTTCGCTCTCTCAACTTCTTCATCCGTGATTTGGCTCGCGTTCGCAACCGCAGATAACTCCTCAGCCATGACTGCGATCATGTCATTGACGTGTTGTCCATCCGTCATGGCCGAAATCCCCACGATGCCAGTGTCGTTGTAAATCGAGTGAAATGCCGTGCAGTTTTGAGCCCAACCGTATCTATTGAGTACACGCGTGTACAATCTAGAGTACATTCCTTTCCCCGGACCACCCGCAGAAAACGATCCACCACCTCCAAGCAACATGGACAAAACAGTCACCGCGGTGGAACGCTTCGCGTCTCTCCATCCTCCTTGGAATTCAAAGCCTAAAATCAAACTCGTGAGCGGAGACTCGTTCTTCACTCGAAAGTCACCACCCATATACTTCGATGGAATTTCTTTGCTCGTCGTCGCCGCCGACCCTTTACTGACAGTCTCCAGCATCGGACTCGCGATGGACACCAACTCTTGGTGATCCGCGCCAGAAGCCGCCAAGACCATTCTCGGTGCGACGTAGTTTTCTGCGATAAATTCGCGCAAAGCATCGCCATCAATCGCATCTATAGATTCTTGCGAGGCTAAAAGTGGATTTCCTAATCCTCCATCGTACGCCGTAGCGTGCACAGCCTCCATCAACATAGCTTGCGGATTCATTTTGAGCTCTTCGATTTCTTTCTTCAAGTCTTTCGCCATCTTCGCGACTTCGTGGTTAGCAAGCTTCGGGTTCAATGCTGAATCACAAAGCAACTCTACCGCCTCTGGCAAGTGCGTTTTCAACGCATCCACGGTGTAAGACATTTGTTCTCTCGACGCCGCGGCTAATAAACTCGCACTCATTACCTCCGCCTCTTTCGTGATGCGAAAGTTTGTTCTGTTCGTCGTCGCTTTGAAAGCCATTCTCTCGAGCATGTGCGAGGCACCCGACATGTACGGCTGCTCGTACTTACTTCCACTCTCCAAGTATAATCCAACCGCCATGGTCGCCCCGGGAGTGTTTTCCGAGGCAATCGTGGCCCCGTTTGAAAGCGTCGTGACCAAAGTCTTCGGCGCTTCCTTCGGGTAGATCGGGCTTTCGGGAATGATAACATTCGGCATGGGTTCGTCCATCGGCGGCTGCTTCGTCGCCGATCCGCCAAAGATTTGGGAGAAAATAGACGGTTTCGCGGTTGCTGCCGCTGCCGATCGCTCTTTCAACGCCGGCAAAGACTGCGCGAAAGAGGAGGAGGTTTTCAAACCTCTTCTTAAAATGTTTCGACTGCTCATTTTTTTTTTGCTCTTCTTTTTCTTTTCGTTTTAGGCGACGACGATGATGATCCTTCTTCTTCTTCTTCTCCTTCTTTTTAAACCCCCGCACTTTCTTTCTTGCTCTCGAGCGCGCGCGGATGGCGTGCAAACTATCGCGAAGCGTTGGAGCGAGTGCGTTTGAACGCGCGTGTTCTCGTCTGACGTTGTAAAAAACGCAGAGAGAAGAAAGGTTTGAAAGTGTGCGTGTCTGGAAACAGAGAGGGGGGCCGATTCTATATATTTCACACGATCCCTCTCTCTCTGCCAGTCTGCCGTGGTGTCAAAGTGTTTTTTTCAAAAGTTTTTCTTTTGATGCGCGTTGTGTGTCAAAAACTGATCGATCGATCGATCGAATTCGAATTCGAAGTTTTCGAAAAAATATCGAAAACCGGGACATCACACGATTTTTTCGATTTATACTCGTAACTGTGTGTGGAACCGTGTGAAAACTGCACGAATTTGCAACAGAAACAAATCCTCTCCGAACGCGAACATAACATCGGAGAGGAAAAGAAGAAGAAGACACGCGCGCAAGAACGCGCACTTTGATAGGGAAAGAAAGAGAGAGAGAGATCGTTCTCGTCCACGGATTATAGATTCGATCTGATATAATATATATATATTGGAAAAAAAATTCAAAACCGAAAGACGACTGAGATGATGTTTATGCTGCGAGCGCGAAGCAACAACGGTGCGAGCCTACTCGTCGTGGGAAGCGAAGGAAAGAGCAGAAGAAGCGAGAAGAAGACGACGAAGAAAAGTAGCAATAGTGAGAATAAGAAATCGCTTGCGTCCTCGTCGACGAAGACGAACGAGTTCAAACTTCCTTCGATGAAAGTGAAAGTAATCGATATCGATATTCTCAAGCGGTTCACTCGAGAACGACGAGAAGAAGAAAAGAAGAAGAAGAAGACGATTAACAACACGATGCGAAAGGAAAACGAAGCGATGAAAAAGACGTCAAAGAAAGATAAGGACGCGAAAGCAGTTGTATCCGTTCCTTCTTCGCGCAGTCGATCACCACATCCAACTCCTTCTTTCGCTTGGCTCACGTATTGGGCGTTTGGCGCGACGGTAGTTACCACAGTCGCCGCGGGCGCATTCTTCTTAATCTTCGCTAAATCAACCGGAAAGAGAGGTACACGAGAAGATAATGGCGAAGATGCGTCCATGCAACAAATCACTTTTGTATTCGATACCCCGCAGACCGCGGCGGTAAGAAATAAAGCGCCGAGACCTCCGAGACGGAGCGAAGATCAGCACGTGCGAAAACAACAAGAAATTTCACGACAGAGAAAAGAAGAAGAGGTCAATCCATTTTTGAAACAAATGGAAGAGTCGAACGTCGCGTTCACCTCAGCGTCACCACCATCATTATCATCATCATCACCACCACGACCTCAGCCGTTTGAAACTGAACCGTCGTCGGGGCAAATAGCAACACCCGTTCCTTCATCTCCAACTGGCTACGTGGTGCCGAAACAAGCCGAGACGATCGAACGAACGATGCAAACACCGTCGAGAGCGACGGCCGTTTTTGATGGAAAGAAAGTAGACGAAATAAAGAAAGAGTTTTCTCAGTGGGCTTTAAGTTACGACGACGAGTTACATCCGTGGGATCGAGCGTTAGACAACAAGAAGTACGATGCCATTGCAACAACATCATCACCATCATTCACTGTTCATGAAGTTAAAGACGCCGATGGCAACAGTAGCAGCAGTGATGATGCACTCGAGAAGCGAGAAAAAGATAAGAAAATTAGAGAAGTTGCGCGAAGACGTCGAAATAGCTACTTTGCCGCGGTATCCTCGAAACGGTACGCGCCGACGATGAAAGAACAACTCGCTCTCGAAGAGAAAGTTAGAGAAAGGTTAGCATCGAACACTCCCGTATTTGATACCGAGGGCACATTTTTCGCAAATGAAAGTAAAAAAGAAGCCCTTGCGTTGTACGGCACGGCGTTGGGAAAGCTCTTCTATGAAAAGTCTCCAACCACGATTGTTGGTGAAGGTACATTTTCGGACGTATTTTCAGCTCAGAAAGATGCTGAGAGCACTTCACAATCGCTCTCGTTGAGTAAATTTGACTTCTATACGCAAAGTGAATCCGTTTTGAAGTGTTCTGCGCCGTTCCCGGGTCGAGACGCTTTCGATGTGGCCCAAGGAGACGGATACGGGTTTGGAAAAGTTGAAACGACCGTGTTAGCCACGCTACCAAAACATCCAGCTATTGTTGAAGTTATAGCGGCTTTTCTTGAATCTGACAGGAACGAATCGTACTTATTGCTGAAAGACGTTGGCGAGAATGCGCACGAAGCTAGAAAAAAAGGGAGATTGACTCCGAGAGAGTGCCGTGCGATGGCCCGTCGTATTTTGCACGCATTGAAACATTGTCATGAACGTAACGTAATTCATCGTGACATCAAGTCTGGAAATATTCTCATCAGGGGTAGAGAAGGCGCCGAAGATTTTAATCGAAAAGCAACAATCATAGATTTCGGCGTCGCGCATTCGCAAACGGCGTGTGAGTTATACTTTCCGGAAACTCTTACGAATACAAACGAAGACGATGAAAGAAGCGGTGGGAGAAAAAATATGGTCTGCTCCGTCGAGTACGATCCGAGCAGTGGAACGCCTGGATATCAAGCTCCTGAAGTTTTGCTCGGGAAATATAGCGATAACGAAGACGGCGACGACGAAGAGGTGACGATGGAAACGTACGCGAAAGTTGATATCTTCGCATTTGCCATTGCCATGTACTTTTTATGCACGGGAAAAGAGATCTTCGCGGACTCGTTAGATGCAGGGGAGAACATGACGACAAAGTCGAAGCAGAAAGCGAAGGCAATGTCCGAGACGGAATTAGACCGCTTGAATCAGAAAGAGCTCGAACTCGATGCGAGAATTCTCACGCAGATGCTCACCTATCCTGACTTTCGTCTCGCGCCTTCGCAAGAAAAAAAATTGCGAGAACGCTACGGAAATTTGGTAAAGAACCGAAGCGAGATCATCCAATCGACAACACTCACTGAGAAGGTCATAGAAGACTTGTCTGGTCGACAACCGGTGGCGTTTTGCAAACTCATCGCGAAGTGTTTAAGCGTCGATCCGAGTAAAAGGCCGAGTGCCGAAGAAGCGCTCGCTTGGGAGAATGCCTTTGTTGGTACTGACGAAGACGAAGACATTCTCGCGTTCTTGAAGGCTTCGACGATGACGACGAGGTGAGAGGAGATGTATATATATATGTAAATAATAGCACGCATAAAATAGAATGAGATCAAATACTTTTTAGATGTAACGTTTCAATGAGAGCAAATTATTGCGCGTGCGCCCTTTCTTCGTGTTCACATTTAGTTCCCGAAGCGCAGGACGAGAGATTTTTTGTTTTTGTTTTTCCTCCCGTTGCTCTCTTCTGCCTCTCTCTCGTTTATTTTTGAGTCGTTGAGAGTGAATTCAATCGTCGTTACAAGAAAAGTGGTGATATTTGCATATCGCGCAAACACACACACACACACACACAGTCACACGCGCACGCCTTCTCTTCTTCATAACTCGAACGAATCGAGAAGAAGAATCGCCAATCGCTCTTGTCGTTGTTCTGCTGTTTGTTTTGAGCGAGGAGATCTCTCCAATTCACACGGAAAAGAATGTCCGAAGCGACGAATCAACAGTCTTCTTCCTCTCTGCTTCTCTCTTCGTTAAAAGATTTGCTTCCAGAAAAGAACACGGTGATTATATTCTCGAACAGAATGAAAGGTTTGCTCGCGAAATCGGACGGGAAGGATAAAACCATAGCGTTGCTGCAGTACTTAGCCATGTTTACTTCCAACGGAACGCCCGGGAACGCGATGAGTTTGCAAAAATCGTTCGGGAGTGCCAGGAAACCGTTCCGGATTTTCAAAGAGGTGGAGTTCTTACTCCCGGTGATTGAAAACCCACCGGTTGGGAATCAAGCGAAAGTGTTGGCAGCGTACTCAAAAGCGATTGGGATGTCGGCGTACATGGCTTTTGATCACATCGTATTCTTAGGCGCGACGGGGTTAGTCACGAACAAGCGAATAACGGAACTGTGTCAGAAGCTCTCCTATTACGGGTGGTTCGTCGGATCAGTAGCTGGGTTGTATCAAAGTGCGAACGAATTAGGGAAGTGTGTGAGAGACGTTGCGGAGGCAGAAGACGACGAGGATAGAAAACAAGAAATCGCCAAGGTTGCCAAGCCGGTGTTCACCGCCATCACGACCAACACTTTGCAAGCGTTGTTAGCGTTGGCGCTTTTGGAGAAAATTCCGATGAAGAAGAGGAACGTCGGAGCGTTAGGAGTAGTGTTGAGCATGTTGAATGTGTACTCCATGTTTCCACCGCCGCCGCCTCCAGATGCCAAAGACAAAGGAGAGTAGATGTGTAAAAAATATGAAAAAACGGAACCAAATAGATAGTTAAAATACAAATACGGAGCCTTGTTTATTATTCTATAGCAATACACGCGTATATTAACGATGTTTCGCAACATCATCTCTACAAACTCTCTTTTAGTTTACAAATTCTCTTGCGACGGAGGAGTTTCGCCAAACTTTGTCGCCTTCTTCTTCTGTGGATCCGGTTGCGTTTGCGTGAAACCTCCGAGATCCCAATACCCAGCCGGATCTTTCGGTGGGAGATATTTCGCGCGATGACGAGAATTTTCCAGGTTTCTTGTCGGCGCTCCGTTGTTCGTGTTGTTATTATTAGTCAAAGCGGTGTTGTTTCCGTGTTCGCACGCTCTTCGATCGAGTTGACCGGCGACGGCATAGAACCTTTCGCACTCTTGGCACGCATACCCGATGAGCTCCTTTCTCGCCTCTTTCCCACGAACGACTTCTTGGTACTTCACCTCTCGCAGTGGTTTATCAACGGGTAAACTCTTATTCGCCGTTTTTTGCTGATGTTCTTCGCGAAGTTCTTGTCTCGTGCGTTTCGCGTTTTTCTCTTCTTTACCACCTTTTTCTTCGTCTTCTTCCTCCTGAGTGTTCTTTATGACCAAAACGTCCTCCTCTCCCGGAGTGCTCTTGTTGATTTGCGCTTCGTTCGTTTTGGGCGTTTCAAAGAAAGCGCGCGATCGCGGTGGCGGTGTCTTCGTGTCGCCAATCGTTTTCTTCTTCATGGCGTCGTCCCATAAACTTTGGACTTTCTTTGAGACGCCTTTCTTTGCCGTCAAAGCCGCCCCGCCGCTTTTTTTACCCGCTCCTACAGCCGGCGAATCTAAACTAGCTCTTTTCGACATCATCATCATTTTCGATGCGTCGACGTGCTTTTTCGGCTTTGGTTTATCTATTTGACGTTCAAGTTGTTGTTGTCGTTGTTGTTGTTGTTGTTGTTGCTGCTGCTGCTGCTGCTGCTGCTCCTTCGGATGATTTACGACTGCGTTTGGTTTTATCCTCGTTTCGTTCTTCGTATCGAACGCCCAAAAGTCTTCTCTTCTGTTGAACGAAAAAGACTTCTCGTCTTCGTCTTCCTGTTGTCTTCGTCGTTGTCGTCTTTCCCTCTCTTCACCGTCGTCTTTTCCTCTGTTTCTTCCAATCTCTTCGAGCTCTTCGTCCTTGGTCGTGTACTCTTCGCCGGCAAACACGGCGTACTTTGAAGCCGGCGAGTGCGGCCGCTTTCTCTTCGCACCGTTATCTTCTTTTCCTCGCCGTCTCTGTTGCTGCTGTTTTTCGTATTTTTCCAACTTTGCGAGCGCCACCTCTTTCTCCTTTCTATACTTGGCCGCAGCTTCGCGATAAATCATCAACTCGGCTTGTAGTTTTTGAAATCGCGCTCGCGATACCGGAGGAGTATTACTTTTGTCGTCGGCGTTATCGTCGTCCTCGTCGTCCTCGTCCTCGTAATCATCGTTATCATCGCTCTTTATCTTCGACGATGGTGGTGGTGGTGGTGGTAAGTCAGCCATAGTCTTTCTCTCGTCGTCCACGTCTTCAACAAAAGCAGAGGGCTTTTTTAAAAGCAACAACTTTTCTCCCAACGCCTTCTCTCGAAACGAATCTCTCTCTTTTGTCACCAACGCTAAACTTTTCATCAAATTGTCCTTAATCCTCGTTAAACGCTCGATCGTATCTCTCATCTTCTCCTTCTCTTTCACATTTTCTTCGTGTTCTCGTTTGAAACTCATCCGTAATTGGGTAAACTGTTCGTTCGTTTCTCGTTGCATTCGTGAAATCATAAACGGCACATTCATCGCCTCGTCGTCGTCGTCGTCGTCGAAATTCTCATAAAAATTTTGAGCACTTTTCTTCTCGCCCCTTTCTGCGTTTATTTTCTTCTTCTTTTCCTTCTTCTTCTCGTTCAAAGCGGCGGCGGCGGCGGTGGTGGTAAAATTAGGGCCATCGTCGATGATGTCGTTCTCTCTTCTATTCATGACGACGAGTTTACGAACGCAGCACGCGCACGAATTTTTTTTTTCTTTTGGAGAGAGATGGAGAGGATTTCTCTCTCTCTCAGTCTCTCGACTCTCGGACTCGCTCTCTCGTGTATTTGTTGAGTGAGTATAATCATCAAATTCATCATCGTGTGAACAAAGAGAGTCGCGTTCTTTTTTTTTTTTTTTGAAAAAAGAGGAGAAAAGAGGAGGAGAGCCTTCGTTTTTGGGGAAACAAAAAAAGACACACTTACAAACTCATAAAATCTCTCCCCATAGTATAAATAATATTATAATAGAGCAATAATAATACACAGAAGAGAGGTGAGGAATCGTAGCAGCGGCGCGTCGTGGATAAAAGAAAGAAGCGCTCGCTCGCTCGCTCGCTCGATGGCACCTTCGTTCTGGTTCGGCGGAGGAGGAGGAAACGGAGACGCGGCGGAGAACTTTGACGGAAACACTCATCATCGCAGAGGAGGAGAGAGGAACAACCATCAAAGTGAGCGCGCGTCTTTGCTTTCCGCGCAAGGCTACGTCAAAGACGAGCGAGACGATCCGCAATTTTCCCAGAAAGCTAGGAGAGGGAGAGAAAAAGTCGCCGAGCAGCTTCTGAGAGACGCGCAAATGCGCGGAGGTTCAGGTTCAGGAGGAGAGAGGAAATCTTCCAGGCGGCACCATCGCGACCGGCATGAGGCCGCGGAATTGGGAGGAGGAGGAGGAGGAGGAAACGGCGGTTCTTTGTTTCCTCCTCGGATAAATTCGTACGGCACGAGCAATAACAACGAGTATCAACAGTATCAACACGGAACAAACGCATCATCATTAGCACCAACGACGTCGATTTCTCGATTACTGGGCGGGTGTTTGATCGCCGGCTCTGTGGCCATGGTGTGCACGGCATCTTCAGACTCAGTGATTGGACATTTGCTCCTTTCTCCAAACAATAACGCGAACGACGACATTGACATCAACGCTTCGAATAATCGAGGCGGCGTCGCATCTAGTTCTAAGCGAAAGTCTCCATCATCATACAGAGGTGGTGGAGGAGGACGAGGACGAGGACGAGCGGGAATATCAGGATGGTCGAGCGAATATGCGACGAACTTTCTCGGCGGAGTGACAAAGAACGAGGACGATATCGAGGATGATAAACTCTTGGAAGAAGATTTGAGCAACGATGCCATCGCGTTGGCGAACGGCAAAACGTTACTAGAGAAATTTGATGCTGACGCGTTTGAGAAGGACTTGGCGTCAACCTCGGGAGATTTCGAAGACGAAGAGAAGAGAGATGTGCAGTTATCGGACGACGATTTGCTCACCACGTGTGAAGCGTGGAGAGTGCAAATTAAAAACGACGCGACGATGTTTCAAGCCCGATTGTTGAAACTTTCAGCCATTTTAGACGCAACGAGTGATGATTCGAGCAGGTTGCCGCACGATGATGTAGTTAATTCGATCAAGAGTGTCCGGAAGTGGCACACGACTACAGACGTGGACGCAACCGCAAAAGTAAAAGAGTTGACGCGAAGAGCGAAAATGGAGAAAGCTGGCGACGGCAATAAGTCTGTGCGAAGGAAGAAGCTCGAGGCTGAAGCCATAAAAGTCGAAGAGCTCGCGTCGACGTCTTTGCCCAAGCTTGAAAATGCTTTGAATGAAATCGAGGAGAAATTTATCCCGTCTTCGGCGCAATCGGAGCCAGTACGACAAAGAGCTGAACTCGGTGCTGCACCGACGCAATCTTCGTGGTTATCGAGTCTTTTTGGTGGCGTGAAAGCACCTATCAAAATGGCACAACTCGGGGCCGCTACAAATTCAAACGATAATGCTAAATTAGGTGCCGGATATAGCAGCGATCCCTGGGGAGCTCGCGGTGAATTTGACGATGAACTCGAGATGGAAGAGGAGCGCGACGTGAAGGATGAACGCAGGAAAAATGTAGCTTCTCTTCACGAGCGTCAACGTATACAAAAGCAAAAAGAAGAATTCGGATTAGTGGATGATAAAGCCGACGAATTACCCGTTCGTGCAACCTCGTTCGCGAAAGGACTTTCGAACCGACGAAGCCGTCGCGTGGGTCCCTTTTATGACTCGATGGGAAATAGCGAGGAACAACGACAACAACAGCAACAGCAATTTATGCCAGCTTCTATCACTCCTTCAACATCAGACGGCCGTATTTCTGAAGCAGATATAGAGAGAAGAGCGCAAGAGCTTGTTGATGAAGCGCATGGTGGCATCGACGAAGAGGAAGAGCGAGTGAACGAAGGAGAAGAAGTTTTTTACGACTTTGACGATGGATTCGCAGACGAAGGAGTTGAAGAGACAGTAGAAGACGAACAGTTCGTTCAAGAAGAAGAAGTGACGAAGCCGTCGAGGGCAAAGAAGCCGCGCGGATTGTCGGATCGACTTTCAGATACCGTACGAAGAGCCTTTGGGTACGCAGACCCAGGAGAAGAGTTCTTGGAAGAGGCGAGCGAAGAAATTCGAGAAGAAGAGGGAGAACAGATTGAGCAAAATGCGCAGCGTCAGCAGCAAAAGGTGCTCAGAAATGGGAAAAGAAACGGCATCATCAACAGTAAGAAGAAGGGATCATCTTCTTCTTTGTCTGGTGCGGGAGCTGCGACGACAACATCTAAAGAGAGAAAACAGCAGGAAAAGAGAGGATCAGCGACGACGACGGTAAGTATCAACTCGGGCGAGAGGATGAAGAAAGGCACTAATTCTGAAAGCGCATCGACGAAACCATTCTCAAAATTCAACGACATCAACGGCGATGACGATGAGCCCGTGGACACGTTCTCCGCTCGCATGAAGGCTGCCAAGAAATTGAAGGAAGCGCAAGAAAGTGGTTCGGCGACGAAATCGTGGAACTCGGCTGGTGAGGAGCACCAGATGAAGTTCAAGCCAGGTCAAAAGCTCATTGTTCAAGAGGATGGCTCGTTTGCATTTGCCGATGAAGATGACGTCAACTCGAAGGATTCCGACGCCGGTTTGCAAAAACGAAACGAGGAAACTTCGAAAGTTTTGCGCTCGCTCTCCGAGGATCAAGATTCGTCGTCGTCGCCGTCGTCGAGTGATGTGAACGAGAAAGAAGTGCAATCGCCGCCTCCGGCTATTTCGCCACCTCCGCCTTCCCCATCGCCTCCTCCTCCGAACGCGCCAGTCGCTCAACCAGTTGCTGTTCAACCTGCGGCAATCGATCCGACCCAGACTGCGCAAATGTTGTACCAACAAAATATAGCCGCCATGAACAATCAAATGATGATGAATGCCGCGGCGTCGAATAACAACAACGCGAATGCAAACGCAAACATGGGAAGTAATTTCAAGCTGACGTCGGAGAATCTAGATGCTGTCGCGATGGCAAAGCTAGAACACGATACGGCAAACAGAAATGCTTTGGAACTGTACGACATCTCAAACCAAAATCGAGACGCGGCTGAGTTGGCGAGATCAGAGCACGAAACTGCCATGCACTGGAGACAAGAAGCGCAAAAGAATCTCGAACGCTTAGAAGCGACTGCCGCGAAGAAAGCCATTTCGGAAGAAAATGCGGCGCAGCAACAAGAAAAGTTACAGAATTTGAACGCTTTAGTCTCTGAATTTAAAAAGGCTTTGGTGGAAGAAACGGCACTGCGACGCAAAGCTGACATCGAGAAGGAAAATTTGGCCCGCGAGTACGAGCAAAAGAAAATTGAAATTGCCACGAAGGCATCTGAAGCGCAAGGTCGCTTGATTGAGCACGCCAAAGATAAGATCTTAGAGGCTCGTCGCACTGCCGCGTTGGCGACGCAACAAGCGAACGAGTATTTAGAACAGGCAAAGAGAGAAGCGATAGCGAGGAGAAGAATCGGCGAGTTTGCCAAAAGATCAAACTCAAAAATGAACGAAGACAAGAAAGCTTTGGCGAAGAGACTCCAAGCTGAGAAAGATGAAATCTCAGAAGCCGCTAAAGAAGTTCAAAGATCTGCCGAGGAAGCGTTGATGAGATTGAACTCGGCTAACTCGCAAGCGCAGAAGGAAAGAGATCTCGCTTTGAGTGATCGTCAGCAAGCCTTAGAGGAGGCTAAACGAGCCGTCGATACGGCCAAAATGAGCTTAGACGGTATGAAGGAAATGTCGAGAAAAGCGCAAAAGTATAAGAGACGCCAAGAAGAGACAGTGGATTCGGTTAAAGAGTACATCAAAAACGACGGAGAGGGCAAGTTTGACAAGTTGGATAAATTGTTGCGCAAAGCCGAAGACGAAGACCTGTCCTCTTCTCACCCTGGTGGAAAGAAATCTAAATCTTCATCATCGTCAACCAAGAAGAAGAGAAAGAACAGCGACAAAGGAATTAAAGACATCGATGGAATGAGCGACGAGGACGCGGCGGCGGAGAAAGTAAAAAAGCTATTGGGCGGTGGCGGTGGCGGTGGCGGTGAAGGAGCCGACGCGGACGCTTCAGCTGACTCGGATGACGCGGTGGCAGAAGGAAGTGGGAAAGAAGATGATGCAATCTTGGAACCAATGACAGATGATGTCGACTCTATTTTAGCCGACGCAGAGAAGAACGGCGCATTAGCTGAAAGCAACTCTGAAGTATCCACCGCAGAAGACGTTCGATCTTCGGTTGAAAACTCTGGCGCCATCACGGAAGCGGAAGCGGAGAAGAATCTCGCGGCATACTTTGGAGAAACGACCCCTTCGCCAACGTCTGTTTTGTCCGCTAGCGATGATAGTGGCAAGGAAGAGGAAAGTAATGAGAAGAAAAGTGACGACGCAACTGAAGAGAAAACCTCCACCGAAGAAAACGTAGAAGCGGCGGACAAAGGAGAAAAGGAAGAAGAGGAGAAGAAACGAGACGAGGCTAATACTGAAACGAGGCAAAACGCCGCCGACGACGACGACAACGCTTCGGATCCGTCGTCCTTGATCACTTTAGACGATCAAGAAGTTTCAAACGTCCCCACGAGTGGAGTCGTCGCTTCATTAGGTTTTCCTGGCATAACTCGCATCGCGTTTGGCGAGCCGGAACAAAAAGCGTTCAAAGGGGTGTTCTTTGCGTACTTACAAGAGCAAGCTCCAGACTCGTGCGCTAGCGCAGACGATATGGAAACGTACGTTCAAGAGCGAACGAAAAAGACTGGTACAAAAGCGGAGCACTTGCGCGTGACATTAGTGTGCCCCTCGGCGAGCTCTGAAGCAGACACTTTGAAAGCGCAGCAAGTCGTTCGCGACGGCGTCTCGGACGGTTCGCTCTTGAAGAAGCTCGCCGCTTCCGGCATAAAGAGCCGCGTATTTATGGACGAATACGAAGACAAACAAGAGGCAAAAGACGAGGGGGAAGATGTCGATGATACCACCACTACCGAAGAAGATGAAAAAGAAAGAGGGGTGAAGCAAGAGGAAAACGACGAGCAACAGTAGAAGTATGACAAGTTGTGATTTCAATTATCAAACAATTCTTAACACTCTCACATGTTTGAATTTTCCGTATTTTAAGTTTAAGGGCCATGGTACTGAAATACTAGTTCGCACTGCAGTGTATTCTCCATGGCATGTGATCATATTCTTTTTTTAAATGAGCTTTTCTTTTTTTCGTTCCTTCGTTTGAACAAGTCGAACATACAGAGAAAAAAAGATTCAAACGCTTCTCAAATCAACCTTCTTTAGGCCTTAGAGTCGAGCTCTTTTTCAAAATTGTACGCGGATCCACCGTGGTGCGAGGTGTCCAAACCAACTTCTTCTTCCTCGACCGGGACGCGGAGCACACCAGCAGCTTTGAGCGAGCCAAACAAGATTGCGCTCGTGGAGCCGACCCAAGCGATGATAGCAAGAACACCGGCAATCTGGTTGCCGAGCTGTTTACCGCCACCTCCGTAGAACGCGCCATAATCGTCAGCACCTCCTTCACACCCGTAATCGTTGAGCACGTACTTTTGCTTGGCGAAGAGGCCGGCGGCGATGACGCCCCAGGCGCCGCAGGCGCCGTGAACGGCAGAAGCATCCAGCGGGTCATCGATTTTCAGCTTCTTGATGAGTGCACTGAAGCCGTAGTAGACAGCTGCACCGATGGCCCCAATGACTGCGGCGGCCCAGGGTTCAACCACGACGCAGTTACCAGTAACAGAAACCAGACCGGCGAGGATCCCGTTGCACATCGGACCGACGTCCAGGTGCTTCGTCAAACTGTAATGGATGGACAACGCTGAGATACCTCCGGCTGCTGCGCCCAACGTGGTCGTCACGGCAACGCGCGCCGCAGTTTCCATGTATTCGAACGCCAGAGTACTGACCGGATTAAAACCGTACCAGCCGAACCAGAGGATAAAGGTTCCGAGCGCGACCAACACAGACGAGTGACCGGGCATATCGATGACTTCTCCCGAGGGTGAAAATCGACCGGTTCTCGGACCGAGAAAGATCGCGCCAACGAGGGCAGCCACACCACCAGTCATGTGGACAATCCCCGAACCGGCAAAGTCAATCATACCGTTAGCACCGAGGTATGGTTCAACTCCGACCCACGGAGAGAGCCACCCTTTGGCACTCCATCCCCAGTGAACGACGACTGGGTAGATAATACCGGTCAAAACGGCAGTGTACGCCAGATACGCTTTGAATTGGCACCTTTCCGCGACGGCACCAGATACAATGGTCGATGCGGCAGCGGCAAACGCCCACTGAAACATCCATCCCGCGTAATAACCGCCGGAACTTCCGAGAGGCGACATACTCGCCGCTTTGTTCATGAACACGTCCTTGCCGTTCCCGACAAACCCGTCGCAGTCACTTCCGCCCGTGCACGTGTCCTCCGTTCCGTAAGCGAGGTGGTACCCGAGGAACCACCACACCATGGCGCCGAGGCACCCATCCATTAGATTTTTAATCAGAATGTTTTTCGTGTTTTTCGCGCGAACCGAGCCGGCTTCCAGGAGCGCGAATCCAGCCTAAGAT